>Ga0180432_10002136_pt1 | contig 29987 bp, 24 predicted proteins | sample SS_ome_10_FD_132414 | JGI IMG/M metagenome (GOLD analysis project Ga0180432, IMG submission 132414) | Hypersaline lake sediment archaeal communities from the Salton Sea, California, USA - SS_1_MS_2 metaG | ecosystem: Environmental > Aquatic > Non-marine Saline and Alkaline > Hypersaline >...
ACGGAGCAATTAGGGTTGACGGGGTCATCCCGTCTTGTGCTGTGTGGAAGTGCCGTTATCCAACTCCGGACTACCGGCTACGGGCTACGGGCTGCCATCCCCGCGGGATCACTTGACGGCTTGCTTGGGCGCCGGCGCGGGCTTCGGGGCCGAGGCCAGCCAGTGCTTGTACAGCTTCTCGACGGCGTCGGGCTTGGCCAGGCCGTCCCATAGCGCCGCGCCGTAGACCAGATCGAGCGTCCCGCCTGCGGGCAGCACGGCCGGCTGCTTCCAGAGGTTGGTCGTCGCCGAGAGGTACGCAAAGTGCCCGGTCATGGTGAACCAGAGGGCCCGCCTGGCGTTGCCCGGATGATCGAACATGGCCACGGTGACGACCTTGCCGTCGGCCTTGGCCGTGTACGCACACCACGGCGCCGCCACCAGCCGCTCCGTGCCGCGCACGGTCTTGCCGGCCTTGCCCGTCGGGTTGAAGAATCGCCCGCCTTTGTCCATAGGCACGACGAACCGCATGCCGAGCCCGAAGTAGTGGCTGCCGTGCAGTTTGACGCTCTTGCGCGGCTTTGCCGGCGTCAGTGCCGACTGCCAGGTCAGCAGCGAGGCGCCGTGCGGCTGGGACATGTCGAGGCGGATCGTGCGCTTCTCGGTCAGGACGCCGGTCTTGTCCGGCGCCTGCCAGTCGAGCCGCTCCACGATCGTCACGCCGGGCCCCGCGGCGGTCTGGACCGCCTTGGCTGTCTCGAACGCCCGGTGCACCTGGCGGCCGCACTTCTTGTGTTCCGACCAGAAATCGACCCCGCCGGCGCCGACGGCGAACATCAGGGCGTGATGGTGAACGTGGTCGTGCGGCGAGTCGCGAAGGACCTGCACGCCCGTGGGCGTAGTCCACCGGCGGATGTACGGCTTGAAGGGATCGCCCCCGTAGCGGTACTCCATCAGGAGGCGCTTCCCGGCGGTCACCGTGACGTGCGTATCGTCCTTCGTGACCTCGACGGCGGGGGCCGCCGCGGCGGCAACGGTCAGCCGGCTCAGGGCCACCAGCACGGCGGCCGCGCATCCGAAGTATCGACTCTCCGTCCGACGCATCATGGCTCTCTCCTGTGTCGGAAGCGGCCCTCGAGGGGCCACCGGGGTGATTGTATGCCGGCGGCGACCTCAGACAAGGCTATTCTCTTGGATGGTCTTTAGCGGGCGAGCAACGCTCGCCGCTTCGTGTTCGAACGGCGCGCGTCGCTCGCCCGCCAGACGTCAATACACGCCAGCAGCTCCTTTCCGGACAGGTGCGCTGCACACCACGGGAACCTCTATGCACCCCTCCCGGGCTCATCTGCTGCTCAACCGGCGGGTGCTTCTTGCCGATGAACGAGAAAAGCCGTCCCTTTGCCCGGGCAGAGGTCGACCGGCAACACTAAAAAGGGAGAGCATATGATCATCAACCCGCAAGTGTCGCTTCACCGGCTGGTGCTGTCCCTGTCGGAGGCGCTGGACCACGTCAGCCCGCTGGTGGCGGACCACCAGCTTCGGGTGGCGTACATGAGCACGCGTATGGCCCGGGTGTTGGGCTACCGCGGGCAGAAGCTGCGGGACGTCTTCCACGCCGCCGCCCTGCACGACATCGGGCTGATCCGGGCGGAGAACCGCGTGCGGGCCATCGCCCACAACATACTCGAAGGGCTCACCTGGCACGGCGAGGCCGGGTACGAACTCCTGCGGGACAACGAGTTCTTCGCCGCGAGCGCACCGGTCGTCAGGCACCATCACGCCGTGTGGGACCACGGGCGCGGAGCGGAAGCCTCCGGGCAGCCCGTCCCCCTGGCCAGCCACGTCATCGCCCTGGCCGACACGGTCGACCGGAGCATCAGGTCGGACACGCCGATCCTGCGCCAGACGGAGGAGATCACGGCTCGCGTGCAGGGCGGGCGAGACAAGGAGTTCCATCCGGATTGTGTCGACGTGTTCCAGGAGGCGGCCCAGGCCCCGGCGTTCTGGCTGGACACCACGTCGAAACGGGTCTACGCCGTCCTGAACCACGAGGTGGACTGGCCGACGCTGACAATCGACGAAGCGGCCGTCGAGGGGATCGCCCAAGTCTTCGGGCGGATCGTCGACGGCGTGACGCCGTGGACCGGCACGCACTCGGCGGGCGTGGCGGCCACCGCCGTCGCCCTGGCCGAGAGACTCAACTTCTCCCCCCGGGAACAGACCCTCATCCGGGCCGCCGGATACGTCCACGACCTGGGCAAGATCACCGTGCCCAGCGAAATCCTCGACAAGAACGGAAAACCCACCCAGACCGAATGGGCCATCCTCCAGGGGCATACCTATCACACCTTCCGAATCCTCGACACCATCGGAGGCATGCCGCAGATCAGCGAATGGGCCGCCTTCCACCATGAGAGGCTCGACGGGAAGGGATATCCGTTCGGGCACGACGGCAAGGACCTGACCCTCGGGTCCCGGATCATGGGCGTGGCGGACACGTTCACGGCGGTGACGGAAGACCGGCCGTATCGCAAGGGCATGGACGACGAGCAGGCCCTGGACGTCCTGGTCAGGCTCGTGGCCAACGGCGGGCTGGATGACCGGGTCGTCCGGGTCCTCCGGGAAGACTTCCACGCCATCAACCTGCTCCGCCAGGAGCACCAGAACACGTACGCCGTCAAGCAGCGCCACCTGGCACAGGTGATGGGGGCCGTTCCGGAGTCGGTAGGCAGCGGGTGCTGACGAAGAGGGGTTTCCTCATCCGGTGGCGCCCCCCGGGTGGAACCCGGGGGCGTTTTGGGGCTCTGCGCCGTGGAGATATCGTGCACGTCCAGTGATTTGCGATTGCCGATCGTCGATTTGGGAAGGCGTGCGGCACCTAATCGTCAATGGTCAATCGACAGTCGTCCATCTCAGAGCGTGCGGTGACGGAGACCACGAGGGCCACGGCGCAGGCCATCAACACCAGGCGGGTTCCGCCGGCCGAGACCAGCGGCATGCCGATGCCCGTCGGGGGCATCCACCCGACGTTGACCGCCACGTGCATCACCGACTGCATGGCGATCAGGAAGCCGAGCGCCCCGGCCAGGACGGCGGCGAACTTGTTCCCGGCCCGCCGCGCCGCCCGGGCGGCCAGGAACAGCCAGACGATCAGCAGTCCCAGCAGCACGGCCCCGCCGACAAAGCCCCACTCCTCGCAGATCGTCGCGTAGAGAAAGTCCGTGCTGTCCTCGGGCAGGAAGCCTCGTTTCATCATGCCCCCGCCCAGCCCTCTGCCCGTCCAGCCGCCCGTCCCTATCGTCACCAGCGACTGGCGAAGCTGGTAGGCGCAGGGATTGGCCTTGTCCCAGGGGTCGATCATGGCCTCGATCCGCCGCCAGCGGTTCGGGTCCATTCTCAGCAGCGCGTAGAACGCCCCGCCCCCCGCCGCGACCAGCGGCACCACGTAGGTCCAGGCCACGCCGGCCAGGAGCATCGTCACGCACGCGGCAATGGCGATGACCGCCCCGGTGCCGACGTCCTGGGTGATGACCGCCCCGACGCAGGCGCCCATGACCAGGACGGCCGGAAGAAAGGTCCGCCAGAAGCTGCCGAGTCTGCGCTCGGGGCGGGACAGCCAGGCCGCCAGAAACACGATCATGCTCAGCTTGATGAGTTCGGACGGCTGGAAGCCGATGCCGTACGCCGCCGGCCCGATGCGGACCCACCTGCGGTAGCCCCCGATGCTCTTTCCCAGGCCGGGCACGAACACCAGCGGCGCGGTGCCCAGGGCGATCGCGAGCAGGACGGCCGCGACGACGGGGAACCGCCGCCCCGCGTCCAGCCGGCGGTAGTCCACGCGCCACAGCGCGAGCACAACGGCGGCGGCGGCGACGGCGAAGACGATGTGCCGCACGTCCGCCCGCTTGTACCACTCGGTGCTGGAGCCCACGGTGACCAGCGCACTGGGCACCATCACGACCCCGACGGCCAACATCGCCAGGGCCGTCAGGATCAGCCCCTGGGCGGTCGGGTTGTCGCGAAGTGTCGCCCGGGCGGCTACGGCCTGCATGTGCGTTCTCCTGTCATGGTGGCCTCTACCTCAGTTTGAGCGTCGCCAGGGCCAACGCGCCGAAGACGACCGCGAGTATCCAGAACCGGGTGACGACTTTGGACTCGGCCCACCCGCCGAGGTGGAAGTGGTGGTGGATCGGCGCGGTGCGGAAGAGGTACTTGCCTCGCAGCTCGCCGGACTTCTTGGTCAGTTTCGAGTAGCCCACCTGGAGGATGACGCTGACGGTCTCCATGACGAAGACCCCCCCGGCCAGAACCAGCACCAGCTCCATCCGCGTGACGACGGCAATGTACCCCAGAAGCCCCCCCAGCGGGAGCGAGCCGGTGTCGCCCATGAACACCTCGGCCGGGTGCGCGTTGTACCACAGGAAACCCAGGCACGAGCCGAACATCGCCGCACAGAGGATGGTCATCTCGGCCGAGCCGGCCACCGGAATGTAGCGAAACAGCAGCGCCCAGTCCGTCACGCCGACGATCTCGGCCAGAATCAGGAACACGCCCGAGCAGATCATCACGCACCCCGGCGCCAGGCCGTCCATCCCGTCGGTCAGGTTCACCGCGTTGCTCGAACCGACCATCGTCACGACGGTGATGATGATGTAGACCAGTATGGACAGCGGGACTCCCGTGGCGTGGAAGGGGAAGTAGAAACGGTGTGCGGGGTTCCTGGGGACGCCGGTCTCGTCGACAACGGTGCTCTGCGAACTGTAGGTGTACATGAAGATGCCCAGCAGGACGGCCAGGGCGATCTGGAAGAGCAGCTTCTGGTACATCTTGAGCCCGTCGCGGGACCCGTCGCCCAGCTTGGGCGAGAGCTTCAGCCAGTCGTCGATCCCCCCGAGCAGGCCCAGCCAGACCAGCGCCATCAGCCCCATGCGAATGTACATGTTGCCCAGATCGGCGAAGAGCAGGACGGCCGCGAGAATCGCGATGACGATCAGGGCGCCCCCCATCGTGGGGGTCTGCGACTTGTGGCGAGCCAGGCGGTTCAGGTCGGCGTTGTCGAACTCGGGCCTGTCCCCGAGCTTCCGGCGGATCAGGAAGCGGATCATGCTCGGGCCGGTCACGATGACGACCAGGAAGCTCACCACCGCCGCCCCGACGATCCGGATAATCAGGCCTTGATAGAAAAGATGAACCACGGGCTATCTCATTGCGGATTGCGGATTGTCCATTGCCGACTGCTGATTACCGGTTCCGGGTTACCGATTACTGAACCACAAATCCAAACTCCAAAATCTACAATCTGAAATCACTCGTCCTTGAAGGCCCGTTGTATGGGCTCGACGAGGGCTTCCATGCCCGTCGCGCGGGAGCCCTTTATCAGGACGACGTCGCCGTCGCGCAGCATCGGCGGCGCCTGGTCGGCGGCGGCGTCGGGCGAGTCGCACTCGGCTGTCGCCGTCGCATCCGAGGCCGCGCCTCTTGCGATGTATCGACCCAGGGGACCGACGCCGATGAGCAAATCAACGCCCCGCCGGGCCAACTCGGCGCCCGTCTGCTCGTGCAGTTCCCGGCTTCGAGGCCCGAGTTCGCACATATCGCCGACGAGCATCACGCGCCGCATCGCCGGCGCCTCGGCCAGCACGTCGGCTGCGGCGAGCACGCTGGCCGGATTGGCGTTGTAGGCATCATTGATGATGGTGACGCCCCCGGCGTCGATCCATTCGGTCCGCATGGCCACGGGGGGCGCCGCGGCCAGGGCCTCGGCGGCGGCGGCCTCGTCCATGCCCAGCCGACGCGCCACCGCAAGGGCCGACAGGGCGTTCAGCGCGTTGTGCCTGCCCGGCAGGGGCAGGTCGACCCACAGATGCCCGTTGACCTGGAAGCGCGACCCCCGCCCGGACGGGGCGTAGCCCGTCAGGCGAAGGTCCGCCTCGTCGCTCACGCCGAACGTGATGCACCGCACCCCGTAGTGCCCCGCCGCTCGGGTCAGCAGGTCGTTGTCGGCCCAGACGACGGCGACGCCGTCGTCGCCTACCGCGCCGAGGATCGAGGCCTTCTCCGCGACAACCTGCTCGATGCTGCCGAGACCTTCCAGGTGGGCTTCGGCCACCGACGTGATCACCGCGATGTCGGGCGCGGCGATCTTCGCCAGGGCCGCAATCTCCCCGGGCGCGTTGGTGCCGACCTCACAGACGACGTAGTCGTCGCCCGGGTGGGCGCCCAGGAGCGTCAGCGGCAGCCCGATGCTGTTGTTGAAGCTCTTGATGTTGCGCGAGCCGGTCCATCGGGCCGACAGGACGGCGTGAATCATCTCCTTGACGGTGGTCTTGCCGTTGGAGCCTGTCACGGCGATGACGCGCGCGGGCACGTGCCGGCGGTACCACGCCGACAGATCGCCCAGCGCGCCGGTGGTGTCGGCCACGCCTATGACCCCGCCGCCGAACGCCAGGGCCACGTCGGAGTCCACCTCCGCGGTGCGATCGACGATGGCGGCGACGCATCCTCCGGCCGCCGCGGCCGACAGGAACGCGTGCCCGTCGAAACGCGGTCCGCGCAGGGCGACGAAGAGGTCCCCGGCCTGGGTGTCGCGAGAGTCGGTGGTCACGCGCAGGACGGTCGCCGACGACGCGGGCGCCACCCACCGCCCGCGAACCGCCTGGCGGACGTCCTCGATGGGCAGGGGCTTCATCGCCCGCCCTCCCGCCGGGAAATCGCCAGCGCCGCGGTCTCGACGTCGTCGAAGTGCAGCCGCCTGTCGCCGATGAGCTGGTAGTCCTCGTGTCCCTTGCCGGCGATGAGCACGACGTCGCCGCGCTGGGCGGCCCGGACGGCCCAGGCGATGGCCTCGGCCCGGTCGGGCTCGACGCGGACCGCCTCGCGGGCGGCGGCGCTGAACCCGGCGAGGATCTCGTCGATGATCGCCTCGGGCCTCTCGCCGCGCGGGTTGTCGCTGGTGACGACGATCTGCCCGGCTCCGCGTTCGGCCGCGCGCGCCATCCGCGGTCGCTTCGTCCGGTCCCGATCGCCCCCGCAGCCGAATACCAGTATCACGCGCCCCTCGGCCAGCGGCGCCACCGCCTCCAGGACGTTGGCCAGGGCGTCGTCGGTGTGGGCGTAGTCGACGAAGACCTGGAACGGCGCATCGGCCGGCACGCGTTCGAGCCTTCCCTTGACGCGGTCGACGCGGCCGATGGCCTCGGCGATGTGATCGGGCGCAATGCCGAGCGAGATCGCCGCCCCGGCGGCGGCCAGGCAGTTCTGAACATTGTGCCGCCCTATCAGGGGCGTCGCCACGGGCGTCTCGGTGCCCGCGTGGATCATCCTGAATCGCGTGCCGGCCGCGTCCATCCGGTCGATGTGCCCGTGCAGGGCCGCCTCGTCGTCCAGGCCGTACCAGAGTTTGCCCGCCTTCGTCCCCGCGGCGATCTCGTCGGCAACGGGGTCGTCGCGATTGACGACCGCCCGGGCCGACGGGGCCAACGGCTCGAAGAGCTTCCGCTTTGCCGCCAGGTACGCGGGCATGGTCTTGTGATAGTCCAGGTGGTCGCCGCTGAGGTTCGTGAAAACCCCCACGTCGAAGGCGATCCCGGCCGTTCGCTGCTGGTCCAGGGCGTGGGAGGAGACTTCCATCACCAGGTGCGTCTTCCCGGCCCGGACCATCTCGTCGGTCAGGCCGGCCAGTTCGACCGGCCCGGGCGTGGTCGTCACGGCCGGGCATGTGCTCAGCCCGGTCTGGTAGCGTATCGTCCCGAGCTGCCCGCAGTCGTGCCCGTCGGCTTCGAGTATTGCCGACAGCAGCGCCGCGACGGTGGTCTTGCCGTTCGTGCCGGTGATGCCGACGTTGACCATCTTGCGTGCGGGCCAGTCGAGGACGGCCTGTGCGATCGGCCCTGCGGCGGCGCGTGCGTCGCCCACAACGGCACAGGGCACGCGGTCCGGTACGTCGGCCGGGTCCTCGCAGATGATCGCCGAGGCCCCGCGGTCCAGCGCCGGGCGTATGTACTGGTGACCGTCGGCGTCGCAGCCGCGTATCGCAACGAAGCACGTGCCCGGCCCGCACCGGCGCGAGTCGTCGGCAACGCATGTGACCTCCACGTCTCCGCCGCGATGTGTGTGCGGCACGCCCGCCGATACCAGGAGTTGTCCAAACCGCATTGTCAGAACGCCGGACTGTGGTCCCTCGGGAATCTCAAACCTCAAATTTCAAATCCAGAATGAAAAATCTACAATCCACAATCTACAATCCAAAATGGTTCTCCCCGCCGACCGGGATCGCCGCACACCGAGTGCGGCGAGAGCCCGGCCAACGCTGGGAATCCTGGGGATTGCCTGTTTTCGATTGTCGATTGTCGATTAGCCGTCATCACGGGGCGGCCGCTATGGTGTCTTTGTCGGGCGGGACGTCGAGGTAGACCAGCGTCTTGTGGAGCACCTGCTTGACGAACGGGGCGGCCACCTTCGAGCCGTAGTAGCCCTTGGACCGATCAGGCCAGTAGGTCATGATCAGGCAGACCACTCTCGGGGCCGACGCGGGGCCCCCCCCGACGAAGGACCCGGCGTAGGCCCCGTCGACATATCCGCCTCGGCCCGGGATCTGGGCCGTGCCCGTCTTGCCGAAGCTCGTCCAGTGCTCCAGTTTGCACGCCTTGCCCGTGCCGCGCTGCACGACTTGGCGCATGACGGCGACGGTCGCCGCCGCCGTCGCACGCGAGACCGTTCGCCGAACGACGTGGCGTCGCGACCGCCAGATGACCCGCCCGGCCGGCGTGCGCACGTGGTCGACCAGGCGCGGGCGGAGCAGTTGCCCCCCGTTGGCCAGCGAGCAGAACGCCATGGTCAACTGCAAGGCGGTCACCGAGATCTCGTGCCCGAACGGCACGCGCCGCGTCGAGTAGCCGTCCCAGACGCCGAGCGGCCGGACGATGCCTCGGCTCTCGCCGGGCAGGTCGATATGCGTGGGGCCGCCGAAGCCGAACCGCCGGGCGATCTCGTACAGCCGCCGGTTGCCCAGGGTCTCGCCCACCTTGGCCATGCCGATGTTGCTCGACTTGACGACGATGTCCTCGAGGCTCAGCACGCCGTAGCTGTGATGGTCGCGAACGCGCCCCCCGCCGCGGGTGTGGTACAGCCCGTTTTCGCAGTGGATTCTGCTGCCGTAGCTCAGGCGGCCGCAGTCGACGGCGGCGGCGGCGTAGATGGGCTTCATGACGCTGCCGGGCTCATACGGCTGGGCGATGGCGCGGTCGGCGCCGCGTTCGAAAACGGCCCGGGCCCCGCGGCGCCGGGCCGAGGTGATTGCCAGGACCTCGCCGGTGCCCGGCACGGCCACCACGCCCGTGCCCCACCGGGCGTCGAACTGCTCGACGGCCTGCCTGACGGCCTGTTCGAGATAGCCCTGGACGACGGTGTCCAGGCAGAGGAAGACGTTGTTTCCGTCCTCCGGCGTTCTGCTGTGTCGGGTGTCCAGCCAGATTGCGCGGCCTCGGGCGTCGGTCAGGACGGCTCGCCGGCCCTCCTTGGCCCGGGTATGGGTCCACTGCGACTGCTCGACCCCCCCGCCCGGCACGCCGTCGGGGAAGCGATAGCCGATCACCGTGGCGGCGAGCTTGCCGCACGGATACTCCCGGCGCCACCGGTGCGTTATTCCCACCGCGCGGAAGGGCAATTGGCGCACGGCACGGACCTGCGCGGGGGTCAGGTCATGCTTGATCGGCACGAACCCGGCCTTGCGGCGCAGGACGATCGCCTCCTGGATGCCCACCGGATCGGCGTCGAGAACGGTCCCGAGCCGAATCGCCACGTCGGGCAGCTTCCGGTCGGCCAGCACGCTCGAATCCACGAAGCAGCTCGGCGTCTGCTTGCTTCCGGCCAGCAGGACGTACCCGTTGTGCGCGCGGGCGAAGAGGTCTCCCGGTCGGCCCGGCTGGACGATGATGCGGCGCTGCTGCCTGGCGGCGTAGTCGTGCACGGGGCGCGACGGGTCGCGCACGAGCCAGACCGACCGCCCGGCCAGCGCCAGGACGCCCGCGGCCAACACGCCGTACACAATGTACACCCGACCGGTCAACTCCCGACCACCTGTTCATGCCCGCCGGGCCGTACCGGCCCGAGGGGTTCGGTCATTCGCGCCGGCCGTCGGCCTCACGCCGATCGCGTTCGGCCACCCGACCGCGCGACTCGTCCTCGTCGGTCAGATCCAGCGCCATCTCGACCGACCTGCGCTTCACGTGCTGGGGCGACACCAGCCGACCGATCCGCGTCCACTGGTCCCACAGCCTGCGGTGGAGCATCACCTGCCGGCTCAGGTTCCTGTGGACCTCGTGGCGTGCGCGGTCCTCTTGGCGGGCCAGGTCAACGTGCACGACCCCTATCGCCGCCACCGCCGCCAGGATGATCGCCACCTTGCCCATGCGTTTGCGCTTCGGCTATCTCGTTCCGTCCGGGCGCAGGGCCACCGACCGGCGGGCCCGCCCTGTGCCGAACCGCCCCGAGAGCACCGCCGCGGCGCCCGGAGGCGACGGTATCGTCAGAACCTGCCCCGCCCGGACCGTCTCGATGTCCGGCAGCTTGTCTTTGTTCGCTTCGTAGATCAGCGTGTAGTACTTCCGGTCCCCGCAGCCGTACACGCGCCGGGCGATCCGCGCGAGCGAATCGTTCGGCTGGACGATATAGGTGCGTGTGGTGCGTGTCGGGGCCGGGCGGGGCGCGGTGCGTGACGGCGGCGGCGAACGATGAGAGGCGTAGCGGACCGGCGGCGGTATCCGCCGGGTCCCGGGCCGGTAGTGCTCCGGCCTGATGTCGTCAGGCCGAGCCTCCAGCGCGTGCGACGTGAACGTCCCCCCGCCGACCGTTTCGGTCGGCTCGAGGGCCTGGGCGGCCGGCGGGCCCTTGATCCGGTTCACCACGACGCCGAAGCCAATGATGATCAGTATTCCGGCGGCCAGGGCCACCTTGGTTTCGTTCTGCATGGTCCGAGACTCCCTTTCGGCAACGGTTCAGATCCTTCTGATTCCACGCAACTTGCTCGATCGGCTGCGGGGGCAGGCGGCCTTTTCCGCCTCGCCGGGCGTGATGGGTTTGGGCGTCAGCACGTTCACTCGCCCCGCCGAACGCATCGACGCAAACGCCCGCTTGACCCGCCCGTCTTCGAGCGAGTGGAAGCTGATCACGCCGGCTCGCCCCCCGCGTGCCAGGACGTCGGGCAGCTTCTCCAGCAGCGTATCGAGGCTTTCCAGTTCGTGATTCACGGCAATTCTCAGTGACAAAAACGTGCGCGTGGCCGGGTGCACGCCGCGCCGCCGACGCCTGGCCTGGGCCGGCACGGCCTCGACCACGATCTGCGACAACCGGCCCGTCCGCGCGATCCGCCCGCCCCGCCGGGCGGCCACGATCGCCCGCGCGATCCGCCGGCTGAAGCGTTCCTGGCTGTTGGCGTATATCAGGTCGGCCAACTGACGCTCGGGCAGGTCGTTGACCAGGTCGGCCGCCGTCGGCCCGGCGCTGCGGTCCAGCCGCATGTCCAGGGGCCCGTCCGCCTGGAAGCTGAAGCCCCTTTCCGGGTCGTCCAATTGGCTCGACGCCACGCCGAGGTCCGCCAGGATCACGTCGGCCGAGGTCTCGTCCGCCTCGGCCAACACCGCATCGACATCCGCGAAGTTCGCCTGGAACAGCCGCACCCGTTCGAACGCCGCCAGCCGACGACGAGCCGCCGCCAGGTTCTCCGTGTCGCGATCGATACCGATCAGGCGGGCATCCCTGCCCGCCCGTGAGAGCAGTTCGGCCGAGTGACCGCCCAGGCCGACGGTGCAGTCGACGATCAACTCACCGTCGGCCGGACCAAGCAGCTCGGCCACCTCGGCAAGCAATACCGGACGATGGGAGGCGCCGCGATCCATCGCAACGACCTCCCGCGTCAGACTGTCATGAGGCCGCGGTCCATCGCGGCCGTCGCATACTCCGACAGTCGGACCCGGGTGTACGTCTTGTCGAGGCCCTGGAGCTCGCCCAAACGCAACGCCAACGATTCGAGGCGCCGTCGGCAGTTCTCGGGAAGTTCCGATGGTCTGGCCAGTTCGCGGCGCAGTTCCGCCAGGCCGGGCCGGCCGCCTCCGTGCGGTCGGTCAGGTTGGCTTGGGGCGCTCAGAGAAGCACGCATGTGGAGTCCTTTCACTCACCCGGGTCCGGACACACTCGTCCGCTATCCTTCACAAGCTCTCGCTCGGTATCCTCTGCGAGCCCGGACCCGTCCGTGGTCCGTTCCCGCTCACAGTTGCTCTTGTCGCTTTGCATTGGCCCGCCTGCCCTTCTTGGCCAGCTTCTGCGCCGCACGGAACGTGATCTCGTTCACGCTGGCCAGGTCGACCGGCTCCTCGGCCGCCTTCCACTCTGCCAGCGACCAGACCTCGATATGGTCGGTCATGCCCCGAAGCACCACCTCCGTGGGCAACTTGGCCTTGGCGATGAGCTTCTCGGGCAGCACCACGCGGCCCTGGGTGTCGGGCTTGAGCGTGTAGGCGTCCTGGAAGACCCTCAGCACTTCCTGCTGCTCGGCACTGGACGCACATTTCACCAGCGACTCCCGCACCAGATCGACGTAATAGGCCTGGGAATAGAGACGAAGATGTCCGTCCGGCCAGACCAACGCCGTGTAGTTACTGCCGTCCCGATCAGGCTTTATGAAATCCCGAAGTGCCGCCGTAACTGGAAGACGCCTCTTGGCGTCGAGTTGCTGTTCATGATTGCCGTAAAAGATCATGTCTGCCAGTCGCGAACAGGGATGTTTAGGTCTGGATAAGAATCGTAAGGGAAACTCAGGGACGTGTCAACCCCCAGCCCGCCCCCGCCCCACTACAGCCCGGCCTGAAGGGGTGGTGTCTGCTCGCAAATACCCCATCGCTTGGGCAGTATATGGCCCATGGCCCCATATCTTGGGGGTGGTCGTGCCCGAAAAAAAAATTACACTTTCTCGCCGAACACGTGACATCGCCCTTGGCACCTGGTCGCCGCATATCACTTGTCAAACAGCCGCTCCGGACCCGGCCGCCCACAGAGGCCGGGCCTGCCTATCACGGCATATATCGACCACCCGAAGTCGATTGCATTACCCTTAAGGCCGAGGCGAAAGGACCCTGGACAATACCGGTTGGCCCATGTAGCGTGTATCGCGGTCGGCCGCCGCGTTGCCGGAGACACCGCGGCGTTGAGAGCGATACGGCGACCCTGAAGGGAAGAATGGCCGAGAACGGCGGTGGCCCCGGCGAAGAGGCAAGGACTGACCGTGTGCCCTGTTGACGATACTGAAAGCCCGGACCCTCGCGAACTGGACGGCGTGATCGCCGAGCTGGACGCCACAGGCAGGACGCTGCCCAGGTCGGCGATTCAGCGGATTCGGGCGCATCGCGACCTGGCCGTGCCTCGCCTGATCGAGGTGATTCGCACGGCGACGGCCAACGCACGGGCGGGCGACGTGCCGCGTGGAAACACCCATTTCTTCGCCCTGTTTCTCCTGGCGGAGTTCCAGGCCAAAGAGGCCCTTCCGGCCATTCTCGACGCCGTCCTGCTGCCGGGCGAAGAGCCGTTCGATCTGTTCGGTGACGCGATCACCGAGGTGCTGATGAGGGTCCTGGCCGCCCTGGCCTCCGACCGGCCGCAGGTCATCGACGACCTCATCGCCAATCGGGACGCCAACGAGTACGTCCGGTCGGCCGCCGCTGAGAGTCTCGTCCTGCTCGTTCGTGACGGGCGCATGGAGCGCCAAGAGGCGGTCGGCCGACTCGCCGGCCACCTGCGCGCCGCGATCGACCAGGACGACAGCGTGACCGTCGGGCACCTTGTCAGCGACATGGTGCCCCTTGCGCCGAAAGAGGCCCGGGACCTGATCGACGAGGCGTTCGCCCGCGACATGGTCGATCCGTGGCTGATCGATAAGACGTACGTGGAACAGAGCATCGCCCAAGGCGACGCGTGGGTGGGCAGGGAGTTGGATCGATGCGCGCCGACCGGCATCCCGGACACGATCGCCGAACTCGAGGCCTGGGCCGCATTTCGCCAGGAGCGGCCCACTTGGGAGCCTCGCCAACCGGCCAGGCCAGGCACTCGCGCACCCGCCTCTACCCCCGCCATGCCCCCCCCGCCGCCGGAACCCATCCGGGGCAGCAGCAAAGTCGCGCGCAACGCCCCCTGCCCGTGCGGCAGCGGCCTGAAGTACAAGAAATGCTGCGGCTCGGGAAGCTTAAGCGTCTCACCCCTCCAGCTCGCCCCCGTCCGCCCCGCCGACCACGCCCCAGCGGCGACCCGTACCCCCTGCAACGATACCCTGCCCGGAACAAAGGGCTCGGGCTACTTTTCCATCCGCTTTCCTGGCTTTTCCGGGGTCGGACGCGGGCGCAGTTGCTTCAGTTGCGGTATGCCGGCGTCTTCCGGTCGATCCTGGAGCAGCCGGCGCACTCGCGTGACGAACGCCGCCGATCCCAACAGGAGGCTGCCGACGGCCTCGGCGAAAGGCGAAGGCGGCGGGTTATCCACGCCGGCGCGCACGAAGCGGCCGTAGGCTCGCCGGGCGGCGGGCAGATCGCGCCCGAACCCACCCAACACGCGGTCGTAGCTGACCCACGCCACGGTCCGCCGCGCCTGGGCGTAGCCCGGATAGCTGCTCCACGGATAGTCCTGCGGGCGTCTGACCATCCCGGCCCGCACGGGGTTGAGATGGATGTAGCGGCTGACCTGGCGGAAGTAGCCCTCTTCCTCGACGAGATGCCCCTTGAAACGCCCTTGAAAAAGATGCCCGCTGCGGCGATGCCGCCGGTTGAAGTAGCTGGTATAGCTGCCGCCGAGATACTGCATCCCGGCCGAGAGGTTCGGCTCGGGCGTCTCCACGAACAAGTGCTCGTGGTTCGTCATGAGGACGAACGCGTGCAGCCGCCATCCGTGGGTTTCCACCGTCCGTCGCAGCCAATCGAGGCGTCTGTGCCGGTCGGCATCGTCACGGACGATTGCGCGGCGTTCGTTTCCTCGTGAGATCACGTGGTACAGTGCGCCGGCAAACTGGATTCGCAAGGGGCGAGCCATACCCAAAGGATAGCAGAATCACCGCCCTGCGCCAATCCCCTAACGACTAACGGCGCTCTGACCCCATTGTCCCTACTCTCCGCCAATTACTGGCGCGTCTCCCCGCCCTTCCCATTTCTCCCGTCCCCGAGTCGCGAATTCGTGGTCGAGTAGGCGTTCGACTGTCTCTCTCGGAACTTGCTGCGGCAACCTGGCGCCGAAGCGAATGGTCTCCCTCAAGCTCACGATGATACTGGCACGGTCAAAGCGAAGCTCAATGTCCTTGGTCACGAAATCCTCCCAACGTTCTCGCAGGACACGGGCGCACGCTCGATGCTCCTCTTCCGTCTCAACGGACACATACGGTCTCGGTTCAATGCGAGAGAAGCAGGGCTCTAACTTGTTATACTGACCGAACCACATCCTGGTATCTCGCCGCCTTCGCCAGAGCAGAAACAACCGAACTGCACGCTCGTATTCCAGGTGAGCCCCGTGCCAAGTCTTCTTCTTCTCATGTTGTGCCGCGACTACCGATGCGATGATCGCCATGGCAAGATCGGCGTTTGCCGCCACGAGCGTCTCTTCTACGATAGCCTGTGAGATCCAGTCTGTGGCTGCTTCCAGATAGGAAACACTCCTCATAATAGCTTTGCCCTCCAGAATATAGGACAATTGAAGAACCGGGCCGATACCTACTTCCGACGGTCGATCGTAGATGTCTGCACGCCGGTGTTCAACCCTTGCCAAGGCCTCAACAGCTGCCACCAGTCTGGCCCATTCGCGATCGTCGGCAGGGAGAACCACCGTGACCGTCTTCGGACCTCCATCGACGTCAGTCTTCCTGACATCGATGCGCACGCCAGGCGTCTGAACCACAATGTCAACGTTGTACCAGCCAGAAACCGAGCCCTTGGCCGGGATGGACAGGTTCATCGTCACGTCTTCTGGGTATCTAGGCAACCTAGCGACTATGTGTCGCATTCCTACCGAGTGACTGCTTTCGCAGCACCCAAGAACTGTGACATTGAATATGACGAGTATTGCAAGGGCAGTCCTCATACTCTCATCCCAATCACTTTCCGAGAATCCGTCTCACTTCTTTCGCTGGCACGTCGGGAAAGGAAGTCCCGATACGGGGGTCATAGGGGACCAGTGTCAGGGGGCCGCTAGAAAATAGGGGACAGTCACCTATTTCTTCGGCTTTGTTTCTTGGTCTTGGCATGGGGTGGGTTTTTCTTTGGTCGGCCTACGGGCAGGGGGCGGAGGCGGCGGCCGACGAGGCGTTCCAACTTCGAGACGAAGCTGTCCGAGCCGAGCGGGCGGCCCCGGTGCGTCCAGATGCGGAGCTTCGTTGCCAGCGCCTGGTCCGTCGGCCGGGCCAGCGATTCGCGCCAGTTGCCGTCGGGCGGCAGCCTCTTGGCCCACGCGGCCAGGTCCAGCAAACCCGTGGGGTCCTTGGCGTCGCAGTGGGCCGCGGCGCTCGACCAGCGATAATCCCACGCCCGTCTCACCAGCCGCGCTCGCACCGGGTTTCGCTCGACGTAGATCATCGCCGAGTAGAAATGCCCGTCGTCCATCGCGCAGGAGTAAAAGCGGTTTTGCCAGAGGTGCCCGCTACGGCCGTGCAGGCGGTTAACGTACTGCGTGTACAGCCAGTGCGTCCGGCCGACGGCCTTGGCCAGCGAGTCGGCCTGGTGGGGCGTGGCGATCAGGTGGACGTGGTTGGTCATCAGGCAGTAGCCCTCGACTCTCAGGCCGAACCGCCCGGCCTGCTCGGCCAGGATCTCCAGGTAGCGGCTGCGGTCGTCATCGACGAAGAACACATCCTGACGGTTGTTGCCTCTCTGGGTGATATGGTGCGGACAACCCGGAATGACGATGCGCCCAACGCGTGGCATACCGATATTCTACGCCCAAAGCAAACCAACGACAAGCTAAAATAGGTGACTGTCCCCTATTTCCAAAGCAAACCAACGACAAGCTAAAATAGGTGACTGTCCCCTATTTCTAGTGGAGGTTCATGTCCAGAACCACCCGCCCGCACACGACGGTGCCATTCGGACCGCAGCGACGGAAAAAGAAGTACCTGCTACCGAAATTAGGTATGTTCCACTCTGAAGACCCGACATGGGGGCGCAGGACCGCAGTGTGCTGTAAATGCCTATCTTGCAGATACTTATGAGATAATTGTCCCGCAAAGCGGCGCGGGATGCGCCGAAAAGTGGAAACCTGTGGAAACCTGTGGAACATGTAACCAGCGTCCGTAACGGTGTAACATCGAGACACGAGGGGATCGGGGACGTGAGCGCCGCTGGGATGGCGGTTCGCAGAGAGGGGCGGCTGCTGTGAGGGAGCTGAGGGGAGCAGTCCTTGTTCGCACGTACCACCGAGCGGAGCCCGCGGGCGTTTGGCGGGCGCGCCAAGGGTGACCCTACTCTACTCGTCCTCGTCCTCGTCCTCCTCTTCGTCGTCGTTTGATATGGCTTCGAGGAAGCCTTCGAGCTTGCGGGCGCGGACGGGGTGCTGGAGCTTGCGGATGGCCTTGGCTTCGACCTGGCGGACGCGCTCGCGGGTGACCTTGAATATCCGACCGACCTCTTCGAGCGTGTAGGTGTACCCGTCCCCGATGCCGTAACGCAGCTTGATGATCTCCCGCTCGCGGTAGGTCAGCGTCTTGAGGACCTCTTCGATGCGGTCCTTGAGCATCTCGGTGCCGGCGGTCTCGACGGGGCTTTCGGCCGACTCGTCCTCGATGAAGTCCCCGAAGTAGCTGTCCTCGCTCTCTCCGACGGGCCTGTCGAGGCTGATCGGGTGGCGCGAGATCTTCAGGACGCGCCGGGCCTCGGGGATGGTCATGCCGGCCTGTTCGGCGATCTCCTGGATGGTCGGCTCACGGCCGAGTTCCTGCACGAGCCGCTTCGAGATGTTCCGAAGCTTGCTCATGGTCTCGATCATGTGCACGGGGATGCGGATGGTCCTGGCGTGGTCTGCGATGGCGCGGGTGATGGCCTGGCGGATCCACCAGGTGGCGTAGGTGGAGAATTTGTACCCCCGCCGGTACTCGTACTTGTCGACGGCGCGCATCAGCCCGGTGTTGCCTTCCTGGATGATGTCGAGGAAGCTCAACCCGCGGTTGCGGTACTTCTTGGCGATGGAGACCACCAGGCGGAGGTTGCCCCCGGACAGTTCGCGTTTGGCCTGCTCGTAGTCGTTGAAGACCTTCTGGATGGCGCGGACGCGCCTGCGGAGCAGGTCGGGCTCTTCGAGGACCAGGTCCACGAGGCCTTCGAGTTCCTCGGTCATCACGTCGACGTCTTCGGGGGGGATGTTGTTGGTATCGGCGGTGTCGATGGTGCGGCGCAGCTCGGCCATCTTGGCCGAGATGTGCTGGAGCTTCTTCATGAGGGGCTGGACACGGCTGGTCCTGAGGGACAGTTCCTCGACGAGCCTGGCGGCCCTTCGGCGGCGGCGCCAGAGCCCGCGCCGGAGGTGGCCCTTCTCGCGTTCGGAGCCCTTGAGACCCACCACCCGCCTCCAGTCCTGCTTGTTGGCGTCGATGACCCTGCCGATCGTCTCGAGGTTGGTCGGCATGCGGGCGGTGATGGTTTCTTTGGAGAGGTTTTCGGCGGTGGATATTTTCATCGTGCGGTCGAAGGGCAGATCGCCGTTGTGGACCTGCACGAGGATGTCCCGCGCCTGCTGCACGCAGTAGTCGCTCTCGAGGACGCGTCGCCTGAAATGCATCCGCGTCATCTCGATCTTCTTGGCCAGGGCGATCTCCTCCGCCCGTGACAGCAGGGGAATCTCGCCCATCTGCGTCAGGTACATCCGGACCGGATCGTCGATGCGCTTCCGGGCGGCCTCGATCTCCTCCTGCGACCGGGCGCGTGCGGCCTTGCCTTTGCCGGGCTCTGCGGCCTCGAACGGCTTTCGGCGCGCCGCCTCGAGCTCATCGATCAGTTCGATCCCCAGTTCGTCCAGGATCATCAGCAGCGAATCGATCTGCTCGGGGGAGGCGGCCTCGTCAGGCAGATCCTGATTCAGTTCCTCGTACGTGAGGAACCCCTGCTGCTTACCCTTGGCAACGATCTTCTTTATACTGGCGTCCAGTGTGTCCGGCATTCAGCAACTCCCGCAAGCCGCTATGGACTGCTGCGAATCTCAAGAGGGTAGTAAACGTGTAAGTGTATACCTGCCATAGGCCCAAGTCAAGCCGGTCTTCGGCGTCGCGTGATGTGCGGCAGCCATCCCGTGCAGTCCTATTGAATTGTAGGGCGGCGTGTCGGCTGGTGCGGGGTCCCGCGGAGACGCTGCTGGATTTCCCGCAAGGCCTCATCGCTGCCGATCCCGTTGGCCTTGACGTTCTGATACTCCTGTAAGCTTTTTCGGTGAAGCAGCTTGTCCAGCGCTCCGTTGAGGGTCTGCTCGTAGTTGCCCCGGGCCTGGCCCTCCAGGGTCAGGCTCGCCAGGAGATCGCCGTATGGGCCCAACTCCTCGGCCGAGAGCAGACTGTCCACCTCGAGGCGCCCGGCGGTGCCGAGCCGCCAGATGCACTGGGCAACCTCGCGAAGGCGCTGATCGGTGAAGTCGCCTGGGTCGATGCGTTCGCCCGCCGCGTCGAACAGGTCCGGGCGGCAGACCAGCACTTCGAGTATCTGCCTTTCGGCGCGGTCCGGTGGCCGGTGCTCGTCGGGTCTGGCGGTCTGGCCCCGCGGTCGGGTCCGCCGGGCCAGGCGGTGCATCATCTGCTGGAGGTCGCGCGGGGGCACGTTGAGTATGTGCCCGATGTGCTGGGCCAGCTCCCCGCGCTTCATCTCGTCGATCGCACCGTAGGCGCTGCTGGTCACCACGAGCCTGAGGAACTCCTCGACGACCCGCCTGCGGTCGGCCGGGCGGGCGCCCGCCGCGTCCAGCTCCGCCTGGCGGCGCTGCCAGGCGTACTGGATGGCATCCGGGGCGGCGTCGACCAGTTGCCGCAGCGCCTCGGGGCCCTCGGCCAGGCAGAAGTCGCACGGGTCCTTGCCCGAAGGGACCGTCGCCACCCGCACGTGCACCTGCTGGGCGACGAATTTCTCCAGCGCCCGCTCGGCCGCCGAGGCGCCCGCCGTGTCCGCGTCGAACAGCAGCACCACGTCGCGGGCGCGATTCCGGCACAGCAGGCGGACCTGGCGATCGGTCAGGGCCGTCCCGAGAGGCGCCACGACGTTGGTCAGGCCGGCCTGGAGCGGCATCAGGGCGTCGAGATACCCTTCGACGACGATGGCCTGGCCCGAGCTGCGAATGCCCTGGCGAGACCAGTTCAGCGCGAACAGTTGGGCGGACTTGTCGAACAGCGCGGTGTCGGGGCTGTTGAGGTACTTGGCCCGCTCGTCGCCGGCCAGGGCACGACCCCCGAAGGCAATCACGTGATCGGCGCTGTCGATGATGGGGAACACCAGGCGGTTGCGGAACCGGTCGTAGAACTTGCCGCCCTTGCCCTGGCTGACGAGCCCGGCGGCCACCAGTTGCGACGCGCTGAAGCCCTTGCGTCGGCCGGCGTGATAGAGGGCGTCCCAGCCCGGGGGCGCATAGCCCAGGGCGAAGCGCTCGATGGACTCGTCGGTGAGTTGTCGGCTGCGCGCGTAGGCCAGGGCGTCGGCCCCGCCGGGCGAGAACAGCTCCTTCCGGAAGAACTCGCCCGCAAAGGCCGTCACCAGGCGAAGATCGCTCTTGGACAGCCCGTCGGGCACGGGTTTAGCCGGCGCGCCGTCCATCGGCAGGGGGATGTGTGCGCGTTGGGCCAGTGCCCTGACGGCCTCGGGAAACGTGATGCCCTCGTAGCGCATGAGGAAGTGGAACACCGACACGCCGGCCCCGCAGGCGAAGCACTTGAATATCTGCTTGACCGGTGAAACGGTCAGCGAGGGGTTCTTGTCGTCGTGGAAGGGGCACAGGCCGACGTACTCGCTGCCCTTGCGCTTCAGGGCCACGTACTGGGAGATCAGGTCGACGATGTCGGTGGCCTGCTGCACCTGGTGGATGAAATGTTCGGGGAATCTGGGCACTGCCACTCCGGGCGCGGATCTACCCGGTCGCCTCGCACACGTTGGGACCGTCGTCCAGGGCCTGGTTGACCAAGGCATCGGCCCGCCGGTTCTTCTCCCGGCGGACGTGATGGAAATGGCACCTGTCGAATTTCCGGGCCAACTCGCGGGCGGCCTCGTGAAGGGGCTTGAGCCCCTTGTTCCGCACGCGGTACTGCCCGGTCATCTGGCGCACCATCAGTTCTGAATCGCTGAAGACGTCGACCTGGACGGCAGCGATCGCCTCGGCCGCCCGCAGCGCGGCGATCATCGCGGAGTACTCCGCCACGTTGTTGGTCGCGTGCCCGAGGAAGATGCCCTTTTCGTCGAGCACGGCACCGGTCCGGGCATCGGTGATGACGAAGGCCCCGGCGGCGGGACCCGGATTGCCCCTGGCCCCGCCATCGGTATGAATCGTCACATGCAGTCCGGTTCGTCCCATCACGTGTGCCCCAGCGGGAAGGTTGCCCCGGGGCCGCCGCGGCCGGCCGGGACCGGCGGACACCTAGTCGGCTTCCGTCGCGATATACAGAATGCGGCCACAATTATCGCAGGTGCGTATCTCGTCGCGCACGCGAAGGGCGTTGGCGTGCTCGGCGTTCAGGGCCATGTAACAGCCCCCGCACACATAGCTGTAGGGAGGCTTGCGCCCCTGAATCTCGATCTGCGCCATCGCCTCGCCGTCGTACCGTTCGGCCACCCGATTGAACGCCGCGAGGGCCTCGGCGGGCACGGCCTCGGCCGCCTGATCGCGCTCGGCCAGCAGCGTCGAAAGCATCCCGTTCAGACGATCGATTTCCGCCTTGCTGCTCTGGCGGATTTCCTCGAGGTGCTTTTCTTCGGCTTCGGTTTCGGCGCGGACCTTTTCGGCCTCGGCTTCGGCCTGCTCGATCTGCTGCATCACCTGGAGGGCGTCGTCCTCGATCCTGGCGTTATCGGCCTTGATCGTGTTCATCTGCGTCAGGATCGCCGCGTACTCCTTGTTCGTCCGGGCCGTGTTCAGTGAGGAACGCAGGTGTGCAACGCGTTCCTCCTTGGCCTTGAGGTCCACTGAAAGGCTGTCGGCCTTCGCCCGCTGCGCCATGATGCCTTCATGCAGGATGTTCCATTCCTCACGACGCTGGTCAATCTTTCGCTGCTGGATGGCGACGGCGTTCTCCCGGCTCTTGAGACGCCGTCTGACCTGGGCCAAGCGCCGCTCCATCGACTGAAGGTTCAGCATCGCCGCCAACATCTGTCCCATGCCAGTATTCTCTCTTCACTTGTGACACGTCGAAGCGCGAGCCATATATATTAAACCCCTCGCGGCGAACTTCAAGCCCCCTTCGAAAGAAAAACGCATTGCCCGGGTGCGAGTGGCTCGTAGCCGGTTCCCCCCCGCCGTTGCGACCGGCCCGCCGCGTGTGATATGCTCTGGATATTGCTCCAGTTACTTGGCAGACGGGCCGCCACCGTGCAGACGCTAACCGAAATCCGCCACCTGCTCGCCGAGGCCCACCTCAGGCCGAACAAGCAGTTCGGGCAGAACTTCCTGGTCGACCGGAACCTCATGGGCAAGGTCCTGGACCTGGCCGACCTGACCGGGACCGAGCACGTCCTGGAGGTTGGCCCGGGCACCGGATCGCTCACCGAGGAACTGCTGGCCCGGGCCGCGAACGTCCTGGCCGTGGAGATCGATCACGGTCTGGCCGCCGTCCTGCGCGAGCGCCTGGGCCACCGGCCGGGCCTGCGGCTGATGGAAGCGGACATCCTGTGCGGCAAGCACGCCCTGTCGCCCGAGGTCCTGGCCGCTTTGCCGGGTACGGTCCACGTGGTGGCCAATCTGCCGTACAACATCGCCACGCCGCTGATTGCACTGTGCCTGTGTGCCTCGCACGCCGCGCGGTCGGGCAGGTCGCCCCAAGCGTCAACCTTCCAGAGGCTTACGTTCACCGTCCAGCGTGAGGTGGCCGATCGCCTGGCCGCGGGGCCCGGCTCGAAGACCTACGGGCCCCTCAGCGTGACCGTCGCCCTGCTCGGGCGAATCACGCCGGGGCCGGTCGTGCCGGCCGCCGCGTTCTGGCCTCCGCCCAACGTCGCCAGCCGCATTGTCCGTATTGACTTCGACCCGGTCGCAGCCGCCGACCTGACCGACACGGACGTGCTGCGGCGCCTGTTGGTGCTGGCGTTCTCCCAGCGGCGCAAGCAGATCGGCTCGGTCCTCCGGCGCAAGGACGCGGCGTGGCCGGCCGACGCCCTGGCCGGCGCCCTTCAGGCCGCCGGCATCGACCGGACGGCCCGCCCCGAGCGGGTCGCGCCCGGGCAGTTTCGCCTCGCGGCCAACGCCCTGGCCGAGACGCCGCCTCACTGACCCGACAGGTCGCAGCGCCCGCATGATCGCCAGCACGAACGGGCATCTGATCAACGGCTTCGAACTCACGGCCAATCCGCAGCCCGGGCTCAAAGTGGACATCGGGGCCAACGGACATGACGTGCAATCCGGCTTCTATTCGTTTCCTCGCGGCTCCTCGGCCGGCGCCGACGATGAAACGCAGCGGTTCCTCAGCTCCTTCGGCAATGACGGCACGGTCGACGTGACGCTGACCAACGCCAACGTCTTCCGCGACCGCCCCGGCGACGTCACGCATCCGCTCGGGGACCTCACCGAGGACTTCTTCGCCCATCAGGACAACATGACGCTGACGCTGTCGGGTCTCTCGGCCGGGGAGTACCGGATTACCACGTACCACCACGACGTCACGGTCAACCACGACGTCATCGGCGTGCGGCTGACCGACGCCAACAACACCGCGACGGACCTCGGCCTGACCGTCGACCAGACCACCGGGACCAATCCGGCGGACGTCGCGTCCCTCGGTTTCGCCTTCGAGGCCGACGGGGTCAATGACGTCGCGATCCAGTTCTTCGAGGTCAACAGCCTTGGCACGCCGTCGATCGTTCTGAACGGCTTCGATCTGACAAGTGCGGTCATCCCTGAACCGGCGACGCTGGCCGTGCTGGGTCTGGCCGTTGCGGGCCTCGGCAGGTACGTGCGGACCCGTCGCAGGAGCTGACCGGCGGCGATTCGCCCGGCGAACGTGACAGCATGCACCGGCGCCCGGCGAAAAAAAAACTCCCGTATCGCGGCGGTTTTTCTCTTGACCTTCGCGGGAAGAGGCAGTAGAATTCTGAGAACGGCGGCCTGGAGGACCGCGGCAACTGACGACGTCTACCAGGTCCCCGGTCTGAGTGCATTTTTACGGGGCGGGATGAGGATGCCGTTCGGCAACAGAACAGACGCACAGATCGAAACGGACGAACAGCGACGCCGAGAGGCAGCAAGGAGATGACACGGTGAAGACGACAAGACACATGCTGACGGTTGTGGTGATGGTTGCGGCGATCGGGTTGGCCGGTGCGGCGCAGGCGGCTACGGTTTTTTCCGGCGGCAGCGGCAGCGACAGTTGGAACACGGGTACCTGGAGTGCCGGTGTGCCGTCCGGAACAACTGACGTGGAAATCGCCGCCGGCAAGACAGCCGAGGTGCAGAATGCGTCGACACCTGTCTACACCGGCAGTCTGACCCTGCACACCAATGCGACGCTGAGGATCAACAACACCGGAGGAGATGCCAACCTGAGGGCGTTGGGCACCGATGGCATCTCGATGCATGGCGGCTCGAAGATCTCACTGGCCACGGCGTCTGATCCGGTCTTCCCGGCGATCGACCTGGTGGGGAGCGCCTCGTTCGACAACCCGTCAAACGCGGCCGACTGGGATACCCGCTTCTTTGGCGCAATCACCGGCTCGGGCACTCTGACCTTGCGAGGAAGGAACGGGGTCAACTACAGGCTGCAGGCCACCAACAGCTTCTCCGGCAATCTGGTTTCCAACGCCGTCGATCGTTACAGGATCTTTGCCGAGGCCCCCGGATCTCTTGGCACCGGCGATGTGACCATCAATCCTCGTACTACCGACGACAGAAGTGCCGTACTCATCATCGACGCTGCGGATGCGATGGCCGACACGGCGGCGCTGCATCTGAATGGCAAGGGGTGGAGTGGTTCCACCAAGGGGGGAGCACCGTACAGCGGATCGTATATCCGACTGATTATGAATGCAGACGATACCATTGATGAACTCTGGGTCGACGGTGTTCTGGCCCCTCCCGGGACCTATACCGGCACGTCGGGCGACTGGATTCACGGCACGGGGGTCCTGACCGTCACGAGCGGTGCCGCGAACGTCGCGCCGACGCTTACCGATATGTACGATGAGTTCTTCGAAGGCGCGGGACCGAATCAAGACTTCAATCAAGTCTGGGAGGACTTCACGGCGGTGAATTACACCGTCACCTTCGACAAAGACATGGATGAATCCACGATTGACGCCGGCGATTTCGGAAACGCCGGGACGTCGACGGGTTGGAGCATCGGGACGATCACCAAGACCGTCGCCCCCCCTACTCCTAACACGCCCAGCGAGTTCAACGTGGAGGTCCTGCTGTCAAGCTCGTCGGCGGGGACCCTGCAACTTCAGGTGAATCCCGGGGCCGACCTCGAGGACACGGGGGGCCTGGCCCTCGACACCACCTCGGCGATCCTCGATGACACGACGATCACCATCAACGCCGGAAACATCCCGGACGCGACCATCGGCGGTACGTCCGGCGGCAACGACAGTTGGAATGTGGCCGGCAACTGGGACCAACCCTACGCTCCTTTCGGACCGGGCAGCGCGATCGTCGACGGGGGCGTTATCGCCCAAGTCAACAACGCGCCGCCGGCATACGCCGGTTCCCTGACCCTGGAGGCCAATGCAACTCTGAGGGTCAATCACAGGAACGCGATCGGCGCGGTCGAGACCCCATCTGACATCACCCTGAAGGACGGGGCCACCATCGACATACGGGACGGTTCGCCGACGTTCGGCCCCATCGCGCTGCAGGGCAGCACCAGCGTCGAAGCCCAGAGCAACGGCGCTCACCACGAGACGTTCACGTTCTACGGGCAGATCAGCGGTGCCGGCGCGCTGGCGTTGAACGGGCTCAACAATGACACGTTCCTTTTCAACGTTGCGAATACGTTCGACGGCGGATTGACCGCCTCGTCGAGCGCGAATCAGGGCTTCCGCCTGGAAGCCAACGCCACCGGCTCTCTTGGGCTCGGCGACGTCACGATCAATAACGCGGCCACGCTTATCATCGATGCCCTGGATGCGATGGCCGACGGCGCAACGTTGGCCCTGAATGGTGACAAGGACAGCAGGCGAGATTCCAAGCTGATCATGAACGCCGACGATACCATCGAGGCGTTCTACATCGACGGTGCCGATCAGGGTATCGGGCTGTTCAGCGCAGCAACACACCCCGGCACGATCACCGGCACCGGGATCTTGAACGTCACGGGCGTCTCGGCCATCCCCGAGCCGGCCACGATGGCCGCCCTGGGCCTGGCCGTGTGCGGCCTGGGCGGATACGTCCGCAAGCGTCCCAGAGGGACGTCCCTCTCGGGGCGGCGAAAGGCCTGATACGAGACCACAGAAGACCAAGAAGATCGTGTTGTACCCCATGCCAAGAGGCAAGAAGGAGATGAAACGATGGAGATGAGACGGAAGATGTCGACGGTTGTGATGGTGATGGCGGCGATCGGCCTGGCGGCCGGCGCGACCCACGCGGCGACGCTGATTAGCGAGGATTTTCAGAGTCCTATGTATCCCAACAACACGGATGATCCGAGCTTTACCGGCTGGACGTTTACGTACAACAATCCCCAACACCTGAATTCACGCTTGTCGGCTGCCACACCTGGTGGCACAAGCGACTTTCCCGGTGCCAACGGAAACCAGGGCATCCAGTTCGAATGGACCAACGTGGAGGGTAGCTATACTGTCTCCGCTCCGTCTTGGAACACCGGCGACGTGTTTGAGCTGACGGTGGATGTTGCCCCGCAGCAGTGGAACGGTGCGAACGATCGCTACTTCGCCCCGAGCCTGATTCAGGGCGGCACCACGATCTGGTCGGCCAACACGTTGATGGATAAGTGGTCAGGGTCGCCGGTCTGGGAGCAGAAGCAGTACTACATTCCGACAACGGGATTCACGTCCGGAACCGACATTACCCTCCACCTCGATCATACCGGCCAGAGAGGCCTCTACCTCGACAACGTGAATCTGAAGGTCGATGTGGACCCGGGCGACAATGATCCGCCGCTTCCGAATCCGCCGACATGGGACACGGCACCGACGGTCTTCGACTACACGAGCGTCTTCATGTCCGTGAACCCGGCCAGCGACCCGTACGGGGTCGAGTACCTCTTCACGAATACCACCACCGCCAACAACAGCGGTTGGCAGGACAGCACGCAGTGGGTTGAAGGCGGCCTCGATCAGACCACGAGCTACGACTATTCGGTCATCGCCCGTGACAAGTCCCCCAGTCAGAACGCGACCAGTGCCGCGACAGACAGCGCGACGACAGACGGTTTGGACGGGCTGATCTTCTCCTCCGGCTTCGAGTACCCTAAATACTCCAACGGCACGCTGAAGCCGGACTTCTTCGGCTGGGAGTGGACAGGTAACGTGAGATCGCGAACGTCGGCCAATCAGAGCGATGTGCCCTGTGACGACCACCCGGATACCCCGAATCAAGTGATCCAGTTCGAATACACGCAGCACACGGGGACGCGTGCCACCTCCCACCTTGCGTCTGCCGATGAGGTGTACACCTTGACGCTCAACGCAAGCCCGCAATCATGGCACGGCCAGGACGCTCGATCCCTCATCGCAATCCTTCTGGGGAGCGATGTGGTGTGGTCGGACACCGTCGCACTGCCGCTGTACGACAACTTCGGCCGGAACCCCTGGACGCAAGCACAGACGTTCACGTTCGTGATCCTGGGCAGCGACCTCCCTGCCGCAGCCATAGGACAGCCGCTTAGCGTGAAAATTCAAAGTTCCGGCGAGAGGGGCATCTACTTCGACAACGTGATGCTGACGTACGCATCCGCTACCGTCATCCCCGAGCCGGCCACGATGGGCGCCCTGGGCCTGGCCGTCGCGGGCCTGGGCGGGTATGTTCGCAAGCGGCGCCGGAGCTGACGCGGCGATTCGGCACATAGCACAGTAACCACGGCCCCGCCGGTGCCCGGCGCATCGGCGGGGCCGTTCCCTTGCCAAGACGGACCCAGTGCATTCCGGCACGCCCTCCACGCGGCACGACCGGAGATCCGGCGAAGGAAGAATCTCATATCGCGGCCATCTTTCTCTTGACGTGCCAGGGCAGATGGAGTATACTTACCTTGGTAATGGTCCGGAGGACGGCCTCAGGATACCTGTCGACTTCCTCCATGTCCGCGGTCTGGTGGTGCCCCCACGGGGCGCGGCGCGGATACTGTTCGGCAACGGAGAGATGCGAACAGATCGCAACGGACGAACGAGAACGCCGAAAGGCGCCAAGGAGATGACACGGTGAAGGCAACGCGAAACCTGCTGATGACTCTGACAGCGATGGCGGCGGTCGGCCTGGCGGCGGGGACGGCCCCGGCCAACCTCGTCGCTCACTACCCGCTGGATACGATAGCGGGCGGCACGACACCGGACAGTACCGGCGGAACCGCCGGCACCCTCAACGGGACCGGAATCACCCAAGCCGGCACCGGGGTCATCGGGGACTCCTTCGACTTCTCGGGCGGCACCGCCCAGTACGTCGGCATCCCCAACCATCCCTGGGGCACCACGGCGTTCACCACTTCCGTCTGGTTCAACCCCGACAGCCTCGGGAACCAGGGACCGGTGGCCGACTGGACCAATGGCGGCGCCTCCCCGCAGACCTTCCTTGTCCGGACGAGTGGATCGACACTGCAGACCTACGTCCGCAGCGGAGGCACGCAGGTGGGTGGTAATGTGTCCTTCCCGTCGGAAACACTGACCACCAGCGATTTCAACCACGTCGTCCTGACCTATGACGGTCAGAGAGCACGCACCTACCTCAACGGCGAGTTGAGCACGACCGTTCACAACTTCGGCTCCGCCAAGACGATCGGCAATGGGAGCACCGCCGACATCGCCGCCATCGGGGGGCGCGGCTCTTCGGAGCAGGACCTGGCCGGCCTGGTCGACGACGTCGCCTTTTGGAATGTGACACTCACCGACGGCAAAGCCGCCGCGCTGACCAACCTGGCCAAACAAGCCGCGCTCAACTACGATGCCGCCCAGGCCGACCAGTTGTTCGAGGTCTTCGACGGGGCCGCATCTGACGTCACCATCGGCTCCAAGACGTGGAGCCAGGCCACGGGCCACGGCGGCTCGGCAGGCGACGTGGTCGACCTCGGCGGGGGCGATTTCTTCCTCAACCTGGATGGTACGGCCGGTGTTTCGACGCTCACGGGAAGCCCCCCGCCGACCGAGTTCAAGATCGACGTCAACACCGGCGGTTCGCCCACGATGGCCGGCTGGACGGGGCTGGACGCCACGTACGGCAGCAACGGCGGGACCGTCACCGTGGACGGCGTTGAGTTCTGGGTCGACAGCGCCGATGGCGCGCGAAATCGTGGGGGGCCGAACGACCTGACGCGTGACTTCATCTACGACGACGGCTCCGGCCAGGCCACGGGACTGAGAATCAACGACCTGCCCGACGGCATCTGGGAGGCCAAGGTCTGGTCCTGGGACAACGACTTCCCGACCTCGGTCGGCAGCCAGACCGTCGGCATCGGATGGGCGGGCCCCGCCGGTTTCGAAGCCGGCACGATGAACCCGAGTGCGACCGTTCCGTTCACGTTCCAGTTCGACAGTTCGGCGCTGCCGGACGGCTGGGGGATCTTCACACGCGAGAACAACAGCGCCAACCGCTCTCGCTTCAACGCCCTGCAACTGACACGCGTCATTCCCGAGCCGATGACGATGCTGGCCGTCGGGCTGAGT
>Ga0180432_10002137_pt1 | contig 29978 bp, 27 predicted proteins | sample SS_ome_10_FD_132414 | JGI IMG/M metagenome (GOLD analysis project Ga0180432, IMG submission 132414) | Hypersaline lake sediment archaeal communities from the Salton Sea, California, USA - SS_1_MS_2 metaG | ecosystem: Environmental > Aquatic > Non-marine Saline and Alkaline > Hypersaline >...
AGCATATCGCCGCATGTCTTGATTATGCACGTGATTTATCGGAATTTGAGGTTGCCATATAGTGCGCCTGACATTTTTTGATGATCAATGTGTGACCCGCTCAATAGTTGATTTTTTGAAAGCATCAGGGAATGATGTTCATATACTGAAAGACCATGTCCCTGTGGAAGTGCACCGTATTAGTGTTAAGGAATAAGACTTTGTTTTAAAACAATAAATACAAATGCCCTGACAAAAAAGTTAGGGCCGATGGTGTCAATGCTCCCCCGATAGGACTGACACTCGATGGTTCTCGATAGATCCTCGGGAGCTTCGCTTCCTTGTAGGGCAAACGAGGCCGCAACTCCTGAAGGAGGCAATAGACGAGAGAGGGTCAGCGAATGCTGACCCTCTCTCGTCTGCTCCCCCGGTAGTACAGACGCTCGCTGGCGCTCGCTAGATCCTCGGAAGCTTCGCTTCCTCGGATGGCGAACGGGGCCGCAACTCCTGAATGGGGCAATAAACAACAGGAGGCCGGCGAATGCCGGCCTCCTGTTGTTTTCTCCCCCGGTAGTACAGACGCTCGCTGCACCTCGACAGGCTCGGTGAGCAGCTCGCTAGATCCTCGGGCGCGTTGCGCCCTCGAATGGCGAACGGGGCCGCAACTCCTGAATGGGGCAATAAACAACAGGAGGCCGGCGAATGCCGGCCTCCTGTCGTTTTCTCCCCCGGTAGGACTCGAACCTACAACAACCTGGTTAACAGCCAGATGCTCTACCGATTGAGCTACAGGGGAATATAACACTTTCAATAAAATAATACGATGGAATATGTCAAATCATTTTTTTAACTAAATTTTTTCCAATTCTTCCGTTTTTATCTTGATAAATATCGGACTTCTCTATACTGAAATTAAACTAAATGATCAATTGTTCATCTCTTGTGCAAAAAGATGGCCACAGAGTCACCGAGGCACAGAGATGAGGGATATGTAATTCATGACAGTTGAGTAGGGAATTGAACCGCCGGTTAACACAAAAGGTTTGAAACCGCAGATAAGTGAAGATGTTTATTTAGTAACTTGTGACCTGTAACGGGTAACAGGTGCCTTATAACAGGGGAAAAACTAATCACCCGTCACTTGTCACTAATCACTATTTACAATCTGCGGTTAATATTTTTAAAAGTTGAGCGATTATGGTCGAGACAATTTCGAAGGAAGAGTTACGTGAAAAGATCAAGGCGATAGCCCGTGAGAAGCGGGCGGTCATCCTTGCTCATAACTATCAGAACGATGACGTTCAGGATATTGCCGATTACACCGGCGATTCGCTGGAGCTGGCACGCATTGCAACGAAAACCGATGCGGCAATAATCGTTTTCTGTGGTGTGCACTTCATGGCGGAGTCGGCATACATTCTCTCTCCAGACCGAAAAGTCATTCTCCCGGATATAACCTCGGGCTGTCCGCTGGCCGATACGGCGAATGCTGACGATGTGTTTGCGATGAAAGAGAAAGAAGATGCCACGGTGGTTACCTACATCAATTCGACGGCGGCGGTGAAGGCGTGCTCGGATATCTGCTGCACGTCGGCGAATGCCGTGAGAATTGTTCAGCGGGTTGACGGTGATAGAATACTGTTCGTTCCCGATCGAAACCTCGGAAGCTTTGTGAAGCGCTTCACCGGAAAGGAGGTCATCCTCTGGAACGGCTCCTGTCCGACGCATGACCGCTTTACCGAGGAGGAGCTTTTGGCGGTCAAGGATCATCATCCCGATGCCATCGTAATGGTGCACCCCGAGTGCAGGCCGGAGGTCACCGAGATTGCCGACGAGGTCCTCTCGACGGGACAGATGGTAAGCTTTGTACAGGATACCGATGCAAAAAAGATAATCGTCGGAACCGAAATGGGCATGATACACAAGCTGAAGAGCGTTGCACCGGATATCGAATATATACTTGCATCGGATTCATTTATCTGTCACGATATGAAAAAGATAACCCTGGAGAAGATATATAATTCACTTGTCGATGAGAGTCCCCTGGTCACCGTTGAAAAGGAAACGGCCCGGAAAGCGTATCACTGCCTCAACAGAATGCTGGAGTTGTCTTAATCGTATCGCTCCATATACCGATATCACTAGTATACGAGCATGACGCACGGATGCTTTCTACCTATGAAGGGAAAGGGAATGCCAGCCGAGGGTGAAAATAAGAGCTCTCATGAAGAGAACACCGAGCCAGCCATAAGCACTGAAGATCTCGATAAGATCAGAGAGAGAACCTTCGACGGGGAATTCAAGGATCTGGTGGAGAAGGTTGCCGGCTACGAGGAAGAGAATGCTCAGGTGTTGTCGGAAGGTGATGCGCAGGAGGATATGCTTCTCAGGAACCTTCACGATCTCTTCTATAAATCGGGTAATCTCCTGGAAGCCAGGAATATCAATTTCAACTTCAACCCTTTTATCTTCATGGATAATGTCCAGGGGAGCCTGATACACAATATCTCCAGGAGTTTCAGTAAACTATCCCTTGGAAGGTTCGCACTTCTCTCCTATCACTTTGAAGAAAAGTGTCTGAAGCCGATTTTAAACAATATACAGGATATTGACGAAAGCAATATCATACTTGATATCGGCGAGGAGCTCTTTCGTGAAATAATCGATTCCGAACGGGGTATCTTCCTCGATCAGGAGCAGGTGCTGAGCAATCAGTACCTCAAAAAGAGATTTGCCTTCATACGGGAGAAGAGCAGAGAAGATCTCCTGTACATGGTTTCACTACGAACCTTTGTTTTTGACCTGACGGAGGAATTGAGCATCGACGAGCTTTTCCTTCCCGGCTTCTATTTCTTTCCATTGCTCATCGTTCAACTTCCCCGTGGTGCGTACAGCCCCGATGATATCTACCGAAGGATCAAGAACAGTCTGAGCATTCAGCTCCTCCTCTACACTATTGAGCTGTACCGAAAAACGACAGAGATCACCTGCACAATCTTTGAAGAGCTCATCTTCGTTTTCAATTATTTTACTACTGTCTTCTCCAGAAGCAGGAACGGGAGAATACTCACGATGAGGTTCAGACATGACGAGATGCATGCGGTTTTCGTCATGCAGCATTTTCTCCGGAAACTTGAAAGGGCGTTAACACCGAATTCGGTAATCGCTCATGTGTTGAGAAACACCATAGTCGTTTTTGCGTATAAAAATGAAGCCGCTGCCGTCCGGAAGCTCGTGGATGAATTTAATGAGTTGTTTGACATTATTGAGTATAAACAGATTCAACTCTCCGATCGGATTGTCTTTGCCGAAACGGTAAAGGAATATATCTTCCCCTGATCGCATGAAAATATATTGCCTCACACAAAGGGATTGCGGTATATACATAATGGGCTTCATATGCCCTTTTCGTTCTATTACTGTATGGACAGGTGCTGTTCAATATCAAAGGTGGAGCGTGTGCTATCGGTACGTGACCGTGATTGATTCACGTCTATAGGTTTATTCGCATTTCTAACTCTGCTTGTAAAATCCTGAACGGTAAATGCATTTTGTGCCATATCATATGGAAGAAGCATATTATATTGATGGTAGTATATAATTCACATAGATTTCTTTTCGGAGTTATCGTCTGTATCATTCTCATCGTGCCGCTCGGCACCGATACGCTCCTTGCCGCCGGAAATGAGGGTGTTTCGGGAGCCGACTTCCTCAGCATCGGGGTGGGGAGCCGCCCCCTCAGCATGGGTGAGGCATTTACCGCTGCCATCAACGACATCAATACCATCTACTATAATCCCGCCGGGCTCGGTACCATGAAGTACTCGATGCTCTCGATGATGCATCAGGAGCTGATACTCGATTCGCGATTCGAAAATATCAGCGTCACTTTCCCCTTCTTCTACGGTTTTCTCGGCATCTCCAGCTCGGTCTTCTGGGTTCCCCCTTTTGAGAAGATTGACGAGGAGGGGAATGAGGTCGGTCAGGTCTATTTCTACAACACGAGTCTCGTTGCCGCATACGGACAGTCCCTCGGATTCATGGAAATCGGTGGCTCCGTGAAATACATCTATCAGCGAATCGATACCCTCATGCTCCATTCCGCGGCCATTGACGTGGGAATCCTCAAGCGTCTCTACATGTACTCGCCCTTCGATGCGCCCGTACGGAACTTCTCCCTCGGCCTCTCGATTCAGAATATCGGAACGAAGGCCAATGAAGATCCGCTGCCCCGGCAGCTGCGATTCGGAACGGCGTACTATCTCACCAGGTGGTTTGGCCTGCACATCGATTTCATTGAAAACCTCATCGATGGCACGGACTTCTACGATTTTACTTACGGCTTTGATGAGAGTTTCAGGATTAATGCCGGAGTCGAATTCTCCTATTTTGATATACTCTCACTACGAGCCGGCTACCGCTTCAACGATGCCGGGAAATACACTTTCGGCATGGGATTCAATTATGCGGTGAGAAACGTCTCCTTTATGGTAGATACCTCCTACGCCGACACGGGAGTGTTCGGACCGGTTTACTCCTTTACGGTTACCTTCAAGCTCATTCCGCAAGTCATCACCGTTGAGGATCGGCTCAAAGCGGACAAGCATTACCGGAAGGGAATCGAATATTATATAAAGAACGATGTAGACGGGGCTATCGAAGAATTCCTCAAGTGCAAGCGGCTTAATCCCTATCACAAGAATGTCGGACAGAAGATCGAGGATCTCGAGGAGCTGCGAGATCTGCGGAAGGAAGCCGAATCGTTTGAAAAGGAGATCGAGGAATTTTAAGTACTTGACATTCACCCCTGTCTGTGTTTACGTAAGGATCGGCACAATGGTGGAACAGGAGCGTTCCTGTTTTATCATGCATTAATAGAGTACTATTGTTGATAAAAAATCAATGTGAGGAGGTATCCATGAGCATGGATTATATTGCACACCACAACATGCCTCTGGGTGATGATGAAGATACCGATTTCGAAAGCGACGATATGTCGGAAACGACTGTCGAGGAGCAGGGTGCGCTCAGCCAGATCGGTTCTTCATTCAAGGGGATGCTCACCGGTTTTGTCTGCTTCGTGGTTTCGTTTTTTGTATTGTGGTGCGGTGCGACTCGAATTGATTGGAGTAAGCAATTCAAGGACGCCGTTCCTGTCGAGAAAGCCAAGGCGGAGCAACCGGCATATCTTACCGGAACACCGGTTGCGGATAAGATAGGCGACACCTATCTCCCCCAGGGGAACTATCTTGTCGTAAGTAAAACACCCGAAGTGTACGCCTATGTGGAGCATACCGAATCGGAATCGAAAACCGAGCGAAAAGGGGTTACGCGGAAGAAGGTGACGAAAACAAAAACAACCTATTCATACTCGCTCGAATGGACGTCCAATCCACCCGAAATCTCAAGTTTTAAAAGTGATAAATGGCAAACATGGGCGAGAAACAATAGGGTTAATCCGAACATAACCAACCCCAAATTAACGGAAAAGGCTGAATCGATACATACGCCGAAATGTACCGTTAATGATTACAATATCGATGTTAGTAAAGTAAGCTTTATGGGGGCACGTCAGGAGCTCGATACCGTTTATGTCAGAGGTTCTGCCAGCTCACCCCGTCTTGGCGACAAGAGGATAAAATATTCTGTTGTCCCTTCCGATATACAGTATACCTTTGTCGGGAGTGTCAGCGGAAAGAACATGGAAGCGTATTATAAGAACGAAGATGATTACAAATTCGCTGCCGCACCCGGGGAGTTTAAAGACGTTTTAAAAGCCCTGAGAGACGAATATAAAACTGCTGGTATAATGTACTTCTGGGGCGGCTTCCTGCTGATGGCAATCGGTCTGGTGCTCCTCGCCGGTCCGGTCACCACGCTTCTGGAATTCATACCGTTCCTCGGGGAGCTGGGATCCGGAGTTATCAAGGTGGTGCTGGTCATCATTGCCCTGATCATATCAGCGGTCTTCTACTGGCTCATCAAGCTCTGGTGGCTCTGGCTGATAATCATTGCGGCACTGATTGCCTTTATCATAATAAAAAGGAGAACGGCGAAGCCGGCAGAAGCGGCCTGACGGTTCCGGAACTAGTAAGCATTGAGTTTAAAAATCCCGGCTTTTGCCGGGATTTTTTTTATGTCGGATGAAGGAATAGCCGATAGTGAATAGAGGAGAGTTTATAAATGACTCTCATAACGAAAGGTAGATGTACAACACGGTATGAGACTTGGTAAATTACTTCTGCTGCTGAGCATGCTGACGGTCGCTCTCCAGGGGCCGATATACGCTCAGTATTACATTCGGAACACCACGGTTATCGATACGCCGACGGCGTATACCCTGGGTCGTGGCACGTATCAGTTCTCATTCTTCGATTATGATAACGGCGGCCTCGAGCTCAAGACCCTTATCGGACTGCACGACAACTTCTTCCTCGGCGCTTCCATCGATGTTCAGAATGCCATCGGCAAGGATGAGGCCGAACCGAATGTCCCCGGTGTTATTGCAAAGATAAAGTTTACCGACGGGTGGGAGACGTTCCCCATCTCCTTTGCTGTCGGCTACGATTCATTTTATATCGGGAGCGAGGGGCAAACGGAAAATTCCGATAATGAGCTGAACAGAATGATCTACGGTCCCTATTTCGTTATCACCAAGCCGATATATCTTCTTGACGATGAGCAGCATATCCATTTCGGTGTCAGGGTGCCAACTCAGCCCCATTATGTTCCGGAGGACTCCTCCTATTTCCTCTCACTTGATTTCCCGCTCGGTGAGTTCTTTATCTTCAAGGCTGAGGGCGAGCGGATTTATTACGATTTTGACCGGCATGAAGATTGGCTGCTTAATTTCGGAATGAGGTACTCCTACTACGAACAGCTGGGCATCGAGTTTGACGTTCTGCTGCAGAACGGCGAGCGTCCGAATCGCATTATCAGAATTGAGTATAAGGACGAATTCTAGAGAATCGAAGCAACCCCGCCGTCTCCGGCGGGGTCGCTTTTCCCCCAGTATCCGCACCACTCGCCAGACCCAAAACAAAAAAAATTTTCAGAGAGGATAACAGGATGATCAGGATAGAATTAATATTAATCCTGATGAAGGGATTTATTTCAAATTATTCAACGCGGCTTAAATTGTATTCTATATATCAGAATACTTATACAATCTGAATAAAATATCGGCGTCATCCTGTTCCTCCGGTCGCAATGGTTACAAGATCGCCCGAAATAAGAGCCATTGAGAGGGGGCTATATCCTGTTGAAAAAATAGAGAAGCGCGGTGGCGAGAAAAGGGTGCAGAAATGAGAGCTGGTAAAACCTGAAGGCGAAGATATTGTCATCGGGTACCGGCGTTTGAAAGGGGACAAAGAATCCGGCAATGATTATGGTGAGCGGGAGGAGAATCTCAAGGAGGCGAAATCCGTAGCGGCCGTCATTTACCCGCTCTGAAAATTCACCGGTCAGGAAACTCGCCCGGTAGATCACGAGCAGCAGAAAGAGAACAATGAGGTAGAGCGCGGTGGCAATATCAAGACCCCTTCTCGATTCGATGCTGCTCATGGCACATCCCATAAGGAGGAGCATGATTCCGTTCAGCGATGCGAAGAGGGGAATGCCCGATTCCGTTCTGTAGAGGAGCCAGATAACGAAGAGGATCAGGAGGACAGCCGCGATTATTCGCTGAAGGGCGAGTATTTCGCTTCGGCGCTCCCCGATGAAATGTACTATCTCTTCGGTACTCTCTGTATCGCGATTGATGAGGCTGGCGTGCAGGTCTTCGCCCATCGTAAAATGAACGGTATCGAGATTTCTGAGCGCATTGATGAGCGACTGTTTCTTCGCAATGGATTCCTGCAGGTAGTCGACAACCCTATCATTTTCTATAATCTCATGGAGCATGCTCCCTGCTGAAAGGGGCGGCACGGGGATGCCCAGGAGCGCGGTTATCGTCGGGACAATCGACAGATTGTATAATCTTCGATCGCTTTCACCCGATGGAATATCGTTTGCGATGCAGTAGAGGGGTATGTTCAGAGAATTGCGATCCCTTCCGCCGTGATTGCCATCACTGTTCATACCGTGATCGGATAATACTATCATGAGGCTGCGGGGATAGCGTCGCTCAAGGTGTTGCGAGAGATCCTCGAGGCAGCGATCGATGGTGACTATTGCCTTCCGATACGCATTGCTCGTATTGGAGCCGGTCGCGTGTGCGCTGTTATCGGGTGCGAGATAGTGGAGGAGGGTCACCGTCGGGAGCTGCCTGTTTTCGATAAGCCTGATTGCCGCGGCGGTCACCTCGACTGAATCGTCGGCTTCGCAGCACTCGGCCGGGAAATACGCCGTGCGTCCGGAGATTATATCCTTGTACCAGTTGAAGCCGATGACCGCCGAAGAGAGCCCGTATCTCTTCAGGTGATTGAAGATGGGCTCGACGCGCTGATGGCGGGGATATCGCCGATAGTTGTTGGTAACACCGTGAAGGAAAACGGGCGCTCCCGACATGATAGAGTAGTAGTTCGGTGCGCTGACCGACGGGAGCATACAAAAGGCATTGGTATAGCGGATTCCGCTTTTTCTCCATCTCCTGATGACATTCGGGAAAATCCGCTCATCGTAGAGATATGACTTTGTTGCGCCATCGAGTACGACTATCACAATGTTGGTGTACTGCGGAGCATATTGTTTCTTCCTCAGTGCATCGTGCTGAAGGCTCCTTTGTCTGACTTCGGGGTATTTCAGCGAATCCTGAAAGTTATCGTAGAGATAATTGTTTATTCTCATGAGATATACAGCAATGGCTGTGAAGAGAATAATAATAAAAGCTCTTCTGAGCGAAACAGTTCGCGTGATTCTGTTCATCCCGTACTCTTTGCGATTATTATCTTCATCACGGAGTTCTCTTCCCCGTAACGATATAAAAAGACAAATTAGTTATACAACTGCGATGAAGAGATGTCAATAAAAAGTCTGTGCGCAAGAGACGATATACGAGAGGGTGTTTGAACCGCAACGTGCAAAAAGAGTTGACAGTGGTTTTAATTCGCATTCATAAATCAGAGGAATCGTGTATTGAAACAGGAGTTTGCAAAATCACCCCTTTGATCCGGCCGGAATCGAGATGAAGAAGTCAGTAAGCGGACAATCAGAAGCGAAGGGTGCCTTCGATTCCTTTAGCTGCGAATATGCGGGGAAGATTGATTCATTCCTTGAATCGTTCTTTCTGCGAAAACGGGAGAGCGCTGCGCTTCCCTTCATGGCTGAAAACTACAGCGATCTCAGGGAGTACTGCCTTCGACCGGGGAAGCGCATTCGGCCCCTCCTTCTCCTCCTCTCCTATATCGGCTACCGGGGCAGGAAGAGGCATATTGCCGAGATGGTGAAGATTGCATCAACGCTTGAATTGATGCACTCATTTCTCCTCATTCAGGATGATATCATTGACCGTGCCGAGCTGCGAAGAGGGGGGAGGGCGCTTCACCTGGTCTCGGGTGACCGCTACCGGAAGTGGACCAGGAACAGGATGATAGGCAGTGATATCGCCCTCGTTCTCGCTGATGTGCTCTTTTCGAATGCCCTTGAAATCATCAGCACAGCGAAGATTTCTCCTCGGCTGAAGAATGCCTATATCGGTCTCTTCGCCCGGACCTATGAGCTCACCGCATGGGGGCAGATACTCGACAGCCTCCATTCACTTCCCAGGAATCTTCGTCGCGGCGGCGACATCCCCCTGCAGATAAGCACCTTGAAAACCGCCTACTATACCATCTGCAATCCTCTGCTCATGGGGCTCGTCCTGACCGGCAGGTATTCGGAGAGTGAGGCTCTCCGCATTAGAAATTTTGCAATACCGCTCGGCCTCGCCTTTCAGATACGGGATGATATTCTCGGTGTATTCGGAAGTGCGGATGAGATCGGGAAATCCTCTGATTCCGATATCGTCGAAGGAAAGAGCACGCTCCTTGTTCAGAATACGGTCGATATAATGAAGCCGGGGGAGGCGCGAAAGTTTGTCGATACCTTTTCAAGAGTTACGAAGACAAAAGCCGATATCGCTTTCATCAGGAAATGCATTCAGAAGAGTGGTGCGTATGAAAAGACCTCGAAGACGATGGACGAACTGCTCGCAGCAGCGAGGAGAGGGGTTCAGAATCTTGCTCTCCGTGAGAGATATCGGGGAATGCTCGTGGAGCTCATCGATAAGCTCTCCAGAATATGAGGTGCATTATTTTCTTGACAAAAGAGAGTGACAACTCACTCATTAGATGTGAAAGAGGGATACCTGAATAGCACTTCCTTTTAAAATTTATTTCCATCGAGCGTAAGAGTTGCAAAATAAGTGTATCTCTATTAGATACCTCATGAATGTTGTGGTCTGACATCGAAAAGCGATAAGCATGTGAAAAAAACAATCACCGAAGAGAAATACCACAAGGAAACCTTTGATAAGATTCCGGATAAGAAAAGACAGAAAATTCTGAAGATCGCAAAGAAGGAATTTGCCAGGAAGGGTTTTACCGCCAGCAATATTAACGTCATCGCCCGGGATGCCGGCATCAGTATCGGCTCCATGTACAACTATTTCAATACGAAGGAGGACCTCTTCCTCACCGTCATTGACGATGGCTACAGACAGCTGAAGCGGATTCTCATGGAAACCGATCTCGGTACGGGTGATATCTTTGATAAGCTTGAGAAAATTCTCGGAATCGCACAACAGTTTTCACGGGATCATCCCGATATCATTCAGGTGTACCTGAACCTCACCTCTGAGGGGTTATCGCATCTCTCTCAAAAACTCTCACAGAAAATTGAGAATATCGGCGCCTGGTTTTACCGACAGCAGCTTGAAAAAGCGAAAGCTGAAGGTGTTGTCGATCCCGATCTCGATGTCAATGTCACCTCGCTCTGTATTGACAATATCATACTCCTCCTGCAATTCTCCTATACCTCTGAATACTACAAGGAGCGGCTGAAGACCTTTATCGGCGAAGTTGCCCTCAATGACGATGAGCGCATAATCAGGGGAATCATGCGCTTCTTTCGAGGTGCCCTCTCAGGGTAGATTTCTTGATGCAGAAAAAATATATACCGTATGTGCTTATCGGCCGCATATTGTGTCGAGAAACTATATTCTTCATCACGCCTGTAATGTGGTAATGAGGAGCGCGAGCGACGAAGTTAACTCCGTTCATTAAACGTCTTATTGAACTGATCGGAGATTGTACCCACAAAGGTGCTTCAGATGTCAATAGAGAGGGGCTCCCTTCGAATAAAATTTATAGACAGAACACTGCCGTGACGATAGATTAATAATCAATCAGACATCGCTGGTTTTATAATAGAATGGAATTCATTCCACCTGCCGCTGAATCGGCATCGTGAAGAGTAGGAACAGGTAACGGGGGTGCACATCATGAAAATTGCTGCTGACATGAGCGAGCTTATCGGGAGAACACCGCTGGTAAGGCTCAATCGGGTAACCGAGGGGTGCGCGGCAACGGTTGTTGGCAAGCTGGAATTCTTCAATCCCTGTAGCTCGGTGAAGGACCGTATCGGTTCTGCGATGATAGTTGATGCCGAAAAGCGGGGGATCATCGATACGGAAACCGTCATCATTGAGCCGACCAGCGGAAATACCGGTATCGGTCTCGCCCTGATGTGTGCGGTACGGGGGTATCGCCTTGTTATTGTTATGCCTGAGAGCATGAGCATTGAGCGGAGAAAGCTTCTCAAATCATTCGGTGCCGAGCTCGAGCTCACGCCGGCTGCCGATGGCATGCGGGGAGCAATCAAAAGATCCGAGGAGCTCGCAAAGGAGTTCGAGAAAGCGTTTATCCCCCAGCAGTTCAGGAATCCGGCGAATCCCGGTATACACCGGAAAACCACAGCCGTTGAGATCTGGAATGATACCGAAGGGAAAGTCGACTTTATCGTTGCAGGTGTGGGAAGCGGTGGTACCATAACAGGCGTGTCAGAGTTCTTGAAACAGCAAAAGCCGGAATGCAGGGCCATAGCCGTTGAACCCGCTGATTCTCCCGTTCTTTCAGGGAAACCTGCCGGACCGCACAAGATTCAGGGGATCGGCGCAGGATTCATACCCGATGTGATGAACGTGAAAATCATCGATGAAATAGTTCAGGTGCAGAACGAGGATGCCTTCCGCATGGCGAGGAGACTGGCGAAAGAGGAGGGAATTCTCTGCGGTATTTCGGCAGGTGCGAATGTTCACGCCGCAGTTTCTGTCGGGCGGCGGCGCGAGAACAAAGGAAAGCTCATCGTCACGATTATCTGTGATACCGGTGAGCGATATCTGAGCACGTCCCTTTTTGAAGAGTGAGAGGAGATTGCTGCGATGATCGGGAGAGCAACCGGGAAAGAGCTGAATATGCAGAAGAAGATCAGCGATGTCGTTGAGGCGCTCTGCAGGCCCAAATCGTATAAATCGGTATACCACCGGTCGAATCACAATGCGCCGATGCCATCTGTTGAGGACCTCACCGAGATTGTCGATCTGCTCCGGTCGGTGCTCTTCCCCGGCTATTTCGGCAACGCCGATGTGAAGCCGGAGACGATGCGCTATTATCTCGGTGCAGCGGTGGACAGAGTCTTCCTCCTCCTCTTCGAGCAGATCAAGCGCGGGTTCTGCTTCTTCTGCACGCTCGATGAATCGGCATGTGAGAATTGTGATCGGAGAGCGCGATCTATTACCGGTGAGTTTCTGAGCAGGCTGCCGAATGTCCGGTCTCTCCTCTCGACCGACGTTATTGCAGCATACGAGGGCGATCCCGCTGCCAAGAGCCCGGGTGAGGCTGTTTTCTGCTATCCCAGCATCGCCGCGCTCATCAATTACCGCATTGCTCACGAGCTCTACGAGCTTGACGTGCCGCTCATTCCGCGCATTATCACCGAGATGGCACATTCGAGGACCGGAATAGACATCAATCCCGGTGCCCGGATCGGGAAGCGGTTTTTCATCGATCATGGTACCGGCGTGGTTATCGGCGAGACGTGCATTATCGGGAACAACGTCCGGCTGTATCAGGGGGTGACCCTCGGCGCGAAGAGCTTTCCCCTCGACGGGAACGGCAACCCCATCAAGGGAACTCCCCGGCATCCCATCGTCGAAGACGACGTCATCATATACTCCGGGGCGACCATTCTCGGGAGGGTGACTATCGGAAAAAAATCCGAGATCGGCGGCAACGTCTGGATTACCCACGATGTCCCTCCGGGAACCAGGGTGATACAGGGGAGCGCCGAAGAGTATTTTCACGAGGAGGGTTCGGGAATATGATGAAGATACTCTTTCTCTGTACCGGCAACTCATGCAGGAGCCAGATGGCCGAAGGGCTGGCCCGATCGCTGAAGAGCGATATTTTTGAAGCATATTCGGCGGGAATCGAGCCGAAAAAACTCGATCCGAGAGCCGTTCAGGTGATGAAGGAGATCGGCATCGATATATCGAATCATCGCTCGAAGCATGTTGATGAGCTCAGGGATATCGAGTTCGATTATGTTATTACGGTCTGCGGTCACGCAAACGAGAATTGCCCCGTGTTCCCCGGCAAAACCAGAGTGGCTCACTTCGGGTTCGAGGACCCGCCGAAGCTCGCAGAAGGGGCCAGAAGCGAGGAGGAAGCGCTGAACCATTACCGGCGGATACGTGATGAGATACAGTCACTGGTGGAGCGCCTTCCCGGAGTTCTTGACGAGACCGTCGATTCGGGAAATTCCCTCTCAATCGATATCACCCTGAAATAGCGCTACCCGATTCTGTTGCGTTATCAGGTTGATGCATTTCACAATCCTCGCGTGCTTTGCCTGTGGAAATAAGTTGTTGAAATTATTGTTCACGTTGAATGATTATGGTAGCTTATTACTTAAAAGTATTATTTTTATGGCATCCGAATTGTATAACAGCTTTCCGAAACAACACAGGAAAATCCTTTTGCGTTTATCGATAATACTCATTGCGGTGATCTTTCCCTCCCAAGATATCTTGCCGGTTCAGAAAAAATGTACTATCATTATAATGAACGGGAAGAGTCAACCGGTTATTCTGAAGGCTGAGCTTGCGCTGACCTATCGGGAGCGTGCGCGGGGATTGATGTTCAGAAAAAAACTGGGTGCCAATGAGGGGATGCTCTTCGTATTCGCAACGGCGCGCTACCGGAATTTCTGGATGAAGAACACGTTCCTGCCGCTCAGCATCGCCTATATCAGTAAAGACGGCATTATCAATGAGATATATGATATGAAACCGCTTGATACTTCGCGGACATATCCCTCGCTGCAACCGGCTCAATACGCATTAGAGGTAAACCGCGGCTGGTTCCGAAGGAATAACATCAAGAAGGGGTGCAAAGTACTGCTGAATGGATGCATCGGTCAATAGAATCCTGCCATCGCTTGAAGATCGGGCGCTCCTTATCGGGATACGATTTCCCGGGCAGGAGATCAAACTCGTCGAGGATTCACTTGATGAGCTGAAGCTCCTGGTCAAGACTGCCGGAGTGCTAACCGTCGACTCGCTCATTATCAGGAGGGAACGGCTCGATCCCGCAGTTATTATCGGCAAGGGGTATGTCAAAACCATCGGAGAGATGATAAGAGAGAAGGGCATCAGGCTTATCGTCTTCGATCTGAATACCATCAGACCGGCGCAGGTGAGAAATCTCGAGGAAACGCTCAAGGTCCGGATTATCGGGAGAACCGAGATAATCCTCGACATCTTTGCGAGGCGGGCCCGCAGTTCCGAGGCGAAGATACAGGTGGAGCTCGCACAGCTGCAGTACATTCTTCCCCGTCTCAAGGGATTGGGAGGAGTGCTCTCGCGACTGGGTGGCGGTATCGGTACCAGAGGGCCCGGAGAAAAGATGCTCGAAACAGACCGGCGGCATGTTCTCAGGAGAATTGCAACCCTGAATGAGAAGCTGCGGAAGATATCCAAGCACCGGAAGCTCATTCGAAAATCCCGAAGCAGGGAGATGCTCGGTGCGGTGGTCGGCTACACGAATGCAGGGAAGTCGACCCTTATAAACAAACTCGCACATGATGATCTCTTCGTGGAGGATAGGCTCTTTGCAACGCTGGATGCCTATACGAGGATGGTGTATCTCAACCGTGAAATCAGAGTGCTTCTCACCGACACCGTAGGGTTCATACGAAATCTCCCGTCAAATTTGATCGAGGCGTTCAAATCAACCCTCGAGGAGATCGGGAATGCTCATTTCCTGGTTCACGTCATCGACAGTACCGCTCGGGACAGTGCCGGGAACATCTCCACCGTTGAGCAGGAACTCCGCTCACTAGGTTCGAACAACAAGCCGATGATACTGTTCTTCAATAAGGTCGATGCTCTTCGGGATGAATGTATTGAGCGGATCGGCAATGCATATCCCGATGCCATTATCGGTTCTGCTCTTCATGGCACCGGGCTCGATCTTCTTAAGAACAGAATGCAGGAGATCTGTGAGCATCTGAGCAGTTTACAACCGGTCTGAGATCCCCCTTCTTCGGAAGTTCACTCTGCTAAAGATATGGTTTATTTTAACCGATCTAATAATCATGAAGGAAAAAATATCGACACTCATCACCGTGATTATCTTCCTCACGATGGTAGGCCTCATAACCTACGAGTACAACGCCAAAGCACAGAAGCGGGAAAACCGGACGGTAACGGCGGAAATCGAACGGGTTGAGAATTCAATCATCATTCACGGTATTGACATGGTTTCCGATGCCCCGATGGCTGATGAGGATCCTGATGATGCGATGGGATCGATCATATATGATGACTCCTTTAAAGATACCATTATCGACTACGAGATGATGAAGAGAAACGGTATCAGTGGAGTCAGAACGAAGATAGCCCGCACAAGAGATGACACAACCGAGTATGATAAAGCGCTTATCGAAACACTGGCGCAGAGGGATGCTCGATGGCATGTCACCCGGCACCGGATACGAAGCGGTGAGAATCTGTGGAAGATCGCACGCCGCTTCGGGACCGACTATCGGCTCATCATCAAGTTGAATTATATCGAAAATCCCGATATGCTGAGGCCGGGAAATAGTATCTATATTCCCAACAGAAGGGGCATCAGCTACACGGTTAAGCGGGGTGATTCACTATCTGCAATTGCGAAGCGTCATTCGGTAACAAAAAAGAAAATTATATCACATAACAGCTTATCAAACAGTTTCTTGCGTATCGGCACAAAACTCTTTCTCCCCGATGCCCGGAAGCCGGTGATTGCGGAGAGGCCGATGCAGCAGCAGAAAAAGACGAAGCGGAGAATACTTGCCACAGGCAGGAAGACGTTTCACTGGCCGCTTCGCGGCAGAATTACCTCGACATTCGGGAAGCGTACGGATCCCTTTACCGGAAAGAAGAAGTTTCACTGCGGATTGGATTTAAGCGCGCGAGTCGGCACACCGGTGAAGGCCGCGAAAGAGGGGAAGGTTATTTTCAGCGGGTGGAAAAATGGATACGGGAATGTTGTCATTATCAAACATGATGATGGGTACATCACCGTTTACGCTCATAACAGGAATAATGCTGTTGCCGTCGATGAGAGCATTCAGACGGGGCAGGTCATAGCTTATTCCGGAATGACGGGAGCCGTTACGGGGGCGCACCTGCATTTCGAGATTCGAAAATATCTCACACCACTCAATCCACTGAGGTTTCTGAAATAGATGAGAGGATATTTCCCATATCTCAGAGCACTCTCGCTTGTCTGCCTGTTCCTGCTGTTCACGGCGAGCGGTTCCCGTGCCGTTATGCTGCAGGCGCCCGCCCCTCAGCGGATGAAGGTATTCTACTCCGAAACGGATTTCGAGGGATGGGATGCGGTTCTGAAAGGCAAGATAATCTCGCTCGGCATCAGGGAGGATGCGCACAAAAACGATCTCATGAAGATTGCTCAGGATAAGACGAAAGCAACCATACGTCTCTCTGATCGAGAGGGGATCAAGGTTGGAGATACTCTCCTGGTAATCAACCAGAGAAACCTGGTCGTTGCGAGAATAGAGGTTGCATCGATATTCAAGAGCAGGTCTTTCGGTTACCTTCTCGTCGGGTATGGCAATCTGCGACTGGCAAATCCCGAACATCGGGTCGTGCAGCGAGCTGATGAGGAGATATCAAAATATGCTTTTATCTACAAATCACGTGGAGATTATCACAACGAGATTGGCAATACCGGCAAGTCAATAAGTTTTTATAAGCGGGCAATCGAGCTCGATCGGAAAAATCCCGAGGCGCATCTCTCACTGGGCCGTATCTATCTGGAAAAAAACCTTCTCCAGTTTGCCTTGAAGGAGTTTGATGCCGCCTATAAGGAGATGCGGAGACTCTACGACAATGAAGATAAATACCTGCTCCTTAAAAGCATGGTCGATGCGAGATATCAGGGTATTCGCTATTACCGATTACCCTCTTCGTTGAAAGAAACGTTCAAGAAAGAGGGTATACAATACTGCACGGAGGCGCTGGAAATTTATCCGAAGTCGAAGGAAATCCACTTCCTTCTCGGGATGCTTTACTTTATCAAACCGGAACCATCAGATGTTAAGGCAAAGAACCAGTTCCTCAAGGTCATTGAGATGGATCCCGAGAATGTTGAGGCATACGTTCATCTTGCGGTGCTGTATAAGAAACACAAGAATGATGAAAAGGCCGAGTACTTTACGAAACAGGCACTTGAAAGAGACCCTGCGAATACACGGGCACGACATATCCTGAAATTACTGCGCGAGCAATCGGTGCCGCTCCCTTGACTCAGTAAACATTTGTTATTCCCGTCACTTTTTTAATATTTTTTCTTTAAAAAAAATACGAAATTAACTATAGAGAGGATATATATAGTACGCGAGGAGATTTGTATAGCTGTATTCACGAGTTAAGACAAACCGAGATAGCCAGATATGAAGTTCTTTTTATTCTATTTTAATCCCAAGGCAACGAAGATTTTCATTGAAAAGACAAATGAGGACGGTGGGAAACGCGTTGCCCTCTCAACAGCATACAACTTTGTTGCGAAAGAAGAAATTATCGCCCGAATAATTGATATCGAAGATCCGGAGGAGGCGACGCAATACCTTGATGAGGGATACAGCTATTACAATCTCGAGAAATACCGGGCCATAAAAGCAACTGACGGTATCTACTTCGACGAATCTACCAAGAGCTATAAAACCTCTCAATACGGCTTTGTTATCTTCGACAGGAGCTCATCGAATATTCGGCTGCTCTCACCCCTGCAGATATCGAAGGATAAGCTCATCGCATATTACATTGTCGTTCCTTCAAAATTGAATAAAATCCCTTCTTATGTCGAGATTGAAGAGAGCATTTTCGACAGGGGCATTGCGGCAATAGTGGAGAAAGAGCTGATCGAGAAGCAGCTCAATGAGATTGACGTTCATGAGAAGAAGGCAAACCGCGTGGTTGTCGCACGCGGCAGAAAACCGGTAAATGGCTATAATGAGTATTTTATTCCCATCATCAACATAAGCAAGAAAGCAGGAAAGGTGCTCGAAGATGGCAGAATTGACTTCCGTGAAGTTGATGCCATCGTAGAGGTAAAGAAGGGTCAGAAAGTTCTGCAGCGCTTTCCGACCGTCGAGCCGGAAGATGGCTATGATGTATTTGGCGAGAGGGCATTGGCGGAGATCGAGGAGCGAAAAGGCTACCTGCTGGGTGATAATATTATTCAGTCCGCCGAAAATGAAAATATATACCTCTCCGAGATCGATGGTTGTGTTAACATCGACCGAAATCGCATATCGGTTGAACCGAACGTGATAATACGTGGAAATGTTGATTACGATTACGGGAATATCGACTTCAACGGATCAGTTCATATCCTCGGTTCAGTTCTCCCGGGATTTTCCGTCAAAGCGAAAGGCGATATCATTATTGAGAAGAATGTCGATGACGCCTATATCGAGGCCGGTGGTGATATCGTTATTAAGATGGGGATCACCGGAAAGGGATCGAGCAGGGTTATTGCGAACGGCTCAATCCGATCCAATTATATTCTCAATTCGGTTGTCGAAGCGGTTAAGGAAATCGAAGTGCAGGATTCAATCATTAATAGCACGGTGTTCTCGAATGATAGGATCTCCGTCACTGCGAAGCACGGCAAGATACTGGGAGGGGAGGTTACTGCCCGTCACGAGGTCATTGTGAACGTCATAGGTTCTCAGAAGGAGAATATCACCTATGTGACGGTCGGGAGAAGCCTTCACATTGAGCGGGAGATTATTGAGATTAGAAAAGAGATGGAAAAGTGGCGTGCTGAGGTCGATGAAATCTTGATGAAGATCAAGGCGAGCTTTGGCGAGGGGCTTTTCGAGAATCCAAAGGAATTTTTGAAAATACTGCCACCGCTTAAAAAGAAGAATTGCCTGCTCCTCCTGAAGGAATTAACAGAATGCAATAAGGAGCTCAAACAGCTCGTCGAAAAGCAGCGGGTCGTTGAGAGCAAGCTTAAACTTGAGCGGGAACCGGTGATTATTGTCAAGGATATCCTGTACCCGGGATTGATTGCACAGATAAAGAGGAGGAAGCGTCGCATCGAACAGACGCTTCAGAATGTAAAGCTCTTCGAGGATCCGAAAGAGAAGATTATCAGAGTATCCTCCGCGCAGTAGAATACCGGCCGGTTCGATTATATCTTATAAAGATCGGTGATGACTCCACGACCCGCGTATTAAAGCGATCAGAGCATTCCTTACTTTTTACAGAATTTAATTTGACAAAAAACAGTCCATATCCTTCAGATAGCGGTATCGGTGTTAGTTCTCTTCTGGAGCACTATGCCGTATCTTATGTGATACTACAGGCGTATCTCGAAGAGCTCACGATGAAGCGTTATGCTGTGCGGTCTCGTTCCGAAAGGAAATGTGCCGGCGAAAAGCATATGCACCGTGAACATTGCAGAGATACAGGAGGTCAACTATGGGAATGCCAGGTATATGGGAGCTGGTGGTTATATTCCTTATCGTGCTCCTGATATTCGGGGCAGGCAAAATACCACAGATAGCAAGAGATATTGGCGGGGGAATTAAGGAGTTCAAAAAATCCCTGAGCGGTGAAGAAGACAAGGAAGAGAAAAAAGATAATCAGTAATGCACAATCATGAGGCGTACCTGGAAAAACTGCTGCAGTCACGGGGAAACCTTGAACCGCTTTCAAAGAAGAATATACAATTCTATCGATCACTCTATTCGTATCAGAATTCCTTCTATAAGAGATTTAGCACACTCCCAATCCCTGATGATTTCGTCGACAGTGGCGAACTGCCGCTAATCCGCTCTGACAGCATAGCGCTCCCTGAAAACATGCGCGCGCTTCTCATTGAGGGTGTCCGTGAGATAATCGCCCTCGTCGGTAAATTTAACAGGGGGATGAATTTTAAAAAGCTCAGCGATCATCTCTCCGATGGAAGCATCTTACAGGAACAGATACAGGCGCTCATCGAGAAAAACAGTTCGAAGCTGGCCGAAGAGGCACGGGCGACCGATCTTGATACGGATGAGTTCGTCTTTATTCTCATCAATGCCGCCAAGCCTCTTTTCATCACCCTTATGGAGCACTATCGGGAGCGGATCAATGACGATCAGTGGTATCGTGCTGAATGTCCATTCTGCGGTTACTACCCCGATATGTCGATGATTGTTGATGCCGAAGGGGGGAAGCGATATCTTCACTGTGCTCTCTGCGAGATGACGTGGCTGTATAAGAGAATCGGCTGCACTGTTTGCGGTAATGAAAATGCGAAGACGCTCGGTTATCTCGTGCACACCGATGAGGAAACGCCGTATCGGATAGATTATTGCGAGAAATGCAGGGGGTATATAAAAACAGTGCGGGTACCGAAGTTCAGCGAGGCGGCACAGCTCGATATCACCGTTGAAAACATTATTACTCTGAATCTGGACCATGCTGCAATCCATGAGGGATTTTCACGCCCGTGAAGAGAAGTCTCATGGCCGTATTTACTTAAAACGGAAGTATACGGAACGGGAACTGTTCCGTGACAAGAAAGGGAGGGGACTCACTGTATGTCTGCCTGGGAATCGGAAAGTGAAGGGGCTGTTGGCGTTGCGTTTCCCCGAGCTTCTCTGAGACGTGAATGACACTTCGCTGAGCTGCCAATTCATAATCGAGAGCCGTTTATTCACCATTCAGATGAGCGATACTCGAGTTCGAGCAGTCCCAGTGTGATGTTTGATTTTTCGGGCCGTATCGTCCGAACAGTTCTGAACCCGGTTATCTCTTCGGACTCGACCGGCCGGTAGAGTAAACCGCGCAACCCGGTATAGGTGCGGTAGAAGACCTGTAATCTCCTGCCCCCTTTTATGAGGGAGTAGAGATTCTGGAAAATGCGTAACCGCGGTTCGGCAAGCGCAGCAACGAGTATCCGGTCGGCAGGGTAGTCGAGGAGGCGGGACTCATCGCCGTGAATAATCCGGATATCGCGCTCCATTCCGAGATATCTCACACACTTCCGTGCCATGGTGACGGTCGAGGAATTGACCTCGATGCCTATCGAGCCGGTACCGAAGAGTCGTTTCAGGAGAATAAGGGTGATCGGCACCGGGCCGCATCCGATAAACGCCAGATTTCCCGATGCGGATTTATCGAATGCACCCTGCGCTTGGACGATTGCTTCATAGCGATGATGGAGGGGAAACCGCTCGAGTGCTGTCGACGGCTTGGCAGCTCTCATTATATCTCGTGCCAGATGCGTTTCCAGGAGACCCACCGTTCGGGCGTAGAATAGGCGGATGGCGTTAACGGCAATGAATATATCCGGAAGCGTGAGTATTTTCTCACCTTCCGGATCGGTGATGTTTTCATGAGCAATTGCCTCGAGCTGATCGTAGAGCTCCCAGAGATATGCAGGCTGCAGCTCGTTGAGGTTGTCAGCAGTATATCCTTTTATACGCTCGTAGAAGGCGCCTATTCGAGCGACAATATCATCTCTGATGATGGCCGAAGATGATGAATTGATTGAGTTATGGTCGTTGCTATACTTGCGGTGTGACAAAATGTTGTTACTACCCCTCTCCGATTTTTCGGTCATCGCTCATCCGTAACACAGGGTAGACGATACCAAAAAAAAGCTAACCATTTTTTCACATCGTTGTCAAATATATAAGGAGCTCTACAGAGATGCAATCAGAGTGTAAAAAAGAATTGAAATTCATTTATCAGTGTTGAGTATATAACTTGTGGAGCGAGCATGATTTGAATTTCAGAAGCGCAGTTCACGATGAACCGATAGATGCAATGAGCAGAGAATTCATTAAAAATCTCTCACTCGAGGAGGTAGAAGAGCTGTTCCTGAGAATGAACGAGCGACCCTACCGCGCACGACAGCTTTTTAGCTGGCTTTACGAGATGAATGTCGATGCCTTCGAGCATATGACGAACTTCTCAAAGGTTCTGCGAGCATCACTTGACGAACAGTATGCCGTTTCCGCGCTCACCCTGGACAACAGGATGATATCGGAAATCGACGGCACGGAGAAATATCTTTTTCAAACCGCCGATGGCGAGTATATTGAGTCCGTCCTGATAAAGAACGAGGGGAGGGATGATGGCAGGCTGACCGCATGCGTTTCCAGTCAGGTTGGATGCAGCATGGGTTGCCGCTTCTGCGAGACAGCAAAACTGGGATTCAGGAGGAACCTCGAGGTTGCCGAAATTCTCGATCAGATCTCTCACCTGCGACGACTATCCGGTTTGAAGAACAACAATGTCGTCTTTATGGGCATGGGAGAGCCCTTTTTGAACTATGATAATGTCCTCAAGGCCGCTGATATTATGAATTACTCTTTCGGTTTTCATATCTCTTCACGGAAGATAACCATCTCCACCTGTGGCATAACAGATGCAATCGAGCGATTCATCGATGAAGGCCGGCCGTACAATCTCGCCATCTCGCTCAATGACACGACTCCGGAAAAGAGGAGAATGAATATGCCTGTCGAGAAGAGATATCCTATGGCTGGCATATCAGATCTGCTGAAGAGGAAATTCCCCGCTTCGAGAAACCGGGTCACCATAGAATATGTTATGCGGGGGGATAATATGAGCGATGATGATGCCCTCCGGCTGAAGAAGATGTTCAGGTATAATCGGATTAAACTCAATCTCATTCCGCTCAACGCCGGGACCCATGGAATGGCAGTGCCCACCGGGCAGGAGATCGAGCGCTTTATGCATAAACTTGAAATCATGAATATCCCGATTTCCGTCAGAAAGAGCTCGGGAAGTGACATTGACGGTGCCTGCGGTCAGCTTTCCGGAAAGCGGTATCTGACAAAGAGGCAGTCTCTTCAGTGAATTGCGTCTTTTCGCATTCTCGTATAGGGAGCTGAGATGATACGGAGAATAGTACAGTGGATATTGACGCACAAAAAGGTGGTTTTCATCTATACGCCACTTGCCCTTATACTCATCATGAGCCTCTTCACGGGCATCATATATATACGCTGGCTCGGTGACAGAGATGATGCACTGAACAAGCTCGCACGCTACAAGCGGCTTATTGATCGCACGGAAGAATTACGGAGGGGATATATATACAGCTACAGTGACGTTGATCTTTCTGCAAAGGTAGTTGACATCCCCACGAGGATTTATGACAGAAATGACGAAATTATCGGTGAATTCTTTGAGCAGAAAAGGGAGATACTCCCCCTCAACCAGATACCGAAATGGCTCATTAAGGCGGTTATCGCAAGCGAGGACAGGGATTTTTATGATCACAGCGGTATAAGCTATAAGGGCATCATACGCGCTTTTTTCGTAAACCTCATACATCTCAGAGTGGTGCAGGGGGGAAGCACGATTACCCAGCAGCTCGCCAAGGTTCTCTTTACCGACATGGAGAGGAGCATCAGGAGAAAGGTTTATGAGATGTTCTGTGCCCACGAGATTGAGAAGCGATACGATAAACAGGATATCCTCTCCATGTATCTGAATCTCATATACTTCGGCAATGGTGCCTACGGTGTTGAATCGACCGCAAAGATGTTTTTTGGAAAATCGGTTGTTGACTGTAACGAAACCGAATGTGCCATGATCGTTGCGACAATATCAAATCCCGCTCTCTACTCTCCACTCTCGAATCTCAACGGTTCAATTGTGAAGACAAAGCGGATTATGCAGTCGATGATCGATGCGGGTTTCATGAATGAGAAGCGGGCGGAGTATCAGTTTAAAAGATTCCTCGGGAAGTGGGATGTCGTCTTCGACGAAAAAGGGAAAGCAGAAACATCGCTTATTGGAAGCTTCGTTTTAAGCACCTATCGGGTGAACAGGGCGCCCTTTTTCAATGAACAGATTCGCCGAGTCCTCGTTGAGCGATTCGGAGAGGAGATCGTAAAGAAAGGAGGCTTGCGTGTTTATACCACCATTGATGCACACAGGCAGGATATTGCAATTGAGTCCCTTAAAAAGGGAGTGCTGAAACAGCGGTCCTATCACCTCAAACGGGCAGCAGAGATGCGAAGTGAGCTGAGAGCTGAACAGGAACGGGAAAAAGCCGATAACATTGAAGGAGCGCTGATAGCGCTCAATCCGTTTACCGGCGAGATTATCAGCTATGTGGGGGGATATGAATTCACCGCGGCAAATCAGCTGGATCATGTTTCACAGATAAGAAGGCAACCGGGATCATCATTTAAACCTGTCGTGTACGTCTCTGCTATTGAGAATAGGGATATAACCCCGTCGACTGTTTTAATTGATGAGAAAACAGTTTTTGAAAGAGGGTACGCTCCGAATAATTACGATGGAAAATATGTGGGGAAGGTAATCGCCAGGGAAGCGCTTAAAAAATCCATTAATGTAATAGCAGTCAAAGTTCTGGAAAAGACGGGATACGATACGATTTTTGATATTCTCCGGAATGCCCTCTCCCTCTCGCGGAGTGAATTGTATGAGCGCTTCGGGAAAACCCTTTCCCTCGCCCTGGGTACCTACGAGCTCTCACCACTTGAAAACTGTGTTCTGCATGCAACGATTGTGAATGGTGGTGAGTATATAAAGCCCTTTGGCATACGGCATGTCACTGATTACAACGGGAATACGGTATGGGACAATGAAGTTGAGGTTAAAAAGATAATGGAGGAGAGGAGGAGAAAGGTCGAGCATATTATCGATCCGGTTGCATGCGCAGTTACAATCTCGATGCTGAAGGGGGTCTTTGAAGAGGGGGGGACCGCTCACTATGCTGTAAAATACAGGAAGATTACATTCCCCATTGCCGGGAAAACGGGAACCAGTACGAACTTCAACGATGCCTGGTTTGTGGGATATACAGCAGATCTCGTTGTTGCGATATGGATCGGCAACAAAAAAGGAGCAATCAGCCTCGGAAACGGACGAGCCGGCGGTGTTCTCGCAGCACCGATATGGTCTTCCTACATTTCACAGATTTACGGCTCTGATTCACCGGGAGAATTTAAAATCCCCGATGAGGGGATCTCGATGCAGACAATTTGCCTGGAGAGCGGACTGGTCCCCTTCGATGAAGGATTGTGTCCTCATATTGCACGGGATCAGCTCTATTATGCTCGCACCGAACCCGGTGAATACTGTCCTCTTCACCGGCCTGAAAATGCTCCACAGAACAACAAAGGTGAAAAAGATGAGAAATAATGCATTCTCTGTCTGTATATTCGTGCTCACTCTAATGACTACCTCATTCAGATGGCCTGTTGATAATGGGAGAATCACCTCAACCTTTGGTGAATCGCGGTGGGATCACTTCCATGACGGTGTCGATATGATAGCACCTGATAATAAAATTTATCCCGTTGCCTCCGGGAGACTGATCTTCTCATGGGACCGATCAATCTTTCCCCTGGACAATTATCCCGGTGGTGGTAATTATAAGATAATTGAGCACACAAACGGGGTATACTCACTCTATCTTCATCTGGCTGATGGGATATCACTGCATCAGCGATATCGGGAAGATGATCTCCTGGGGATGATCGGTAATACGGGTCACTCCTTCGGGAAGCATCTCCACTTTTCTCTGCTGAAAATCGCAAAGGGTATATCGTTAAATCCCTTTATCTTTCTCCCGCAGTTTCGCGATGAAAAGGAGCCACAGATATGCAGTATGTATATCCGAATCGATGACAGGTACTTTCTCATAAATGAAAATTCGAACATTCGCCTCACGCAGCATTATCCCCTTCTCATAGACATTTCCGATTCCATAGAGGGGAAAGAATCGCTTGGCATTTATAAACTGAACGTACTTGTAAATGGGAAAAAGACACTGGACGTTGATTTTTCGCAGATCGGTTTCTCTAAAAATGGATTGACAATATGGGATAAGACTTTTCATGATTTATTCGATGAAAAAGGGTATTACAAGGTTAAAAACATAAACTATTCCAATGGAATTAATCAGGTGAGGATACTGGTGTCAGATTATGCGGGAAATAGTTCGACGAAGGAGATATCCTTTAACGTGAAGTTGGAACTGGAACAGAAATAAAAATAGATACTATGGGGCATATTCAGGCTTTGATAGCGCCAATTCCGATTGGCATGATTGTATTCCTTACACTTTTCACTGCAGCTTATCATTTCATCATTAGAACAATGATTGTTCCTCTCTTCCGATGGTCTCGATGCTGCTTTCAGATTGGCAGTGCCATTCACATACATGCTGTTAATTTTGATAATCATTATTGCTGATGGACATTTTTACCGTTACCCTCATAGCGTTACCTGTTCTCATTTTTATATCGGCTTTTTTTTCCGGCTCCGAGATGGCTCTCTTCTCGATAAAACTTTCCGAAATGCACGAATTTTCACTCTCAACCCGTAAGAGAGAGCAGTCAATAATCCGATTGATGGAGTATCCCGAAAAAATTCTCATTACCGTATTAACCGGCAAACTCCTCGTTAATGTGGTTTTTTCCGCTCTTGCAACCGTAATTCTCCTCAAGGTATGGGGAGAGTTCGGTCACTTCATATCCATCGTTGTCGTAACACCTATCATCATACTCCTCTGTGAAATTGCTCCGAAGGTGTTTTCCATTCATGCCTATCGAAAGTTTGCCCAAAAGGGTATTCCCCTTCTCAATCTCTTCCATCTGGTTTTCGCGCCTGTCAGGGTAGTGTTTCTCGCCCTGATCAATATTCTGATTAAGCTCCTCAGATTGAAACCCATGGATGAGAAAGCAATAACTCACGAGGAACTGGGTAAGTCGGTAACCACGAGCGCAGGCGAGGAGGATATTCAGAAACATGAGAACGAGTTTATAAAGAATGTGCTTCTCTTTTCACAAAAGGAAGCTTCAAACATCATGTATCCCAGGACAAAAGCTATTTTCATTCCCTACAATACCAGTATCGATGATGCGCTCGGTATAATGCTGGAACATAAGATAATCCGCGCCCCGGTATACAAGGAGGACTTCGATAACGTGATCGGCGTTCTCGACTCGCGGGAACTGATATCCTCTGTCAGGAGCAAGAAGAAGTTAAAAACGATCAATAAGCTGATTCATGATATTGCGCATTTCCCTGCATCGAAGGAGCTGGGCGATCTCCTTAAGGATTTTTTATCGAAGAAGATTCAGCTTGCCGTGCTCGTTGACGAATACGGTGGCACTGCCGGTATCGTGACCCTCTCGGCAATACTTTCGGAGCTCATGGGCAAGAAATTCATCAAGGGTGAGTCGCCGCGCAAACAGGAAATTCGCACGATGGGTGATGGAACCGCTATCATCTCGGGAGATATGCAAATTGAGGATTTCAACTTTCTCTTCAATGCACATATTCAGACGAATGAATCGGACACCGTTGCTGGGTTTATCATCGAGCGGCTCGGGCACTTCCCGAAGAGGAGAGAGAGCATTGCAGTCGAGCAGCACCTCCTCCGGGTGAAGTATATCCGGAAGAATCGCATCGAATCAATTGAGATCATACCATCGAGAGGCAATGAAAACGATTCTCGTAACGAATGAGTTCATTATTGAAAGAGGAAAACCGGAAACCGCATGACTGAAATATCATTTTACATCTACACCTTCCTTATAGCGACCTTTACGCTGCTTTCGGCTTTTTTCTCCGGAACGGAAACCGCCCTTATTTCGGCAAATAACATTAAGCTCATCACCCTCGGGAGAGGGAACACCCTTGCACAGAGAGCGCTTGACCTGCTGGATCACAGGGAAAACGCACTGGTCACCACCCTCATCGGAAACAATTTAGCAAATATTTCTGCAACCGCTTTTATAACCTTTGTTGCGACAAAGGCATTTTTACTGCATGAATCGAGATTGCTTCTCGTTACGATAATACAGGCGCTGATCTTTTTATTGTTGTGTGAGATAGTACCGAAAATTATTGCCCGAGCATGGGCGGAGCGATGCTTGATGATCTTCGCGATTCCTCTGCGCTTCTTTTCCGTTCTTCTCCGGCCGGCTGAAAAAATATCGGTTCTCTTCTCCGGGAAATTAAGAGAACTGCTGCACGCGGACAGCGAGCAGAGTTTCACCGCCTCCCGGGATGAGATTGGCATTCTCTTCCAGATCGGCGAGCGGGAGGGAATTATTGATAAAAATCATCAGGATTTTGTCTCTGAAATTCTCATCTTTCATGAGAAAACGGCCAGTGAGGTTATGACGCCGACTATTGATATTATCTCGATAGAGAAGCGAAAGAGCATAAATCATCTGATCAAACTGATCGAGCAGACACGCTTTTCGAGGATACCGGTTTATGAAGATCGCGTTGATAATATCATCGGGTATACGTACTACCGGGACCTCCTGGAAAAACCGGACGTTCAGAAGATCGAAGACATTCTGTATAAACCGTATTATGTTCCTGCAACCAAGAAGATATATGAGCTCTTCCAGGAAATTCAGACAAATAACCTCTCGGTTGTTTTCGTGGTCAATGAGTTCGGCGCTGTTGAGGGCTTACTCACCCCTGAGGATATTGCCGAGGAGATCGTCGGAGAGATACAGACACGAGATCATCCGAAAGAGGAACTCATAACAAAGCTGCACCGAAAAAAATATATTCTCAACGGAACACTCGATATTGAATTCTTTCAGAAACGATTCAACATCGATATCGAAAAAAGAGGGTTTGAAACCATAGCTGGCTTTATAATGTATATGCTCGGAAGAATTCCCCATCACGGAGATAAAATTATTTACCAGAAATGTACCTTCATCGTTGAGGAAGCAACCGACAGATCGGTGGAGAAGGTTGCCTTCATCATGCCATGAGGTGTTCCGCTCCACCGGTGCTCTTTCCGGTACTCTTTCAGCTTATGCGTTCTGAAGCATCGGTCCGAGATCATCACTCCCGCCAAGGAGGTGAATGTGCAGATGCCAGATGACCTGACCGGCAGCAGGGCCGTTATTGATAATGACGCGATACCCCTTCTCTGAGAGATTCTTCATCCGGGCGATCTCCTTCACCCCCAGGAAGATATCGGACATCATGTAACTGTTGTTCTCGTCTAATTCGTCGAGGTTTTTGATATGCTTTTTGTGAACAACCAATATGTGAACCGGTGCCTGCGGGTGAATGTCTTCGAAGGCATAGATCGAATCATTCTCGTAAACCTTTGTCGATGGCGTTTCACCTTTAATGATATTGCAGAAAAGACACCCCATTGTAATTCTCCTTCACCGCTGCTGGTTGACTGAATCGGTCAGTTTTTTCACCGTCTGTTGTTCTCACTATTAATTCATAATTTTATTTTTCGTCAAGAAAAAATGAATGAATGAAAATTGTACTTTACTTTCACGTGATGAGAGCTCCCATCATGCAATGAAGTACCTTCCGAAGAGGACATTCGGTGAAGCGCTTTGAAGACATTAAACTGATTCTCTACGATGAGCGGTTAAGAGATTCCGTTCTCGTTCAAAAATGTAACAAATTTTTCTCTCAGGGTGATAAAAATGTTATTGTGTATAGA
>Ga0180432_10002138_pt1 | contig 29977 bp, 43 predicted proteins | sample SS_ome_10_FD_132414 | JGI IMG/M metagenome (GOLD analysis project Ga0180432, IMG submission 132414) | Hypersaline lake sediment archaeal communities from the Salton Sea, California, USA - SS_1_MS_2 metaG | ecosystem: Environmental > Aquatic > Non-marine Saline and Alkaline > Hypersaline >...
ATGGCCAGACTGGTTCACAGGGGATGCGCCGATGCCTGGAGCCGCCGCCCCAGGGCTGCCGCCGGGAAGTGATGGCAGTGCATGATCTGTCCCATATGATACTTGCCGAGCGGATAACAGATGCCGAGCTAGGCCGGTTTCTGGCCGGGTGTCATAGCGCGCTCAAGGCGCGCGGAGATGCGCCAAGCGGTGACGGGCTGCTGGCCTGGAAGGTCGGGCTCGACGGCTTGCCGCTTTTTGCCGTGCGATGGGCTTTCCAGCGGTGGATGCAGTCGCGGGATTGGATGCCCGTTCCTGCGGAAATCCGCGAGCTGGCGGAAATGAAAGCGGCAAAGATTGAGGCATGGTATCGAGACTGCCGCACCGCGCTGATCCGGGGCTGCCCATGATTGCGCTGCCTGATCCAACATGCTGGTCGGACGAAAGCCGCGGCATGGATACATGCCAGCGCTTGCTGGCTGACGTAAACCGCAATGGGCGGGCTTATATGGGGTGCAGTCGATGCAAGCGTGTGCTTGGCGAGGCAGCAGGACCAGCAACGCCAGCCTGCGAACCATACGAAAACGGCTGGCGCGAAATTCCGCAGGAGTGGTTGCGGTGATGGCAGAAACAAAGAAGGCCCCTCACGGGGCCTTAAATGGAGCGGCAGGCGGAACAAATTGAGCGCCGGGAAGCAACCCGCTAGCGGCAACCTCGGCGGCAACGGACTTGCGCCGCCAGCAAAACGGTACGCGGCCATCGGCAGAAAAAATGCTGCCGTCATTTTTGGCGACCGCCCAGCCGGAATAGTAGGCAATTCCGCCATCAAACGGCACCGGGTAATCAGCGATGCGGACAACGGATACGGTGATGGTGGAGTTAGTAGCGGTCATCTGTCTGTTCCTTCCGTTGGTGCGGTGTGCTCCGCGTTGTTGATGATTTGAATATAGGGCGGCATGGCGAAAGGGTCAACACAAAAAAATATATTGAGGGCGGTTTTTTTGTGTTGCATTGGGGAGGGGGAGGGCGTATATATAAGTCATCGAAACGGAAGAAACGGAGACAGACAGATGACCAACGAATTCACCAAGTGGGCAAACCAAAAGGGCGAAGCGGCGCTTGTTGGAACATGGGCCAAAATCGGGCGCAGCCGTTATCAGCGCGTTAGTGGCGAAATCGTCAGCAAGACTGGTAACGCTTGGCGCGTTGAGGGTGGGCGCGCATATCAGACGCGTGCCGCCGCGTTTTCCGCAGTGGATTGGGCGAACAGGTAACAAACGGCGGGCTTGATGCCCGCCCGCTTTGGTGGTAAAGGCGAAGGATGGAAAGAGGCAGGCCTACGGAATACACTAAAGAAATCGCGGATCGCATTTGCCAAGAGCTTGCGACAGGCAGAACTTTGCGCGATGTTTGCCGCGATGAAGGAATGCCGCCGGAAAGCACCGTTCGATATTGGGCGCTGCGTGATATAGAGGGATTTTTCGCGCAATACACGGAAGCGAGGCAAATCGGCTATTTTTGTATGGCCGATGAAGTGCTTGAAATTGCAGACGATGGCCAGAACGATTGGATGGAGCGTCACGCAGAGGATAACCCCGGCTGGCAGATCAATGGCGAACACGTCCAGCGCTCCCGACTTCGCCTCGATACGCGCAAATGGCTTTTGAGCAAAGCGCTGCCGAAAATTTTTGGCGACAAAGTACTGCACGGAAATGACCCGGAAAACCCGCTCCCCGAAGTGGTGCAGTACGTGCTGCCGGATAATGGACGCGACAAGAAGGAATGAGCGCCAGCGTTCGCCGCATCGGACCGCAGAAAGGGCCACAAGAGCAATTTCTTGCCTCGCCCGCTGATATAGCGATCTACGGCGGCGCGGCTGGCGGCGGCAAAACATGGGCGCTCCTAATGGAACCGTTGCGCCACATAAACAATCCGGGCTTCGGCGCGGTTTTTTTCCGGCGCAACACCGTCCAGATACGTAATGAAGGCGGGCTATGGGATGAAAGCACCAAGATATACCCGAACCTTGCCGCCAAACCATCGGAGCACGTTCTAACCTGGAAGTTTCCATCAGGCGCGGCCATCACGTTTGCGCACCTGGAACATGACAAGACCGTCAACGGTTATCAGGGCTCGCAAATACCGCTGATTTGTTTTGATGAGCTAACGCACTTCAGTGCATCTCAATTCTGGTACATGCTAAGCCGTAACCGCTCTATGTGCGGCGTGCGGCCATACGTTCGCGCCACATGCAACCCCGATCCGACTAGTTGGGTTGCCGAGTTCATAAGCTGGTGGATTGATCAGGAAACGGGGCTTGCCATTCCAGAGCGCGCTGGCGTCATCCGCTGGTTTGTGCGCATTGGCGATGAAGTAAAATGGGCTTACACGCCAGAGGAACTGGCAGATTATCGGATGCCGGGCGATGATGGCGAAATGCAGCCCATTCCGCCTAAGTCTGCAACATTCATCCCTGCCCGCCTGACTGACAATCTTGCGCTTATGGCTGCCGATCCTGGCTACATGGCAAACTTGCTGGCGCTGCCGACCGTTGAGCGCGAGCGGCTGCTTAACGGCAACTGGAAGGTACGCAGCACTGAGGCGTTGGTTTTCACCAACTGGTCAATCCAGGAGTTCGAGACGCCGCCGGATGCCGTGCTGCGGTTTGGTGCTGATTGGGGGTTTGCCGTCGATCCTACGGTGTTGATCCGTTGCTACATTGTTGGTCGGCGGCTTTATGTGGATTATGAGGCGCACCAAGTCGGCTGCGAGATAACAGATACGCCCAGCCTGTTCATGACCGTGCCGGATGCGGAGCGATGGCCTATCACGGCAGACAGCGCGCGGCCTGAAACCATCGCGCATATGCGAAAAAACGGTTTTCCCAAGATACAGCCAGCCGTCAAAGGTAAGGGCAGTGTTGAGGACGGCATAGAATGGTTGAAATCTTTTGAAATTGTGGTACACCCAAGGTGCGCGAACCTCATTCATGAGCTTTTGACGTACAGCTACAAGACTGATCCGCTAACAGGAGCCGTGTTGCCAGTCTTGGAAGATAAGAACAACCACGTGATAGACGCTTTGCGCTATGCGTGCGAAGGAGCCCGCCGGGCAATGGCGTCCAGCGGGCCGCGGCCTGTTGGGACCATCACTCCAACGCGCCAGCCGTTCGCGAGGGCTATCTAGTGGCATACCTCAAGGGCATGCGGATCGGCGCAATTCATGAGCGGGCGCTGCGGGAGTTTGGCGCGATCCATTCCGCCACCTATGAGCTTCGCTTGCAATCGCGCGAAGATCGGCGCTTCTACTCCATCGCTGGCGCTATGTGGGAAGGCGCGCTAGGCGAGCAGTTTGAAAACAAGATCAAGCTGGAAGTGAACAAGGTTCACCAATCCGTTTTGCGCATCATCAACGAATACAGGAACAACCGCATCACCGTGGATTTTATCGGCGGCGGCTCTGAGGCGGATGCGGCGCTGGCGACAACGTGCGACGGGCTCTATAGGGCGGATGAAGAGCGCAGCAATGCGCAAGAAGCCTACGACGCGGCGTTTGAAGAGGCCGTGGCTGGTGGCTTTGGCGCGTGGCGGCTGTGCGCCAAGTATGAGGATGAGGAGGACGAAGAAAACAGCAAGCAGGTCATCGACATTGAACCGATTTTTGATGCTGACCTAAATGTGTATTTCGACCTGGACGCCAAGAGGCAGGACAAGAAAGACGCCCGGCATTGTTTCGTGCTGGTGCCTATGACCCGCGACCGCTACCGGGAAGAGTACGAGCAAGAGCCAGCGTCATGGCCGGTAAGCTACACGCCTGCGGATAGTTTGATCGAATGGTCATATACTGATGTTGTCTATGTGGCGGAGTACTACACCAAGATTGAGCGCTATGAGACCGTCTACACCTACCGCCAGATCGACGGCACGGAAAAGCGCATAACTGAAAGCGAGTTTGACCGCGATCCGACGCTGCAAGAGCGGCTGGACGCTGAGGGCTCGCTGCTGATCGACGAACGCGACGTGAAGCGTTATCGCGTGCGCAAGTACATCATGGACGGCGCTGGCGTGCTGGAAGATTGCGGCGAAATCCCTGGTGGCGTCATCCCTATTGTGCCGGTGTTTGGTAAGCGCTGGTACATCGACAACGTAGAGCGGTTCATGGGGCACGTGCGGCTCGCCAAAGACCCGCAACGGCTTAAGAACATGCAGCTTTCAAAGCTGGCAGACCTTGCGGCGCGTTCGTCTATCGAAAAGCCAATTCTTGCACCGGAACAGTACGAAGGCCTGCAACACTTTTGGGCTAATGATACCGTCCACGATTATCCGTTTTTGCCGCTTAATCTGATCACGGATGCGCAGGGGCAGGTATTGGCGCAAGGACCGCTGGGCTATACTAAGCCGCCGATGATTGCGCCCGCCATGGCCGCGCTGTTGCAGGTGTCAGAACAGGACATAACCGAAATTCTCGGCAAGCAGGACGCTGGCGATGAGCTAATGTCCAACGTCAGTGGCAAGGCCGTGGAGTTGGTGCAAACCCGGCTGGACATGCAGTCGTTTATTTACGTGAGCAACTTTGCCAAGGCGATGCGCCAATGCGGGCGCATTTGGCTTGCGATGGCGCGCGAGCTGCTGGTGGAAGAGGGCCGCGAAATGCGGACGCTGGGCCGGGAAGGCGAGCGCGGCATGGTTACGCTTGGTGATCCGCGCCTGGACGAGCAAACCGGCGAAGTTGTGTTGTCCAATGACATCACGAAGGCCAAGTTTGATATCATTGTGGACATTGGCCCCGCCACGGAAGCCAAGCGCGCGGCGGCGGTGCGGGCTTTGTCGCAGTTGGTGGCATTGGCGCAGAACCCGGAAGATCATCGGATGCTGTTGCATCTTGCCTTCCGCCTGCTGGATATTGACGGCACGGATGAGGCTAAGGAATACTCGCGGCGCATCCTGGTCAGCATGGGCGCGGAGAAGCCCACGGAAGAAGAAGAGCGCGCCATGAAGCAGGCGCAAGCGCAGCAGCAGCCCGACCCGCAACAGTTGCTGATGCTAGCCGGAGCCAAGGAGTTGGAGGCCAAGGCCATTGAGGCGCAGGCCGATACGGAATACACGTTGGCGCGGACTGAAGAAACCCGCGCCAAGACGGCAGAGACGCTGGCGGGTATTGAGACTGATCAGCGCCGCCTAGCCATTGAGGCGGCGCGTGACTTAACACAAGCTACCACGGAGCTTCAATCTGTGAGACAGGAGCGATAAAATGGCGCGTTTAGTTGATGAACTCGGCAACGAAATCAGCGTAGAAGATGACGTGGACACCGCCGAAACCGAAACCCAAGCCAATGATGAGGCCGAAAATGAAGAAGCCGAAGAACAGCAAGATGATGAAGCCGAAAGCGAAGGGGAAGATGGCGAACAAGGGGATGAAGAAGAAGGGCAAATCGTATTAGAGATTGACGGCGAAGCTGTTGATGCTCAAGATGATGACGACGACCCGGATTTAGTCGAAACTGAAGCTGACACGCCGGTGATCCGTAAGATGCGGCAGCGGTTGCGTGAAGCAAAGCGCCGCGAGCGGGAGTTGACCCGGCAGATGGAGCAGGCGGCGCAGGCCGAAACCCCGCCGCCGGAGGTTGGCGAGCGTCCGACGCTTGAACAATGGGGCTATGACGAAGACGCCTATTCTGAGGCGCTGGCAGAATATCTGGATCGGAAGAAGCAAGCCGACCAGAAAGCCGCGGAAGAGCGCGAACGCGCGGAGCGGCTGAACAAGAGATTTGAGAAGAAAAAGGCTGCCTATGAGGTGAACAAGGCCAAGTTGAACGCGCCGGACTTTGAAAATGCCGAGGCCGCGATCAAGAGCACGTTCACCCCAACTGCCCAAGGCGTTATGCTGGCGGCAGCGAAAGAGCCTGAGCGGGTAGTCTATGCACTAGGGAAAAGCGAGGCGCTGCGGAAAGCGCTGGCAGATGTGCAGGATGATCCGATTGCGATGGCGGCAGAAATTGGCCGGATGGAGAGCCGAATTCAGCTTAAGCCGCGCAAGCCCGCGACCAAGCCAGAGCGCCGGGTAAAAGGCAGTGCGTCAACCGGGAAATCCACGGTGTCGCGCGACTTCGACCGGGCTCTTGAAACCAACAATGGCGACCTGACCGCTGCCTTGGAGATGTATAGGCAGCAGGCTCGCGCCGGATGACGATAGGAGTTTAGCCAAATGGCTAACGGTTTTTCCAAAGAGGAGCGCGTCGCGTTTCTCGAAATGTGCAAGGGGTTTGAGGACAGCCTTGTCCTTTCCCGCCGCATCAGCAAGTACCAGACCGATCAAACCATGATGGAGCGCACGGGCAACACCATTTGGCGTCCGATGCCCTACATCCTGAATTCGTATGACGGCCTGGATCAGACCGGCAACTTCGATGACGTGGTGCAGCTTTCTGTTCCGGCAACGCTGGGCTATAGCAAGTCTACGCCCTGGACCATGAGCGCCACTGAGTTGCGCGACGCGCTCCAGAATAACCGCTTGGGCGTTGCCGCCCGTCAGCGGCTGGCAAGCGACATCAACACGCGCATCATGACCACGGCTTGCTATCAGGGCACGATCTTCATTAAGCGCTCCGGTGCTGCGAGCGGCTTTGATGACGTGGCGGCCATTGATACGGCTTGCAATCGCATGGGCGTGCCGCTAAATGGTGAGGTTTCGGCGTTCTATTCGTCTGCCGATTACAACTCCATGGCCAGCAACCTCGCGACGCGGGACAACCTGACCGCTGGCATTACCAGCGAGGCGTTCCGCCGGGCATATGTTGGCGAGGTTGCCAGCATCGAGACGTTTAAGAGCGACACCGCTTTGCGTCTCACCGCTGCGACCGCGACCAGCGTCACTGTCAACGGCGCTAATCAGTATTGGGTGCCGAAGGCCACCCAGACGGCGGTCACTGGTGAAGTCTCGAACGTCGATAACCGCACCATGGACCTCGCTATCACCGTTGGCGGCAACACTGTAAAAGTGGGCGATGCGTTCACTATCGCGGGCGTCAATGAAGTGCACCACATCACCAAGGAAGATACGGGACAGCCCAAGACGTTCCGCATCACCGAGATTGTGAGTGGCGCTGGCGGCACTGGCACGGTGCGCATTTCTCCGGCGATTGTTTCGGCAACCGGCGGCTCGCGTGCCGAAATCCAGTATCAGAACGTGACAGCGGCTCCTGCCGATGGAGCGGCCATTACGTTCCTGAACACCGTTGCCGGTTACATGAATCCGTTCTTCCACTCTGACGCGCTGGAACTGCTGCCGGGGCGGTATGAGGTGGAAACCAGCGCGGGTGTGGCCACCATGCGCGCAACGCTTGAGAACGGCATCGGCGTGCTGATGACCAAGTGGGTTGACGGCTTCACGCTCAAGAACTTCTACCGTGTTGACGCCTTCTGGGGCACGGTGAATAAGCAGCCGGAAATGTCCGGCATTGAGATGTTCAGCCAGACCTAACGGCTCGCACTGAAAGGAGTTGCCATCATGGCACAGCTTGTTATTGGGCCTTATGGGTCCAAAGAGTTTGAAGTCACTTCCAGCCAAAAGCTGGCGGTACGCACCAACGGCGGCGTTGCAACCGTCTATCAGTCTACCGGCCCCGGCATCAATGTGCCGAGTTCTTTTGTGGAGCTTGCGCAGGTCGATGGCGAAGAGCGGGTGTTTTCGTTCACCGCGAACAAGACTATCCGCATCGACGCCACCTCGTCCGAGGTGTTTTACGAAGTCGCCGCTGACCCGTCCGCGGTCTATTGGGTGCCGCCCGATGTTTCGGACGTCCACCAGTTCTTTGACGACTTCAACACTTACGCTGCGGGCGACTGGACTATCACCACGACCGAAGCGGGCTCCGGCTCCGCAACGGAAGCGCTGGCGGATGGCGTTGGCGGGCGGCTGCTGATCACGAACGACGATGCCGACAATGACCACGATTTTTTCCAGCTGGTCAAGGAAGGCTTCAAGTTTCAGTCTGGCAAGCGCCTTTGGTTTGAAATCCGCTTCCAGACCAATGACGCGACTGAGACTGACATCGTGGCCGGATTGCAGATCACCGATACCACGCCGCTTGCGGTGACGGACGGCGTGTACTTCCTGAAGTCAGACGGTGCAGCAACCGTCGATTTTATGGTGACAAAAAACAGCACTTCCACCACGGCAAGCGATGTTGCGACCATGGCAAACGCCACGGACGTGACACTTGGCTTCTACTATGACGGCGCGAGCACGATCAGCTATTATGTTGACCGGGTACGCGGCGGCATGGTGGCGACCACGAATATGCCGGACGATGAGGAGCTTACCGTGAGCTTCGGCATCCAGAACGGCGCGGCGGCAGCAAAAACGCTGAACGTCGATTACGTGTTTGCCGCTCAAGAGCGGTAACTTGATTGCCTCCCTGCTTCGGCGGGGAGGCGCTTTGGAGATTTGCAATGACCGTCATGCTTTATAAACGCCCAGGCGACGAGCACTTGCCGCAGCATGGCGGTAATTTTTCGCTTGTAATTGTGACCGAGGGCGAGGTTTCCGGCTTTTTGGCGAACGGCTGGCACCGCACGCCGCAAGCGGCGCTTGATGCACACAAGCCGGAACCGGAGCCCGCCGTGATCGATCTACCGGAGCCAGATCGGAGCCAGATCGAAGCCGAACCGGAGCCGGAACAGCCCAAACGCCGCGGCAGGCCGCGAAAGGTAAAGACCGATGTGGACTAAGCGCGCGCTGATCGAAATGGCTTATGAAGAGTTAGGCATTTCGTCTGTATTGGGCTTTGACCTGACAGCGGAGCAGGTGGCTGTTGGCCTAAACCGGCTCAATGCAGTCATGGCGACGCTTTACCAGAACGGCTATCGGCTGAGCTACAATTCGGCATCGGAATACAATGGCGGCGATCCAGACGACGACAGCGGTATCCCGGATGGAGCCAATGAGGCGGTTTATCTGTCGCTGGCGGTGCGCCTTGCGCCTACGATTGGCAAAGTATTGCCGCCGCAGACCATTGCCGCGCATCGCCGGGCCATGAACGCCCTGGCGCTGTTTTCTGATTTGCCGACAGTCAAGCGCGACCCGGACGCCGCGCCCGCGGGGCAGGGCAACAGGCGCACGCGATGGCCTAACGATCCATTCCTAGACCCGAACTATGATGACGCCTTGTCGGCTGATCTGCCGGGCGATTTAGGGGAGTTTTCGCGGTGAGCCGTAATCCGTATTCAACCGCCGCCACGATTGCTGCTGGCGATCAATTCGTGTTCTGGCGGCCTAATTCCGCTGATTGGTATGTCGCCAGCGTTGGCGCGCTCAACACATACCTAGAGACGGTGGAGGGCAAGAATGTTTCATTCACTACGCAATATTCTGCGCCATCCGCCAGCCCGGCAACGATAACCGTTACTGCGCAAACGACCGATATCTGGCTGATTGTGACGCCAACGGGGACGATTGCGGACCTGACAATCACGCTGCCCGCGCCCGGCAACAGCTATGATAAGCAGCACGTCAGGGTGAATTGCACGCAGGACATCAACGCGCTAACCGTGGCGGGCAATGGCGCGACAGCCGTCACCGGCGAGCCTGCCAGCATGACGGCAAACGATTTCTTTACGCTGTGCTATGATGCGGCAACCTCCACTTGGTATAGGGTAGGCTAAAATGAGCAATCCTTTCGGCAATCGCCGTGATGTAACCCCGCTTGTTTCGGGCTTGGCGCGGACCATGGTTAGTGTCACGCCCAGCGACACGGACGATAATGTTGGAACCGACGCGAAGGATGGCACGCCGAACATTGCCATAGGTTTATATATCGAGACCGCGGGCGATGTTGCTTTTCTGGACGCAGACGGCAACGAAGTTGACCCGGTGGCGGTGCCAAACAACTTCTATCTTGTTTGTGGCGTAAAACGTGTGCTTTCGACAGGCACGGATGCGACCGGCATCTTTGCGATGATTGCCTAGCCATGCAAATCCCGATCATCAACGGCATTTACACAGACACGACGCCGGATATGCGCACCAGCTATCCGCGCAACCTCGTGCCGGTGCCGAAGGTGTCGGGCATCGCGAGCGGCTATCTGCGGCCTGCGGAGGGCATGGTTGAACAAAGCTACGGCCCAGGCATTTCGCGCGGCGGCATCAACTGGAATGGCGTTCTGTATCGCGTGATGGGCAACCGCTTGGTCAAGATATTGGCGGATGGCTCGTCAATGGTTGTGGCTGGCGAAATTGGCGGCACAGACAGCGCTAAGATGGTTTATTCATTCACACACCTTGCTATCGCCACAAATGACGAGCTTTACCTGTATGACGGCGTGGCGCTCAATCGTGTTTTCGATACTGACCTTGGTGTCGTGAAGGATGTTGTTTGGGTTGATGGCTACTTCATGACAACCGATGGCGAGAAGCTGGTTGTGACGGAATTGGGCGATCCATTTTCCGTTAATCCGCTGAAATACGGTTCATCGGAAGCGGACCCGGACCCGGTGATTGCGCTGGTGAAGTTGCGCGGCGAAGTCTACGCGGTCAACCGCTATACCATTGAAGTGTTCAATAACGTGGGCGGAGACCTGTTTCCGTTTCAGCGGGTGGAGGGCGCTGTTGTGCCCAAGGGCGCGGTGGCGACCGATGCCGTCGCGGTTTTCGAGGATGCTATTGCGTTTGTTGGTGGCGGGCGCGATGATAGCCCCGCGGTATGGCTTGGTCTGAATGCTGGCGTGTCGCGGATTTCAACGCGCGAGATTGAGCAGATATTGGCGGGTTACACTGAGGCTGAGCTTGCGCAAATCTCGCTGGAAACGCGATCCGATGCAGCCCATGATCAGCTATGGGTGCGCTGCCCGGATAGAACGCTGGTTTTCGACGCCGGTGCATCGCGGGAGTTGGGTTCGCCGGTTTGGTATGTGCTTACCAGTAGCATTGTTGGCTATGCCCAACATCGCGCGCGCGATCTGGTGCAGTGCTACAACAAATGGAACGTGGCAGATACACAAAGCGCGGCTTATGGCACGCTGGAAAAAACCGTATCAAGCCATTGGGGCGAAGTGACCGGCTGGGAGTTTGGCACCGCCATTGTTTACGCAGAGGCGCGCGGCGCGTTATTTCATCAACTGGAATTGGTGTCACTGACCGGCGGTGTGGCGGCTGGGGTTGATCCGGTAGTGTGGACACAGCACAGTTCGGACGGCTTGACTTGGAGCGTCGAGCGCCCGGCCAAAGCTGGTAAGATTGGTGATAGGAACAAGCGCATTGTCTGGTTTGGGCAGGGGCTCATGGAACGGCAGCGGATGCAAAAATTTCGCGGTACCAGCGATTGCCATATAGCGCCGATCCGGCTTGAAGCGCGATTGGAGCCGCTGTCATGATTACAGTTCCGACGCGCCAACAAATTGCCCGGATTGTCGGCAATGACCAAGCCATGATGCGGGCGCTGGAGGAAGTCTTTAGGGCGTCCAACATCAACACATCGGCTCTGGCATCGCAGGCGCTTGATGGTATCGCCGCCGCCAACGCCGCGGAGGTTGCCGGATCGGTGGCGGGCAGCGCAAGTGAAGCGGCCATGTTCGCGGCGCTTTCGCCTGCCGCTGCGCCAGGATCGCAAGGATTGTCTGTTGACCCGGCAATTGCCGTGCCGATCGACATCACAATGGCAGACGTTGCGCCCGCTACCGGCGCGTTGATTGGAGATTAGCGATGGCAGTAACCCCGGCAGTGCTTATTGCAGCGAAACAGGCGGAAGATAGCCAAACGACGCAATACACCGCGGCGGCGGGAACCAAGGTGCTTATCGACAAGTTCACCGCGACCAACACAACCGGATCGGCGGCAACGCTGAGTGTGAACTTGGTCACAAGCGCCGGATCGGCGGCTGATAGCAACCTGATCCTCGACGCCAAATCCATTGCCGCAGGCGAGACCTACACCTGCCCGGAGATTGTTGGGCATGTCTTGGCGGCGGGCGATTTCATTTCGACGCTTGCTGGCACGGCATCGGCCATTACCATTCGCGCGGGCGGAAGGGTGGTGGCATAATGATTGCCCGGCGCGCGCAGCCGCAGGACTATGACGCTATGGCCAGCATGGCGCGCGATTTTGTGGCGGCGAACCCGCACGCGACGGGGTTTGACGAGCAGGCTTTTGCCAGCTTGTTTGAAAAGGCGCTTGAGGGGCACCCGCTCGCGTTCTTTGTGGCTCTCGATGGCGGCGTTGCGGCTGGCATGTTGGGCGGCATTCACTATCCGATGTATTTCAACCCGGCGGATACGGTGGCGCAGGAGCTTTTTTGGTGGGTTGATGCGCCTTACCGTGGCACGCAAGCGGGCCGCAAATTGCTGGACGCATTCGAGGTATGGGCTGGGCGGCATGGCGCTAGTCGCTGCATGACCACCGCGATGGAAAACAATAGAATTGCAGCGGTAAATCGGCTATACCAGCGCATGGGATACACGCCAACGGAGCGCGTCTACTATAAGGAGCTTGCCTGATGGGGCTCGGAACTGGCGCAGCAATTTTGGGCGGCGCTTCCATTCTTGGAGGCGTTGCCTCTAGCGTCATCGGCGGACGCTCCGCAAAAAAGGCGGCAAGCACGCAAGCGCAGGCATCCGATGCGGCCATTGCGGAACAGCGGCGGCAGTTTGATGAGACGGTCGAATTGCTTAGGCCGTTTGTTGAAGCGGGCGAAAGCGCGTTAGACGATCAATTGGCACTTCTTGGCATTGGTCCGCCCCGGCGGCAACAGCAGATCATCGATCAACTTGAAGGCAGCCCGCAATTCCAATCGCTGGTACAGCAGGGCGAGAATGCCATCCTGGCAAACGCATCCGCAACTGGCGGTTTACGGGGCGGCAATGTGCAGGGCGCGTTGGCGCAGTTTAGGCCTGATTTGTTGGCGCAGTTGATTGACCAGCAATATGGCCGGTTGCAGGGCGTGAGCGGCATGGGGCAGGCGGCGGCGGCAGGTCAGGCGGCACAAGGGCGGGCCATGGCGTCTAATGTCGGCAATTTGCTCCAGCAGCGCGGCGCGGCGCAGGCGGGAGGGCAATTGGCGCAAGGGCAAATGTATCAAAACATTCTGGGCACGCTTGGCCAGGGTGCTGGCTTCTTTGGCAAGATGGCGGGGGTATTCTGATGGCGCTTGGACCGATCAACTATTCCACAAACGTGGTCAATCCGTTGCAGGCCATGATTGGCGGCATTGGGCAGGCGCAGCAGTTGCAAGCCAATGACCAGCAGATGGAGATGCAGCGCCGTCAGGCTCAAATGCAAGAATTGCAGATGGCTATGCAGAATGCCGCGCGGGAAGATATGGCGCAGGTGTTCAGCAACCCGGAGGCGACGGATGAAGATATTGCCGGCCTGATCAGCAAATACCCGTCGATGGCGGATATGATCTTGAAACCGTGGCAAGCCATGAGCAAGGCAAAGCAGGCATCGGCGGCGCGGTCTCTCGGGCAGATTTACACGATGCTAGACAGCGGCAACGTCGATATGGCGCTTGAGCGCGTTGATGAACGCATGGCCGCGGCTGAAAAATCGGGCGACACGCAAGAGCTAAATGAGCTTCGTGTCTACCGCCGGATGATCGAGCGCGACCCGGTGATGGCGAAAAACTTTTTCCGCGCGACTGGCAGCATTGTTGCGCCGGATATTTTTGGCAAGTTAGGTAGCGGCGGCGGTCCATTCGAGGGAACCGGCATGAAGGCGCAGGCCGCTAACATTCTTTTGACTGGCGATCCAGCGTCGCCTGAATATGCCGCGGCGTATTCCATCATGAGCGAGCCGACATTTGACATGACGCGGCAGCAAATGATTTACCCGGACATGAGCGCGTATCGTCCGCCTGCCGGGCGCGGCGGCGGGGGCCAAGAGCCAACCGGCGCTGACCCCAGCAGCCGCGTCCAGAGCATGAGGACGCCAGGGGAGATTGCCGCAGCAACCGAAACAACGCGGTTGACGCTTCGCCAGATTGACGAATTGGCCAACAATCCTGCGGTCGCAGAAAATCTAGGCTTTTCCAGCTTAATCCCCAATCGCCCAGGCGGTGAAGCCGCGGATGCCGCTGCACAGATGCAGCAGATGCAAGGCAAGGCGTTTTTGCAAGCGTTTGAGATGCTCAAGGGCGGCGGCCAGATTACCGAACGCGAAGGCGCGGCTGCGTCAGCGGCAATGTCGCGAATGCAAGCGATTGTCGAAAACCGCGGTAGCGTTGAAGCCTATATGAAGGCCCTGAACGAGTTTAAAGAGCAGGTGCTGATCGGCGCGCGCAAGTTGGGGGTTGATGTAGATCAGCTAACTGGCCAGAGCGCAGGTTCGCAAGCCCCGTCAGAGGACGGCCAAAGGGAAGTCCCGACTGCCCGAGGTGAGAGGCCCTGGAAGCGATATATGAGGAACAGGGGCAGCGGCGATGGCTCTTGACGCGCAATTCCCTACTCTTGGCGGCATGGTGACGGGCGCGGCGGCTTCGCGGCCTGACACCATTAGCGGCCTGGATGCGGAGTTCCGCAGCTCCTTTCAGCGCATGTTGAAGGGCGCGCCGGAACACGTGCGCAAAGAGTTAAAATTGACCAGCGGCTATCGCTCGCCGGAATTGCAAGCGCAGCTATGGAAAGAGGCGCTTAAGAAATACGGCAGCCCGAAAGAGGCGCGGAAATGGGTTGCCCCGCCCGGCAAGTCCAAGCATAACAGCGGCCATGCTGCCGATCTGCACTATGCCAGCGACCGGACCAAAGAATGGGTCATGTCGAACGCGGGCAAGTATGGGCTGGCGTTTCCGCTCAAGAATGAGCCTTGGCATATGGAACTTGCTAACGCGCGGAAACAGGCCGTGCAACGGCAAGCGCCGTCGCCTGACGTGACCGGTGCGGCTGGCGATGAAACGATGATCGGCCAGGATGACCAACGCCCGGCAACCTTCATGACGCCAGCGCAAATGGAGCGCCGCGCCTATGAAGCGTTCAACGCAGGCGAGATGCCGCCGGACGTGGCGGAAAGCTACCTAGCCGACATTGAGGCAGGCGAGATTACGCCGCCAGGGCCGCTGCGTGTGCCTGCCGAGGCGTGGGAAGCGTACCGCGCCGGGGAAATGCCGGAAGAAGTGGCGCGGTCGCTTGAGGCGGACATTCAGTCCGGTATGTGGGAGCCGCCAGAGCAGGGGTTGCTATCGCAGGCTGCCGACCTGATCACCGGCAGCAATCGCCGCGTCGCATCAACGGAGGCGTTGCCGGGCATTGGCGACATGCCGGAGCTAAACGATTTTAGCGCAGAAAACTGGTGGCGGTCGGCATTGGCTGCGGGCGGTTCATTGTTCGCCGCACCAGATGAGCAGGCGCAGATCATCGCAGAGCAATTCCCCGGCGTTGAAGTTCGGGAGGACGCAGCCGGAAACATCATCCTGAAATCGTCCATTGATGGTCAGGAATACGCCATCAAGCCGGGCTTGCGGCTATCGGATGCCCCGCGGCTGGTTGGCAGCGTGGCGGCATTCACACCTGCCGGGCGCGCTGGCAGCATTGCCGGGCGCGTTGGTGCATCGGCGCTTACGGAAGCGGCCATACAGGGCACGCAGGAGGCCACTGGTGGCGAGTTTAGCCCGCTGGACGTTGGGCTTGCTGGCGCGGGCGAGGCCGCTGGGCAGCTTGTGGCGGGCGCAGCAAAGGGCGTCGGGCGAGGCGTTCGAGAATTTCGCCGCGTGACCGATATGGGCGAGCGGCTGGCGCAGGGTGCCGACAACGCCGCCCCGGATGTTCGCGGTGCTGACGTTGGCGACTTGGCGCGGCGTGCCGCCCGTGGCGGGCGCGGCAGCCGGGAGTCGGTGTCGCTACTTGCGCGGGAGGCGCAGCCCAATCCGCAGGCGATGCAGGCAGCCAAAGAGCTTGGCATTGATGTCCCTGCCGATGTTGTCATTGATGACCCGATGGTTAGGCAGGGCATTGGCCTAACCAGATCCACCGCGGGCTCGCAAGCTGCCGTTGACTTTGATCAGGCTGTTAATACTGCCATCCGGCAGGCGGACGAGGCCATAGAACGTTTCGGCGCGTCCATGAATGCTGGGCAGCCCAATATGGCGGGTGTGTCTGAAAGCGTCCGGCAGTCTTTGACATCATCAGAACAGGCTATGAAAAATGCGGCGGATCAAGCGTATGAGTTTGTTAATGATAAGATAGTTAGAAACAACACGGTTCAAGCCCCGCGAACTTTGGCATATCTACGCGATGAAGCGGATGCTCTTGGCGGGGTAGAAAAGTTAAAGCCAGAATTGCGGCGAATTTTAACGGAGCTGGAATCGGAACCGCAAACTTATGGATGGCTTAATGCGGAGCGACAAAAAGTTGGGCGAGCCGTAGGAGCAATAAATAGCAACGCTTTTACAGACCTTGAGGGCGGCGAGGCAAAAAAGCTTTATAGGCTTTTGGCTGCGGATCAAGGCGACGCTGTGAAAGCGCTCGGTAGAGAAGAACTTTTCAAAAAATATAAAGAGGCGCACAGGTATACGCAATTGTATAATGGGCTTCGAAAAAGAATAACCGACGCCTTCGGTAAGGAAATTGATGGAAGTATTGCCCAAAAACTGCGAACGGCCATAACTAGCGCCAGCAAAGGCGACGTTAAGAATATTAATAAGGTTTTGAAAGCGGTGCCGCCTGAATTGCAGCGAGAGGCTATTGCGACTGCGATTGCCGATGCCGCGAGAAGCTCGAAGGATGGCGCGCTAGGTTTTGGTTTTAAGCAATTCGCGGAATTTCATGACAGACTAAAAGGCAACAAACCCGTTTACAACATGATCGTGAGCAAACTAGGCGGTGCAGATGCTGCGCGATTTATGGACAATCTGGCGGATTTGTCTAAGCGCATTACGGAGGCGCGCGGCAACGTCATTCAGACCGGCAAGGCCAATCAGGCGCTGGCGCAATCCATGCTTGCCGAAGGTGTGGTGCAGAAGGTGCTTGGCTCCAGCATTACGCGCCGGGCTGCGGAGGGCGTTGGCGCGGCTGGTGGCGCGGTCGCAGGCGGCGGTATGGGCGCAGGCGTGGGAGCGGTTGCCGCTGGCGCATTGTTGGGCTTGGCGGAAAAGGTGGCGGCATCGGATGCCATCAACAAAGCCGGGCGAATGTTTGCCAGCGAACAATTCAAGGATGCGCTAGAGGAAGCGATCAGCAATCCGCGCGTGTCAGATCGCGCCATTCGCCGCCTCGCCAGATCGTCCGCATTTCGCAAATGGGCGGAGGCCGTTGGCGATCCGCAGATCATCCAGCGCCCGGAGCGCTACATTATCAGCGTGCTGCAATCTGCCCGCCAGCAATTCACCGGAGAAGAAGAATAATGGCAAGCGTGCTAGTCTCGCCACCGTTGCAGGTGTTCTATGATGATAATGGCAAGCCGCTTGACGCGGGATACATCTACATCGGCGAGCCGAACCAAAACCCCGAAACCAACCCGAAAAGCGTTTATTGGGACAGCCTGCTAACGCAGCCGGTTGCGCAGCCTATCAGAACGGTTCACGGGTTCCCAAGCAATAACGGCAGTCCGGCGGCGATCTACATCGACGGGCAATACTCGATCACGCTTCGAGATAAAAAGGGCGCTTTTGTTACAACCTCGCCATACAATTATGGCGTTGATCCTAACGCGGTGAACGGCTCTGCCACGCGCTATCCTTTCACCGGGGATGGGACCACTATTGACTTTGTGCTGGGCGAGACGCCATCGACAGAAGAAAGCATCTGTGCTTTCGTCTCTGGCGCATATCAGGAAACATCAACTTACACGCTAAGCGGCGCAACGGTGACGTTTTCAGAAGCGCCGCCGGAAAATGTAACGGTTGAGGTGATAGTCTTGCGCGCGCCCTCTGTTTCCGCAGCGACCGATGCTTCGGCGGTCACATACACGCCCAGCGGCGTTGGCGCAGTTGAAAGGACCGTGCAAAGCCGGTTGCGTGACCGCAGCGCGGTGACGGACTTTGGCACCGTCGCTGGCGCTGCTGACAGCGCAACGGCCATTCAGGCATCCATTGATGATGGTGCTATATCGTGGTTCCCGTCCGGCACTTGGAACGCATCAAGTATCACGGTATCGAGCAGCGGCACGTTTTTTGAAGCGGATTGGGACGCAGACTTTAACTTCACGTTTGACGCGCCGCTGCGCAAGGGGACTCTGTTCACGTTCGGCGGCGACTACCTGCCGACGCTTGGGCAACTTGGGCACCCGGCCCCTAACAAGGGAAACCCGTGGCAAAACGCTTTGACGGTTGTTCGCGGAACCAATACGCAGCCCGACACTACTGCGCTCTATGCCAGAACGGCGCAGTACATCGAAATGCACACCAGCAAGACGCATACGGCTAATCAATCGTCTTGGGGCAATCCATTCAAAACGCCCGCCTTGACGGTGGAAATGCAAACGCATGGCGCGTTTGAGGGTGAAGGTAATGGTGCGGCTTTCCGGGCGTATTCGACTGATCCGCCCGCCTCAGCAACTGCATCCAAGCGTAACCTTGTTGGCGTCTCTGCCGTCGGCCAGAGCAACACTGGCACAGGAAACGCGGCTTGGTCAGTATGGGGCGCGAACTTCATCGCGGCACAGACCAGCGGCAACGCGCCGAACAACTGTATCGGCATTGAAGTTGACGTTGTCCACGTCAGCGATGCGACAAGCGGCGTCGGCCCCTCGGTCGGCAACAACTTCACCGGCTATTGGGCGCAAGCCGATGGCGATGGTGTATTTTCAACCGCGGCGTTTTTTGCCAGCCGGACGGCTCGGTCTAGCGGATGGAATTATGTCTTTTACAGCACCGCCATTTGCCGGAACTGGATGATTTATGTCTCCAACCCATCCGCTGGCGGGCAGGGCATCTATACGGAAACATCTGGCGCGGCAGTGACGGCACTGGAAGCAACGACCGAGGGTTACAATACCACGGCGGGTAACGGCCCCAATGGGCTTTCCGTTAAGTCGCGAAATAGTGGTGTTGTGCAATCAAATTTTGTTGTGACATCGAACGCAAATAATCCGGTAAATGTCCGTGTCGGTGGATCGCTGAAGCAAGTTACGCAAGGCGCTGCTGATAGCGGCGGCACCGGCTTCCGATTGCTGAGGGTAGCAAATTAATGAAAAACTTCATGCTGACCGTACCCGAATTCGACGCGCAGGCTGCGCAGTACGTGCTGCAATTGATGAGCCGCATGAACGTGCCAGCGCATGAAGTGCAGGCATTCCTGACGCTCCGCCTGTCCCTGGAGCAGATGATCGAAGGCAAGGAGGCCGGTGATGAGCTTGACGCGCGTTGACGGGAGGCTCTTGAACCCCGGCATTTTCTTTTCCCGCGCTGCTGCTGTTGCTGGTAGGGTGGACGCAAGCACCGATACCATTGTCGTTTACCATGACAACACGGAGTGCGTTTACAAGCGGGACGCGGCTGGCACGGCGTTGACCATGGCCGATGGGTCGAAGTGGTATCCCCTCCAGGCGGACGAAATTCGGCCGGAACATTGGGGCGGCACCAACGCGGCGGCGGTCAATGCCGCGATCACTTATATGAACTCAATATCTGGTGGGCGGATCATCCTGGGGGCCAAAACTTACACGGGCGGCGCTGACATTGTTCTCGGCGATGAGAATGAGTTTAACATTGTTGGGGCTGGCCCTAACCTTAGTTTTATCGACCTAAGCGCTGGCGGTAAGTTTGAGGTCAAAGGCAGCTTCGACTGGTCGCTTGAGGGCTTTACCGTTCGGGCGGGCGCGGGCGACAACATCGTTATTGGCGAACAAAGCGGCAAACAAACCAATTGCGGTTGGTTCTCGATCCGCAATGTGAACAGCGAAAACGCCGGAGCGCGGGGCGTTGCCATTGGCGATGCCTATATGGGAACCATCGACCGAGTGCGGTCGATCAACGCCACCACGCTTGGCTTCGATTTCTCCGGTGGTTTCAACACCAGTCTGGAGATTTCCGCATGTCACGCCAAGAGCGCAGGGACGGATGGCTGGTATCTCCGCAACATGACGTACTGCGAGCTTGAAGGGCTCGGCGCTGATGACTGCGCCGGGTACGGCTATGTTTTGCAGGGGCTCTCCGGCGTCGTGATAAATGGCGCTGCTGAACGAAGCGGCAAGGCGGCATTAAATATCCACCACGACCAAGGGTCGGGCGATCTGGTCACGCACCATGACCTGCTGTTGGATGGGTTTGTATCCGTCCAAAACGCGCAGACGGTCACGACCAATGGCGAGATCGCGCACTTCACCAGCGCCAGCGGTGCAGTCAAGGCAGGCAAGGTTGAGTTCCGAGGTCTCAAGGCTTTCAGCCAGTCGCAGGAGACTTTCCACTTTGAAAGCGGCTCATTCGATGTTGTGTGCCCCTGGCGTTATCAAAGTGTTGACCGGGACGTTAAGGGCGGCTCTTTCAGCGTCATCCTGGACGGCGCGCAGGACATGGCAAACGGGTTGCCTGTCAATGTGACTGGCGCGAACACGCCCATTGCAACGGTTCGGCCTAAGCTGGTCAACGGAGTGCAGGCGCACGGTGGGCTTATTACCGTCTACGCCAGCCAAAACAATCTCGCCTCGGGCAGCAAGTCCGCGGTCTACTTGTTGCTGGTGTGTGAATATTCCGGCGGGCATCAGATTGTAGAAGTGAGCAAGGCGGGGCTGACAAGCGGCGCAGCGGCGGACGAGGCGTCATTCACATTTGCCTATGATGCTGCGAACAACCACCTAGAGGTCACGCCGGTTGGCAGCACGGGGACCGGGAACTGGTATTTCTATATCACCGGCAACTGCAATCTCGACATTGAGCCACTTTAGGATCGAATTATGCGATTAGGCATTGGCCTGACCATCCCGCGCCGAATTTATAACGGATCAGCCGCCCCTTTCACGCCAGCCGACCTAACTGGGCTAGAATTGTGGTACGACGCCAGCGTTACTGCCAGCATAACCGTCAGCGGAACGAATGTAACCGCGTGGGCGGATCAAAGCGGCAACGGGCGCGACTTGTTAAATGCCAGCGGCACAGCGCGCCCCCAATACCCGGGCACGGCGCTCAATGGCATCCCCACCGTAGAGTTTAACGACGATTTTCTTGCTGTATCGGGCTTTTCTATCCCGCAACCGTGGAGCTACGCCATTGTTGTTCGCGTAACCAATAATGGCTTCGGGCGAGCCATCGTTAGCACAAACGGCGGGGCGCGTTCGCAAGTTGGGCAGCAAAACATAGCAGCGCCAGCACCTTGGTCTGTTCATTGCGGGACGGAAGTCGCCATTGACGGACCTAATGACGGCGCTTCGTTTTATATCCTCGTCGGCACAAATAACGGCGCGGATAGCTATGGGAACAGCGACGCCCTGCCTGTTGCGCTGGCAAGCAACCCTGGTACGGCGGGGCTTTCTGGGTTTCGCATGGGGCGCGACGCTGGCGGGTTCCAGCCGCACATCGGCCAAACTGCCGAGGCAATTATTTGGTCAAACGCATTTGACAGTGGCGAGTTCACCAACGTTCTCGCTTACCTCCAAAGCAAATGGGCATTGTGACCATGAGCAAACGCACCATCCCGCTCGCACGCTCCTTGCGGCCATCATCATTGCGGCTGTTGCAAAGATGGCTGGCTTTGACATAGGGTTAGACTGCGCCCTGCAATTCATCATGGAGACAAGCTGATGCCTGTTACCGAAGTCGAGTTCAATCCATCCGGCGATCCGAAGATTACAGAGATCAAGGCCAAAGTTAATGAATTGGCAGCCGTTATCGAGGCGCTGCCGCCGGGGCGGCGACGGGCAATCGCCCTGACGCAGTTGGAGCAAGCCAGCATGTGGGCCGTGAAAGCCGCTGCGCGCGGCGACGAATAGAAGATCGAACAATGAAGCGCTTAATCCTTGCCGCGGCCATGTTGGGCGGCCTTTCCGCTTGCGCAGGCACCACGACCGGCGAAGTCGGCACGCTGATTGACAGCGAGAAGTCGATGACGCCTCCGGGCGCTAATAGCTTCCGGGTGGTATTCGACCCCTCCAACCCCGGCATTCCCGCGTCGGCGTACGTGACCAGCGCCAAAGACGAGGACAACGTGCAGCTTCGGATCGTTTACCCGGACGGCACAGAATGGACCTACACCGCGGAAGTGTCGAAGGGTTCGACGCAGACCGCGGCCATTGCCGCCGCGCAAGAAGCGGTTGCACGCATTCAGGGCCAGACTGTTGCCGATCTCGCGCCGGACATTACTGAGGCAATCCGCGCCGCAGTTCTTGCCGCGCTGGGTAATACGCCGCAATCGCCCTAATCACTTACAACCGTATAAGGCCAGGGCGTGGTATAGTTCACATGCGTGCGCACTTATTAATGCCATAATGAGCCGCCGCAATCTTGGCCTTGATACGGGAGAAGCCCAATGAGCCGCCGCAATGCTAGAGCAAATCACGTCAACGCCTCCGGCGGATATGGTAGCGCTCCTCTGGGCGGTGGTGGTTGGCCTATCACTGGCCGTTGTCCAGCTTTGGCGGTTGAATGGGCAAAAGAACAAGCAGAATGGCGACCTTCATTCCGAGATGAACAGGCGCATATCCTGCCTGTATCGTCAGTTGGTGGAAACGCAGACGGCTTGGAGGGAGGCGGAACGCCGCCACGCTCAGGAAATGTTCGAGGCGGCAAAGGCGGCGGAGATGACGGGCAACGCATTCCGGGCGGCGATAGAAGCGCTCAAGAAGAAGCCCGGCGGGCCTTGCTAGAGCTAAAGCGCGGCATCGCGCGCAATCAGCAGCTTGCCGTTGAATTGGCGGCGCTCGTGGATCGCATCAAACACATCGACTAGGTATCCAACTGCCGCGCAATTCCTCGTTGGTCATGTTATGGTGCGCCAACATGTGAAGGAGTTCACACTATGACCTTTGGCGCAAACCTGCTGGTTGACGACCATTACAGCATAGCAAACAACTATTTTTCCGATCTCCTGTTCGAGACCGGGCAGTTCGATTTCGTGTCCACGCCTGACGTGACGCTAACCGACGGCTGGATCACGCGGATGGCTCCCGGCGCAAGCTACACCTACGCATTCGGGCGGCTGCGGTCGAAGTTGGGGCCAAGCCAGCCGCGGCCATATCAATTCTTCTGGCGCGGCATGGCTATGCACGATCTGGAAGTTACGATTGTGCAGCGCGGCGTGGTTGCAACGCCGGAATGGAAGGGGCTTATGCCGGTCAACAACCCTCCGCCGGTGACGCTCGATCCGGCGCTGCCGCAATTCATCATTATTCGCAACCCGACGAATGCCGAGTGGGTAGGCGAGTTCCGCTTTGGCATTGCTGAGGATGAAAAGTTTACCTCGCCAGCATTCCGCGCGTGGTCCGCTGCGCAGGGCCTGACCGGCGCGCGTCTCATGGATTTGCAGCGCGCGAAGTACGCTGAGCAGGATCATAAGCTGCGCGACATATCCTATCCGACCATGCATGGCGACTGGCGCGGCGATTTCGCGGGCATAACCGTCTCCCAAGGGCTTCGCATGGCGCAGGAGTGCGCATGGCAGCATGTCTGGCTCTCGGTCCCGCCCGGCATGTCCCCTGCCGTTTTGGTGGCGGCTCTGGACGATTACAGCGGCTGCCCTGCGGTGACGCTGGAGCATGGCGGCAATGAGATTTGGAACCGCGGCGCATCGCAGAAATGCGGCACCTACTATTTGAACCGGGCACACCAGACTTGGGGCACCTTCCACGGCACGCCGGGCGGTGTTCTGGACTATGCGCAGCCGGGCTGGGTGCTGGAAGATGACGCCATTGCCTACACACCTTCGGGACAGATGTGGCCTGACAAGCTGAAGCAGCAGGTGCGCGATGCAGGGCGCGTTGATCCGATCCTGCTATCCAATGAAGCGGCCTATGTCATGGCGGTGTATGATGCCTCGCAGGCGTTGGCGCTTATGCTGGTCAACTGGCAATGGGATACCGCCGAGCGCTGCTTCGTGAACAAACACGGCGTCCGCATCTACAACACCATGGGCGGGCAGAACGGCAATGCCCGGTTTGTCGAGAACATCGTGAAGGTGTTTGCAGAGGCGCTCGTCCCGCAGGACTGGCAGACGGTCCAGGACTATTTCACCGGCTTTGCGTTCGCGCCTTACCTAGCCTACCAGTACGTGACGCAGGCGCTCCCGGATCATGCACGCGCGCCGAACGAGCCGACCAATGCGGAGTTTTGGACCGCGGCAGAAGCGGGCTGGCAGCGAGCGCTAGGGCTCATGCTTGGAAATGTGGCAGCGCAGCCTGCCGGGTGGCGCTTTGGCGTTTATGAAATGGGCCTGTCCTTTATTGATGGCCGCGACAACCGCCCCGGAGACCGGTGGACTTCCAAGCGATTTAGCGTCGATGGCGATTTGATGAACATCAAGATGGCTGGCGATCTGGCTGCTGAGGGGGCGTGGGCTGCCATGGTTTACGGCATGGGCATTACGGGTGAGGAATTTAAGCCGGGGCAGGCCTACGGGCAGGGCTTCTGGTCTATCCTGCCAGCGTGGGATAGCCAGTCCGATCTACTGCAAAAGATGATCGCCGCCTATGACCCGCCGGTGGTCGAGCCTCCCGTCGAGCCGCCTTATCCGCAGCCGGACGAGCGGGCAGTCAGGTTCGCGCGCATCCGCGATGATCTTGACTGGCTGGAGGCAAACGGCTAGGATACGCACTGATCCTGCCGCGGGTATGACGAATGGGGAAGCCTGCCTCATAGTCACTCAGGCAAGCCGCATAAGGACGGGGCGAAATGGCCTAAGCCTCGGACGCCCGAAAGGGCCGCGGTTGTGGGGCGGCAGGATCAATTCCTTTGCTGGCGGTCAGGGTGCGGGTGCTTTAGGTGGCGGATTTTCCATCATCCATTTAAGAGCTTGCCAGACGATTTGATGCGCGCGTTTTTCCGGCGAATAATCCGTATCCTCAAGGATGTCGGCTAAATCGGCCATCAAGTCGGCTGGCAGCGGGCCGTATTTCCAGCGTTTTGCGTGATGTACTATTCCCTCACTCATCACTCACCCTCCCCGCCGGGCTTCTGATCGTTACTATACAGCCCCTCTAGGTCCGCATAGATCGCCGCTTCGAACTCCGGGCCTAGCCGCTCCTGTTGCGCAGCAAATTTGGTTAGCGCCGCCTCCAGCGCCTTGATCCGCTCGCCATCGGCGCGGAGTTGGGCGGCGGCTTGGTCTAGGCCAATGGTCGCCCATGGCGCGTGATGCTTTAGCGTTTCAAGCCCGCGCGCAAGCCGTTCGTGTTCGTCGTCAGTCATCTTTCTTCTCCATCGCTTCCAGCACCCGGCGGGCAAAATTGCAAGCGCGGGCTTCCTCGGCGGGGGTGGCAGTTGCTAAGGCAACACGCACCCAAAAATCGTGACCTTGCGGCGTGCACGCCCAAGCGAAGGCGCGGTCAACGTCAGAGCCGCTGTAACAGCCAGAGGCAACGCGACGAATATACAAATCATCGGTTTTCTTGGCATACTGCCGCCAATCCCCGACCTCATCATAATCGCCCGCCTCTTGCGCTTCGGCGGTGAAGGCGTCTAAGGTCGCGTTCGGGTCCGGCGTCTCACGCAGCGCCGCAATCAGCGCGTCGGCGTCTGCCACCGCCTGCCGCGCCTGTTTTTCCCTCCCGATGGGAGAGTTGATCCAAAAACGCGCCGCCATCATGCGGGAGGCGATCTTCGCGCGGTCATCCATGATCTTCCCTCCCGCTGATTTCGTTCCACCCGTCCATGAACCGTTTCCGCAGCTTTGCTGCCTCACGCCCGGCGGAGTTCTGCGATGCGGGCGAGTTCCATTTTTGCCTTTGCTGAAACGCCGGGGATACCAGCGCCCCATCCATAAAAATGCCGATCTTCTTGCGCGCGAACAGCCGCGGCCAGAACCAACGTTAGCAGTTCGCGCGGGACGGTTACGGTGTTATCGCTCATATACATTTCCCCTTCGTCTCATGCGCCGCCTTAAGGGCGTCGCGCATGGCTTGTGTGATTGGTGCCGGGCCGGGCAACGCCGGGCGCTCCGGCTTGATACCGAGCATGTCGGCAAGATCGCGCGGGAAGTTGGGCGGAAGGTTAGTCATTCTTATCAGCCATCCGCACAGCAATCTTGACCATTAAAGCCGAGAACAGCACAGGCCAGAACGGGCACAAAGTCAACGCCACCGCGATCCGCACGGAGGCGGATTCGACAGGGCGCATGTGCGCCATCTGCCGCAGGGTGCCAATGAAAAAACCTAATGCGGCCATACCGTAAAGCGCCGAGATCATCATTTCAACTTTCATCATCATCCTCCTAAGCGGGGCCGGAGCCCCGATGGTTAGGTGTTGTCCATATTCGCCAAGATCGCATCATACACCCGGCGCACAAAAATAAGCGCCCGCGCATACCGTTTCGCCTCGCCCGGCAGCGTCGTCCCCAAATCCTGCCAGAACGCAGCGCCCTGCGGCGTCTTGTGCGTATAGAACATGTAATGCTTGAATTCCGGAGCGCCCGTGCGTAGGAACCCCTGCATAGCTGGCAACGCGCGGTCGCGGGTGTATTCCGTCCAGTCGCCTACTTCGTCCTGCATCATTTGTCTCCTTCGTTTGATTGCATCAACACCATATCGCGCCACCTTGCGCCTGTCAAGCGCCTATTGACACACAAAAGCGCCAGCGTTATGGTGAGGTATCGAAACCAAGGAGGCCAATGATGGAGCCTAGAGACCAGCGCATTAACGTGCGCGTGACGAAACAGGACATGGAGCGCATCCGCCGCGCCGCGGAAGCTGACATGCGCAGCCCCGCTGATTTCTGCCGGGTGGCGGCGCTTGCCTATGCAGAGACAGTTGTAAAGCAGATGGAGCGGGAAGATGGATAACACGAAACACACGCCGGGGCCTTGGGAGTATGTGCCGTCAACCGAAAACCACGGCGCTTATATCTGCGGCCCGTGGGGCTCGACAGTCTGTGACTGCTATACCATGACCGTGCCGGGGCCATTTAATGGATGGAAAGCAAAGCCCGTACCGTTCCACGGCGAGGCCATGGACGCCAACGCCCGCCTTATCGCCGCCGCGCCGGATTTATTGGCGGCGCTAAAAGATTTGCTGGCTTACGTCGAAGGCGGCTACGGGGACCACGAAAGCTCGGAAGGCGAAACGGCACGCGCCGCCATAGCCAAAGCGGAGGGGCGAAAAGATGGCTGACGCGAAACGCACGCCGTTTACATGGATGGGCGAGGAAATAAGCGAAGAGGAAGCCCACATGATCGTCGCCGCGCCGCACTTGCTGGAGGCAGCGCCGAAGTTGCTGGCGGTCGCAAAGAAAATGCGCAGCGCCATGAACGATGCGTTCGCCGCCGGGAGGGAGGAAGGCGAAGGTGGATCGGCGCGAAGGCAGGGAAAATTGCTGGAGAAAATCGAGCAGGTAATGGCGGAATGCAAAGCAGCCATCGCCAAAGCGGAAAGGCGAGGCTAACAAAAAGGGCGGCAATTAAGCCGCCCTTTCTTTATGCCGGGGATGCCATCCTTTGCGCAGCTACAGATGAACCAGGGGCTAGGCACCGCGCTTTGACGCTCTGGCAGAAATGGCTTGGCGGACGCCCCGGCCCGCCCGTGTGGAGTCCGCCCGCCCCTATTCCTTGCGCAGCCCGCGCATTGACCACAAGCCGACCAAGCCGCCAAGAAGCAGCATTGCCGATGCCGGGAGCGGAATGGCGTTCACTTCGCCTTCGTACATAAGGCCCGACGGGTTGCTGATCGTGTCCCGGCCAACGCCAGTCTGCCGAACCTCGAATTTCAGTTCATGCGTGCCCGCGGCAACTTCCATGGCAAAGGCCTCACCCTCTCTGGGCTCGCACCCAAGCGGGCCGATGGCGCACGTCCCCTGGGTCATGTTCGGGACATTCAGGGCAATGCCATTCAGGAACACCTGAGCCGTGTCGTCCGCCCAGGCGGTGAAATCAAGCCAAGAGCGGTATTCAATAGTGAATGTTTCCGTCGCCGTCCACATACTGCCGGGAGGCGCGAGAACAGTCCCGCCGTAGCTCGTGTCGGCATAGCTGATCCACTGGCCAGCGCCAGGAACCTGCCAAGCCGGATGCGGCTGGACGGCCACGCAGGCTGCGCCGTTGCATGTTTCGTTGCCATCGCCTGAGACGATGGGCATAGCGAGGGCTGGGGTTGCGAAAGCAGCGATGGCCGCGGCAATGGCAAAATACTTCATTGGGTCTCTCCTTTGGTCCAATTGTGCGTGTTCGGTTCTTGGCGCTTCCGGCAATGGTTAATGAACCATACGCCGGAAATCAGCGCGGCGGCAATGCCGATGATGACAAGCGCCATCATGCCAGCCCATCCCATTCCGGGCCTTCGATCCGGGCAATTGCGCGCTGGATTAGATCGCAATCTTCCTCCCGGCCTTGCAGTCGCGCCCGATAGGCGGCGTCGAACAATTCGCGGATCAGCGCCTTATCACGGTCGCGTTCAAGTTCGGCCTTTTGCTCATCTGTCATCGTTGCGCCTCCTTGTGGCGTTTGAGCGTTTGATAGTCGCGGATATCCATGGCGTCACCTAACGTACCGCGCAAGATGCTTGTTATTCTGGCTCCACATGATCTCGCCAGATTCCGGGTGACGTCGGATCGTGCAACCGCCTGCCCAAAACACGGATGCCATATTGTCCGAGACTATAAGCGGGCCGCGTGGGTTAAAGTCCTGTGATGCGCCGGGCTTGGTGCCGGTCTTTTCCGCCAGGCGCGCGGCTTCAACCTCGCGTTCGGCGGCAATCCTCTTCTCCGCGCGGAGCTTCTGCACCCGCAGAGCCGTGGCAATGCGCTTGGCCTGCTTGCGATCTTCCGCCGTGCCCAGCTTGCGGCGGCGGTATTCGCTGGACAGCGCCAGCACTATTTCGCGCGCTAGGCTGGTCAATCCCTGGCTCTCGATCCGTCGCAGCGTGTGGAACACAGCGCTACAATCACGCCCGGACCATAAAGCGATGGCCGTTTGCGGGACACCCATCCGCTGCATAAAGCGAAATATGCCTTGCCTACCCGCCCGGACAGCATTGTTGCCGGTGTTTTTGGCGATCAGGTCTTCCGCAGCCATCCCAACCGTTTCAGCCGCGACCTCCCATGCAAAATCCCATTTTTGCATCATTCTTCTCCCAAACTGGCTTTCAAGCCTTCAAGTAAGGGCCGGAACGGCTCGGCTTCCTCCGGCGTGGCGGGGCGGGCGAGCCTGTTCGGATGAAGGTAAACTGGGCCAGTCTCAACGTCCTTGCCGGACGTAAGCCAATTCCCCCTCTCTGGGGCCCAGCGGACAAGCAATAAGGGCACGCCATCGCACATCCACACCTCCCCCATTTTCGGCTTGCGCGCCGCGGCGGGGATCGGCGGCGGTGGGGTAAGCCAATCTGCCGCAGACCAAGTAGTAGAGCCATTTGCGCGGACGAAAAGAAACGTCCCATTGCCGCGGTAAGCAACAACATGGCCGCGCCGCCCATGGCGGAAGCACTCAAACGGCTCATCCATTAGGTATATCATAACTCCACTCCCAGCATGTAGATGGCCGTATCAATCACGGCAGTTGCAACTAAGCCGACCGCCACCAGCACGACCACAAACACGGCGGCGGCAAGGATCGTGCGCGCCCAAAGCAGGGCGATTTCATCTTCATCGTTCATAGCGGCTTTCTTCCAAATATCAGGATAAAGCCATACGCAAGGCAAAACAGCGGCGCGAAAACTGCCAGAGCTGGGGCAATGGCAATAAGCCATGCGCCCGCTATCATCCGGTCGCTGCGCTTTGTGCTCTCGGCAAGCGTCATAATCCGGTCAAACATATCGCTAAACATCACTTTTCCCTCCCCACTGCGCGCCGGGAACGGCGGCGGCGTCGATTGGGTGTTTTATGTTGCGGCGGAACTGGGCGGCAAAGGCGTCCTTGATCTTGGCAATCGCCTGCTGTTGATCTGTGCCGCGCTCGCCTGCGCGGATGCTTTTGCTTAGCGCCTCGACTGCGTCGAAGGCATATGCCCATGCG
>Ga0180432_10002139_pt1 | contig 29973 bp, 23 predicted proteins | sample SS_ome_10_FD_132414 | JGI IMG/M metagenome (GOLD analysis project Ga0180432, IMG submission 132414) | Hypersaline lake sediment archaeal communities from the Salton Sea, California, USA - SS_1_MS_2 metaG | ecosystem: Environmental > Aquatic > Non-marine Saline and Alkaline > Hypersaline >...
AGAAGGAGGATTCCCCGGAGAGTGCCTGCGCGAGGGGCCGTGTCGGTGTAGCACAGGCGCCCTCGCCTGTGGCGTTCTCAGCCGGGGGCGGCTGAGCTACATTTTTCAACGGGCTGCTAGCGGGACCGGTCCCGGAGCATTCCCGGCCGCGCGCGTCCCTACGTCAGGTATCCCCTCAGGTCGGTTTCCTCGTCTGCGAGTCGCTCGGGAGGCACGTTCTCGCCCGCTCGCAGTATCTCGGCGGCCACTGCGATCTCCCTCGCCCTCCCTGCGCCCGAGGCCGCCAGAAGCCTGCCACCGGCGTAGTACCCGGCCAGGAAGTCGCCGTCCTCAATGCTCCCCCGGACGGCAACACGATCGTATTCGCCCCCGTAGCCCACGTACTTGAGTGACGCGCCGCCCTGTTTGGTCCAGAAAAACGGGACTTCGCTGTACGGTGCGTCGCTTCCGAGCATGGCCCGTGCGGCGTGCTGCCCCTGTCGCTCGGCCACGATCCAGTGTTCCACGCGGTGCCTCTCACCCGTCCAGGGGTCCGGCACGAGAGCGATGTCCCCCGCCGCGTATATGCCCTCCGCCTCCGTTGCCAGGCGCCCGTCCACCGGGACAGCGCCGTCAGCGGCCAGCCCGGTTCCACGCAAGCAGTCCACGGCGGGCGTGACACCGATCCCGGCGATCACGATGTCGGCCCCGACAGTGCTCCCGTCCGACAGGGCGACCTCCTTCACGCGGCCATCGCCGCGTATCTCGGTCGCCGTGCGGCCCAGGTGGAAGATGACGCCTTTCTGCTCGTGCTGTCGGCGCAGCCACCTGCCGACCTCGTCTCCGAAGACACGTGCCATCGGCACTTGCTCCGGCGCGACGACGTGGACCTCCAACTCCCTCTCTCGCAGGGACGAGGCCGCCTCCATCCCGATGAAACCGGCGCCCAGGATCACGGCGCGTTTCGTCCGGTCCAGCGCCGCGACAATGGCCTCGGCGTCCGCCGCACTGCGCAGCAGGAAGAAGCCGTCCAGGTGCGTGCCCGGAATGTCCGGCTTCCTGGGTGCCCCGCCGGTGGCCAGCAGCGCCGCATCGAAGCGGATCTCAGCGCCGTCGGCCAGGGACAGGACCTTCTTGTCCGGGTCGATGGCGGCCACACGCTGCTCCAACAGCAGTTCGATCTGGCGCCGCTCGTAGTACTTCGTGTTGTGGAGCGGCAGCCACTCGCGAGACGCCTCACCGGAGAGGAAGTCCTTGGACAGCGTCGGCCTGTCGTAGGGCAGCTCTGCCTCGGCCGTGATGAGCAGAACCTTTCCGGCGAAACCTTCCTCCCTGAGCGTTTCGGCCGCTGCATTGCCCGCAGCTCCGCCCCCCACGATGGCGAACGTCCGGTCGTCCTTCCCCTCGATGCGGGGGGCTTTGGGCTTCTCGGCCGGGCCGAGATACACGACGCCGTCCTCGACCTTGACCGGATAGCGGGCCAGGCTCGTCAGGGCGGGCGGCGATACCATCCTGCCTGTCCTGACGTCGAAACGCGCGTTGTGCCAGGGGCACGTTATCACGTGGCCGAGCAGGAGGCCCTCCTCCAGCGGTGCGCCGTAGTGCCTGCACTTCCCTTCGCAGGCGTGTATTGCGCCGCCCACCCGCACGAGCAGCACCTTCTCCCCGTGCGCCTTTATCGAGACGGGGACGCCCTCCTTCAGATCCCCTACCTTCGCGACCTCCGTCCACTCCTGTTCTGCCATCTGTGGGCACCCCCGTGCGGGAACCGTGAGGCAGGGCGCACTTCTCGCCCGGCTTCGATTGTGGGTCAGAGGGGCGGCGCTGTCAAGCGCGGCGCCAGCCGGCCCCGCGCAGCGCCCGGCCGGTCATGGGCAGGAGCAGGAAGCACGCGAACGGCAGCATGAAGGCCGTGCTCGCCACGAACGCGTGCGGGAGGAAGCGGTCAACGTTGCCGATGGCGCTCGACACGAACGTCGTGCCCCAGAGACCGATGGCCGTGAAGAACATGGCGCCCAGGGACAGGAACGTCCGCTCGGGCGGATACGCGCGGGCGGCCAGGCCGAAGAATGCCGGCCACGTGGCGCTGAAACAGATGCCCGTCAGGAAGATGCTCGGAAGGTAAAGCGCGGGACTGCGCAGGAACGCCGCCGGCACCGCGAAGAGTCCGCAGGTGAGGCAGGCCCGCAGGATGGCCCTCTCCGTCATCCGCAGCGAGAAGACGGCGAAGAACGTCCGCCCCAGAAAGATCGCCGAAGTGATGACGATCAGGACGACCGAAGGCCACTGCCCCGGGGAGATCCATTCCACCGGTACGGGGCGCAGCCTCGTCACGAGGCTGCCCAGTATGCTCACCGCGCCACCCTCGGCGCCGGCAATGAAGGCGAACTGAAGCGTACACGCCCAGATGAAGGGGTCACGCGGGAGCCTGAGGCGCCCGGTCCCCCGTCCCTCCTCGATCTCCTTCAGGTGCCGGATGCTCTCCCTGGGCCAGAAGAGGGACTCCAGGGCCAGCAGGCCGAACAGCGCCGCGAACGCCAGGGCGGTGGGCCGCACGGCCGTCCCCAGCAGCAACGCCGCCAGGGGGGCCAGGACCTTGCCCAGCGCGTTGAGCGCGTGCAGGATGATGATGCCCGTGTGCGGGGAGGACTCCCACAGGTCCGCGAAGACGCCGTTGCTGGCGCCGCCGAGAGGATGGGCGATCCTCATCACGAGCCAGCCCACCGCCAGCGGCGCCAGCGCCCAGCCCGGCGCCGGCCGGACCCAGGCCAGCAGGCAGCATCCGGCAAACATCCCGAACATGCCGGCCCGGACGAACGTCGGCCGGATCGTCCGGCGCATGAGCACCCCCATCGCCATGGCAACGAGGCTCCCCCCCGTTCCGATGAGGAACACCCACATCCCCAGATCCGCGCGGGAGAGCCCTGCCTCCTGCTGCACCGACTCACGCAGCGCCCCGATGACCGGCGGGCCCATCGAGCCCAATCCGAGCACAAGGAGGAGAATGCTGATCTGGATCCGCGCGTGCTTCATCGCCTGGGGTCGGGCCTGGGGGCAACTGAAAGGCGTCATTATAGGGCCGCGACACATCCGGGGCGAGTCCCTCCGCCTGGGCGAACCGTGCTTGACTCGCCCGCCGGCCCGCACCACAATTGCGGGCAATGATGAACGCACCATGCGCCATCGCGATATCGCTGCTTGCCCTGCTGCTCTCCAGCGGAGGCCTGAGTTCCATGACGGACAGACCTCAAGACGGCATCGACACCTATCCGCTGAATCGGCGTTACTGGTCGTACAGGAGCAGGCCGGTCGTGCTCCTGGGCGGCTCGGTCGAGGACAACCTGTTCCAGATTCCCGACCTGGCCGAGCACCTCGACTGCCTGGCGGCGGCCGGGCGGCGACTTGACTCCTGAGCACGGTCGCTTATCCTGTAGGTCTTCCCATGAGAGGCGTCAGTTCCGCACGGGAGGCCCCGATGATCAGGATTGCGGTGGCGGTGGCGACGGCCGACGCGATGCCGAGCGCGTTCGTCGTGTGGCGCGGGATCGAGGAGTCCGTGGCGAAGGCCGCCGAGTTAGGCTACGACGGCATCGAGCTGGCCCTGAAGACGGCGGACCAGGTGGACGCCGCCTCGATGAAGCGGCTCCTGGCCGAGCGCGGCCTCGGCTGCCCGTGCATCTCGACGGGGCAGGTCTTCGCGGCCCTGGGCCTCTACTTCACGGCGCGTGAGGACGGCAAGAGGGCCGAGGTGATCCGCGTCTTCAAGGGCATGATTGACCTGGCGGCGGAGCTGGGTTCCCTGGTCAACATCGGCCGGGCGCGCGGCTTCGTCGAGGAGGGCGAGACGGTAGAGCAGGCCGAGGACCGCTTCGTCAGCGTCGCCCGCGAGATCGCTGCCTACGGGGCGGCGAAGGGCGTGCGGCTCGTCCTCGAGCCGGTCAACCGCTACGAGATCAACTTCATCAACTCCGTCGAGCAGGGTGCGCGGCTCATGGAGAAGGTCGGCGCGCCGAACCTCGGCCTCATGCCGGACCTGTTCCACATGAACATCGAAGACCCGAGCCTGCCGGGGGAGCTGGAGAGGTACGCGCGGCACGTGGGCTACGTCCACTTCGCTGATTCGAACCGGCTGGCGCCCGGCCAGGGCCACACGGACTTCGACGCCGTGCTCGCCGCGTTGAAGCGGATCGACTACGACGGCTGGATCTCGGTGGAGATACTGCCCGAGCCGGACCCCGACACCGCCGCCCGGCAGGCCGTCGAATACCTCAGGCCGCTCGTCGAGGAGTACAACCGTGCCTGACTTCGAAGCCATGAAGACCGATTGCCTCTGGCTGCGCAACACGATCGTTGACACGATCTACAACGCCGGCTCCGGGCACAGCGGGGGCTCCCTCTCCTGCGTGGAGATACTGTGGACCCTCTACACGGAAGTGCTGAACGTGCGGCCCGACGAGCCGGGCTGGCCGGATCGGGACCGCTTCATCTTGTCCAAGGGGCACGCCGCGCCCGCCCTCTACGCCGTCCTGGCCGAGAAGGGCTTCATCGGCAAGGAGGCCCTCAAGACGCTCCGCAGGGCGGGCTCGATCCTCCAGGGCCACCCGGACATGCGCAAGACGCCCGGCGTGGAGATGTCGACCGGTTCCCTGGGTATGGGCATCTCGGTGGGCGTGGGCATGGCGCTGGCGGCCCGTTTGGGCGGCAGGGACTGCAGGGTCTACGTGCTCGCCGGCGACGGCGAACTGCAAGAGGGCCAGAACTGGGAAGGCATGATGGCCGTCCAAAAGCACCGGCTGACGAACCTGACCGTCATCGTGGACCGCAACTACGTGCAGCTTGACGGCATGACCGAAGAGATCATGCCCCTGATGGACGTGCCCGCGAAGATGCGCAGCTTCGGGTTCGAGGTGCGCGAGTGCGACGGGCACGACTGCCGCAGCGTTTACGAGGCGCTTTGCTGGGCGCGCGACGCCGCCGAGGGACCGCGCGCCGTCGTCGCCAACACGGTCAAGGGCAAAGGCGTGTCCTTCATGGAGGGACAGCACGCCTGGCACGGCAAGCGCATAGGCGAGGAGGACTACGCCGTCGCCAAGCGCGAACTCAGAGAGGGATGCTGATGGGGAAGCCGCAACGACTGGTGTTCGGCGAGACGCTGGTCGAGCTGGGCGCCGAGAACGACCGGATCGTCGTGCTCGACGCGGACGTGAGCAGTTCGACCCAGACCAGGCACTTCGGGGCGAAGTATCCCGACAGGTTCTTCAACTTCGGCGTCGCTGAGGCCAACATGGTCAGCGCGGCGGCGGGCTTCGCCGCCTGCGGCTACATACCCGTGGTCAGCTCCTTTGCGTTCCTGCTCGCCCTGCGTGCCGGCGACCAGGTCCGCGCGCAGATCGCCTACACCGGGCTGAACGTCAAGCTGGCCGGCGGCTATGCCGGCCTGTCCGACTTCGCGGACGGCGCCAGCCACCAGTCCGTGGAGGACATCGCCGTCATGCGCGCCATGCCCAACATGACGGTCATCGTCCCGTCGGACGTCACGGAGACCGTGATGGCCGTGCGGGCCGCCGTGGAGCACGAGGGGCCGGTCTTCCTGCGCCTGTCGCGTGCGGAGGTCACGGAGGACTACCCGCCGGGGCACCCCTTCAAGATAGGCCGCGGGATCGTCCTTCGGGACGGGGCCGACGCCACACTTATCGCCACGGGTACCGTCGTGAAGATGGCGATGCAGGCGGCGGACGATCTTGCCGCGTCCGGCCTAGGGTGCCGCGTGGTGGACATGCACACGGTCAAGCCGCTGGACGACCTGCTCGTCGCCCGTTGCGCCGAGGAGACCGGGGCCATCGTGACGGTGGAGGAGCACAGCGTCCACGGCGGTCTGGGGTCGGCGGTATGCGAGGCCGTCTGCCAGAGCCGACCCGTGCCGGTCCTGCGCTGCGGCATCCAGGACCGGTTCGGCGAGTCGGGCGCGTATGCGGAGATACTCGAGCGCGCCGGCATCAGCACCGGGAGGATCGCGGAGCTGGCCCGCCAGGCCGTCGCGATGAAGTGACTCGCCCTTTCTTGCGGAGCGTCCCATGCCGGACGACCTTTACAGCCGCGTCCTCGGGTGTGTCGTGGGCGGCGCAATCGGCGACGCTTTCGGCGCCCCGGTGGAGTTCCGCAGCGCAGAGGACCTGCACCGCATGATCGGGACCGACTGGGTGGACCGGTTCCTGCCCTACGGCGAGGGGCACAAGCCGCACCCGCTCGGCGTCTGGAGGCAGGCCCCCCCGCGCGGCACGGGCACCGACGACACGCGCAACAACCACGTTTTCCTGGAATGCGTGATTCGCAACGCGGGCGAGATCAACTCCACGCTGCTCGCGATGGAGTACGTCCGGCGATACCGCGACCGGGAGACGTTCTACCCGGGCCACGCCGACTTCGCCGAGAGGCAGTTCCGAGACCCATACGAGTTTTCGTGCGCCCGCCTGGGGATGGAGCGGACGCCGTCCGGCCGCCCCGCGTGGGTGACGCTGGCCCGCGGGAACAGCTTCCCGACGCTGCACGGACTCATATCGCTGGCCTTTGCCGGATGCCTCTGCCCGGGCGAGCCGGAGGAGGCATACAAGAAGGCGTTCGAACTGGCCTTCCTGGACCTGGGCTATGCGCGGGATGCGACCGCCATGATGGCCGCCATGGTCAGCGCCGGACTGGGCGGCGAGGCTGACGCAAGGGCCATGATCGAGGTCGGACTGGAGACCGACCCGTTCGGGTTCGGCCGGCGCATCATGGTTGAGCGCATCCGGCAATTCCTGGAGATTGCCGACGCCGCGCCGAATGACCGGGCCATGATCGACGCGCTGTCGGCCCGGGTACGACACCTTCACCCGTTTGACCCGATAGACGTGCTCGGCGTGCCCGTCGCGGCGCTCCTCCGGTCCGGCGGCGACCCGGTCCGCACCGTCGTCATGGCCGCCAATGATCGGGACCTGGACGAGGAGGGGAAACTCGTTCAACTGCGCGACGTGGACTGCACGGCCGGGGTCGCCGGGGCGCTGGCCGGCGCGCTGAGCGGCGCCGAGGCCTGGCCCGCCGACTGGGTCGCCGATGCCGTTGAGGCGAACAAAGACGTCTACGGCATAGACCTGGAGGCCAACACGCGCCGGTTCTGCCAGGCCGTCTACGGGGGACGCTGACAGGCCGGAGCGCCCTCCCCCACCCGTGCGGTCACTTCGTCATTTCGGACTGGCTCTGAATGACGTAGAACGTGCCCTCGTGCTTGCCTGTCGCCACGGTCGTCTCCGGCATCCGTTCGGCCTGTCTCTCTCCGAACTCTTCGAAGGCGGCCAGCAGCTCCTCGATTGCGGTCGTGATCCGCTGCTCCAATTCCGCGTCCCCGAACTCCATCTCGAGTTCATCCAACGCACGGCGCAACAGGGAGAAGGAACCCTCGTCCGGGTCCCGGAGCTTCTTCGAGAGGTCCTGTGCCTTCTGCTGGAACTCGCGGGGTGCGACCAGGATTAGGTTGGCGCTGCGGTGCTTCTCCACGACGGCGGCCAGCTCGGCGTCCACTTCCTGCTGTCCCGACTTCATCTGCCGGATCACGTCTGTCACATACTCCCAGCTTCCCATGGTGAGGTATCGTCCTGCCACTATCAGGGCGAAGGACGACATGCCGTCGGGGTAGCTCTCTTCCCGGGCCGCGTCCATGCCGAAGCAGTAGACGTCGGTCTCCTGGTACGTGCGCTTCTTGACGATCGCGTTGGTTTGCGGGTTCGCCGAGAGCCGGGTTGCGATGCTGTTGAGCAGGGCGCGGGCTGCGTTGGCGTCCCGGACGCCCCACAGAAGCGTCGCCTTCGGCCAGGGCACGGTCCTCGCAGTCGTCTCCATCTGGAATCCTTCTTCATCGTCGACATGGGCGTAATCGAAGAATTCCATTTCCTTCTCTACCATCTCCACGAATACGTAGAGATCGCTGTCCAACATGCCGGTGATGTCAGCGAGATCGGCGCCGAACATCATCTTCATCATCTGCATGCTCATGTCAAAGTTCGAGATTCCCTGCTGGCCGGAAGTCGCCCGGGCGTAGCGGATGATATCGTCATAGATGGTCTTCAGACTCACCCGCGCCATCGCGCAGGCACGGCCGGCCGTGGCGGTGGGCGGCAAGGCGTACTCTCCCGATCCGTCCAGCAGTTCGCGGAGGACGACCGAGATTGGCAGCCCGTGCGAGAGCAGCATCCGGGCGTCCGTCAGTGTCCGCTCCTCGTCCGTTGAGGCGTGCACGCTGAAGCCCGCCTGCTCGATCTTGTCCAGGCTGAGCACGTTCTTGGCGTGAACGAATGCCTGATAGAGCTGTTGCGTGATGATCATCTCGAAGTCCTGCATGCCCCCCGCCTCAGCGCCTTCTTCCTGGCCGCGCCCCGTCAACTCCTCCACCTTGAGTTTCAGGCTGCTCTCGAGCATCTCCGTCAGCGCGCGGATGTTCGCCGCGACGACGGCCTGCGGTGCGTTCTCGGCCCCCATGATGCGCTGGTAAAGCGCCGTGCCTGACACCTTGTCTTCGGGCGGCGCCATGATGGCCCCCCAGAACTCCTTCGGGTTCCGGTCGGAGAACACGATGTAGTTCTCGAGCCGGCCGAGGGTCATGGTCTGATCTGAGTCGTTCGCAGTGATCTCGATCATCTCGCCGCGCTCGACCTCGACGTCCCGTCTCTCTCCCTGTGGGCCTTCCGGCCTGCCCTCCTCCACGAAGTCGAACAGTTGTTTGAACTGGATGAGGAAATCGGCCGCGACCTCCTCGTCCGGCGCCTCGATCACCAGGGAGGACGTGAAGTATATCCTCTCCTCGCGCGTGACCTCCTTATACGGGACGGCTGGGGGATCTCCGCCCTCGAGGGCCTCGAAGGCATCGAAGTCGAGCACCTTGTCGGTGCGGGTCACCACCTCCGGCTCGTCTTTCAGCATCACGAGCAGGTAGAGGTCGGCGTCCTCGATGACGTCGAACAGCATGGGCTGGAACTCGTGGTGCGCGGCGAGTTCCCGGAGGAGGCCGTAGAGTTCGCCGACCTGATAGACGATCTTGCCGCCGGTTTCCTCGTCAACGAAGAGCAAGGCCCGCTCGGCCGCGTCCAGGGCGTCACCCAGGTCGGCCCAGGCAAAGAGGACCGTGCTACCGGCCGGAAGCTTCGCCGCCAGATCGGGTTCCTGCGGGGCGCCGCTTGCCGCCGCGCAGGTCAACAGCAGCGTGCAGACTGCAACTTGAAGGACTTTCCTGCCCATCGGGCGTTCTCCCCTGTTCCGCGAGTAAGGTGATATTGAAAGACTCGGAAAGGCGGCGCCCTATCGCCTCAGTCCGCGTCGCGCCCCTCGGCCGCATCCGGGCGTCCCTGCAAGTAGATGGCCAGCCGGTCCTGGAGCACGAAGACCAGGTCCGCCTTTCCGTTGCCGTCCACGTCTCCCACCGCCAGCTCTTGAGGCAGCTCGTAGCTGTCGGTCTCCCCCATCTGGTGAATGCTCCGCTCGAAGATCCTGTGTCGGCAGATGGGGTGGAGCTGTCCGTCCTCGCCGGGCCGGTGTATCTCCAACATGGCCTTCTTGCTGTCGAAGAGCAGGACCTCGTCCCCGCCTTCGCCGTCGAGGTCGGCCGGGTAGATGTTCCAGTACGTGAAGTAATCCAGCTTCGTGTCAAAGACTATCTTCGACTGGAGGGTTCGGTGTTCGTCTCTCCTGTAAACCGTCTGAATGGCGTTGCGGCCCATGATGACGATGTCCAGCGTCCCGTCCCCGTCCATGTCGGCGATCTTGAGGTCCCCGGGTTCGAGGCCCTTCAGGTCCACCGTGCCGACGAGCACGGTCCGCGAGTTGTCGGCATCGAACTCGATGATCTTCGCCGCAGCCTGCGCGAGGGCGAGGAACCGTGGCGGCTGGTCCTGCCCGTAAGTGACCAGGCGGCTGACTTCCCCGAAGTCCCAGTTGAACTGTTGCTCGGTGTAGAGCTTGCTCCTGTCGTCCACCCTGAGCACGCGGACGAAACCGGGCTGCACGAGCAGGACGTCGCCCTTGCCGTCGCCGTCAACGTCGGCGACCAATAGCGGCTGGCCGGCCTGCTGCTCGAGGAACTCCTGGTCAACGATGATGCCCTTGAAGCGGCCGTCGCCGAGGCCGAGGTAGAGGCTCTCCTTGTGCGAATAGGTCCAGTAGATGATCAGGTCGGCCCTGCCGTCCAGGTCGAAGTCGGCGAAGGCCAGGTCGACCAGCTTTCCGCTCAGGCGTTCCTGGGGCTCCTTGTCGCCCTCGCCGAACAGGAGCGTGCGCGGCTCCACCTCTATGCTGCCCCGTTCGCCGTCGAAGGCTTCAGCCGCAAGCGGCCCGGCGGCGGCCGCGCGGATCACGTAGTCTTTCTCCAGTTTCTCGACCCAGACGAGGGTTGCCTCGCCGTCGAGATCCCCCAGCCGGAGGAACTGCACCTGGCCCTCCGTGTTGATCGGCCTGGGGAACGTCACGCCCGTCGCAGTGACGCGGCTCAGGCCGAAGATCTTGTCGTCCGCCGAGAAGCTGAACAGGACGGCCTTCCCGTCGGCGGTCTGGAAGAGCCTCAGGCCGGACACGCTCTTCGGCGCCGGGGAGCGGTGCAGGCGGCGTCCGTGCTCGGTCGCCTCGTAGATGAGAAACTCGTTCTTCGCCTTGTTGACGGTCAGGAGGTCGATTCTTCCGTCGCCGTTCAGGTCCGCGACCTCGAAGTCGCCGGCCGTGCCCGCCGCCGAATCGATGGGTGTGGCGGAGACGGCGACGTTGACGTGCCCCGGCCGGACGGGCTGCCGGCGGCTCTCCAGCGTCAGGTGCCGGATGCGGTTCTGCCCCTTGTCGAGCGTGAGGAACGTCCGCCCCCCCGCGCCGTCGCGGTACGGCTTGACCGGGCCGGAAAGGTGCGAGGGTATCAGGTTCTCCTCGACGAACTGCCCCTCGGGGTTCTGCAGGAGGGCGTGGGCCGCGTAAAACTTGTCGGCCGAGAAGAACACGACGTCCGGGCGGCCGTCGCCGTTGACGTCCGTCAGCTCGAAGTCGCGTATGTTGTCCCGGTAACCCGCGCTCAGGGGAAAGGTCTCCGGCTCCTCACCCTCCCGGATCACGGCCACTTCCTCGCCGCCCAACGCGAACACTTCGTCCCGCCCGTCGCCGTCCAGGTCGATGACTTTCAGTGCGTCGGTCCGTTTCGTGACCTCCGTGTCGGCTATCTTGCGGGGCGGGGCGAATGAGCCGTCCTCTTCCTGCTCCAGCACGCTGACGGCGTCTATGTCCCCGTGGAACAGTATGTCGAGCCTGCCGTCGTCGTTCATGTCGTGTACTGCCAGGGCGGAGATGCGGTTGTTGACCGCGTGCGTGTCGAGCTTGAACCTCTCGCTGTCGGGCAGGCGGTTGATGTCCTCGAAGTCTGCCGCCTGCTCTTCCTCCTCGCCCTCACGACGCAGGCGCAGGATGCCAATCTCACCCTTGTTGTTATTGACGAATACGGCCTCGTCGATGCCGTCCGAGTTGACGTCCGCCAGGGTCAGGCACGATATCCCGTGCCCGGTCTTGATGAGGTCGGACTCCGTAAACTTAATGGAGTCATCCGTAGCCGCCAGGGGGGCCTCCATGTACTTGACGCCGGAGTTCGGATTGTCCGGGTCGAAGGCGAACGCCTCGACGTTGTCCAGGAACTCCTTCACGTACCGGGACGGGATGGCGAACCCGAGCCCGTCCAGGAAGATGTAGCCCATGTTGACGACGCCGACGATCTCGCCCCTCTCGTTGAACAGCGGCCCGCCCGAGTTCCCCGGGGCGGTCGGCGTCGTGGTCTGGATGTAGAGGCGGCCCTCGTAGTTGCGCTTCGCTTTGCTGACGTTGCCCGTCCCGGTTGACCGTTCCAGGCCCATCGGGTTGCCGATCGTGAAGACCTCGTCGCCCTCCTTCACATGATCGGAATCGCCGACGTAGAGCTGGGGGATCTCCATGCCCAGGTCCTCCTCGACCTTCAGGAGGGCCAGGTCCATGTGCTCGTCCAGGGCGACGAGCCTGACTTTCTTATAGACCTTCTTCTCGAAGCGGCCGTCTTCCCGCTTGAACGCCGTCACGGAGATGGACTGCTCGCCGGCTATGACGTGATTGTTGGTGACCACGTAGCCGTCCGGCGTGCAGAACCACCCGGTTCCCGACCCCATGGGCGTCTTGACGACCACGATGGCCGGCCCGAGATCCTCGGCCAGGGCGGGCACGGCCTTCACGGCAAGCTCCGCCGTCCGGTACAGCTCGGACTCCTTGACGTCCTTGAGGTCTTCCGACGAGCCCGTGGCGCTCTTCATCTCCTTTATGCTCTCCCGCTCGATGGAGAGCACGTTGTCGCCGATGGAGAGATGAACGACCTTGTCGTCCTTCTTGAGGACCTCTCCCTCAACTCTGGCCCCGTCGTTGAGTTCGATCACGACCCGCTCCCCGCCCTGTGCGGGGCCGCACAGCAGCAGAACGGCTGACGCTATGGCAATAACCGTGGTGACACGCATTCCGGCACCCCCTTCACATATTCGGAAGACCCATGGCGGCAGGGCCGCCTCGGATATTAGACAGGCTAAGGCCCGGGGTTGCAAGGATGAGCAGGCCCCGCGCAGGCGCCTCGTGTCCGCCGCGCGGCGCATCGGCGCCCCGGGGTACGTTCCCGTGCGGCGCAGGCGGGTTCCTCTTATACTATGTGGAGCGGTTTCCCCGCGCAGGCTTCCCCGCCCGGGTCGGCGCGTACGGGGCGGGAGTGCATCTGACCATTCACAGTTCTGGGAGCGGTCAGTGAACGTCACGCTGTCTTGCGGCAGGAACGAGGTCGGACTGTCCGTCCCGGACGACTCGATTGTCTATCGACTGCGATACCCGGAATCCGAGGCAAGCGCGGAGGGACTCGTCCTGGCGGCGCTCCGCTCCCCGCTCGGCAGGCCGGCCCTCTGGGAGGCCGTCCGCGGGCGGGCGGACGGCGACGTCGTCGTGGTGGTCTCCGACGTCACTCGCCCCGTTCCCTACCCCACGTTCCTTCGTGCCATGTTGGAGGAGATCGAGTCCGCCGGCGTGCAGCACGACCAGATACTGATCCTCATCGCGACCGGGCTGCACCGTCCGGCTACGAAGGAAGAGGAACGCCTGATCCTGGGGGAGGACGTGGCCGACGCTTACCGTGTCGCCAGTCACGACGCCAGGGACGAGGCGACCCTGGTCGAGCTGCCCGGCAAGACGTGGGCCGGCGCCCGGGTGCGCCTGGACCGCCGTTACGTCGAGGCGGGATACCGCATCATCACGGGCCTGGTCGAGCCGCACTTCATGGCCGGGTTTTCCGGCGGGCGCAAGGCGGTGTGCCCCGGCTTGAGCTGCCTGGAGACGATCCGGCGCTTCCACGGCGAGCCGTTCTTGAGCGACCCCCTGTCGCGCAACGGCGTCCTGGAGGGAAACCCCCTGCACATGGAAGCGCTCTCGGTCGCGCGCATCGCCGGCGTGGACTTCTCGCTCAACGTCGTCATGGACAGTCAGCGGCGCGTCGTGCACGCCTTCTCCGGCGAACTGGAGCAGGCGCACGAGGCCGCCTGCCGGCTGGCGCGGCACTGCGCCTGCCCGACCGTGCGCGAGGAGGCCGACGCCGTGCTCACCTCGTGCGGGGGTTACCCGCTCGACGAGACCTTCTACCAGTGCGTCAAGGGCTTCGTGTCGTGCATTCCGGCGGTCCGGTGCGGCGGGGCCGTCCTGTCGTTCGGCGGCTGCGGCGAGGGGATCGGCAGCCGCGAGTACGGGCAGTTGATGAGGGATTACGCCGGCCGCTGGCGGGAGTTCCTGGAGGAGATCAAGGGCCCTGCCAGCTTCGTGAGAGACCAATGGGAGCTCCAGATGCACGCCCGCGCCCTGGAGAAGGTCGGCGAGGAGAACCTGCACTTCTTCACGCCGGGCCTGGAGCAGGCAGACTTGGACCGGCTCTCGGTCAACGGGCACGCCGTGGCCGCTGAAGCTCTGGCCTCCGCCGTCCAGGAGGCGCTGGACGGCCTGTTCGCGGACGGAGCCAGGCTGGCGGTCATCCCCGACGGGCCCTACTGCGCCCCCCTGCCGCCGGCGGGTGCGTAGCAGAGGCCCACCGGCTCAGACCTGCCCCTTGCCCACCAGTTGGGCGAACTTCTCGAAGCTCCGGTCGTAGGTCCTCTCCACGTCGTTCGGGAAGCAGCACGCCGGCAGCTCCCGCATCGCCAGGTGGTAGGTCAGGCACTCGCAGCAGACGCCCTTCTTCGAGCAGCCCGGATAGGTGCAGTTGCACCCGTCAAGGTTCGCTTCCTTCTTGCAGTCCATCGCTTGATGTTCCTTTCGTCTAACAGCCTGTTCAACTGAGAACCCTGTGCTCGCGCCCCCCGGCGAGACGCCGGGGGCTACCCAGATAGGGGTAGGCGGGGCGTCTCGCCCCGCGCCCGGTTCAGAGATAACCTGCGAAACCCAGGGTGACCTCCTCATCAGGCTGCTAGGGCGCCGTGGTGATGCGGCGCACGTGGGCCTCGAAGTTGGCCACGACCCGCTCGCGCAACTCGTGAGCCAGCGCGACCGACGCGTTGCGCGGGTTGTGTTCCGACTCGATCACGGGCACCCGGTGGAGTATCCCCGTCTCCCGGACCACCAGCGGCCCGTCCTCCTGCCGCGACAGGTCCACCAGTTCCGGCCGGAAGGCGAGCACCCAGGTGGTCTCACTCAGGCCGGCGTGGCCCCCCACCCGCAGTGACTCGGCGTCCAGGTCGTTGAACTGGTGGGTTGTGACGGCCTGCACGCCGAAGGAATCCGTGCCGTGTTCCGCCGCGATGCCCTCCAGAGTAGCCACCTGTCCGCGTCCGCCGTGATGGTTGACCAGGAAGGCGTGTCGGAAGCCGGACTCCCGGACGGCGAGGAGGCGGTTCCCAACGGCCCTGCGCAGTCCCTCCTCCTCGCAGTACTCGCTGCACACGGGCAGGCCGGGGAACCGCATCCCGAAGACCTTCCCGGCGCCCTCCAGGCCCCACTGGAGAAGCTCGTCCTCCGAACGCCATGCATCCAGGCCGCAAGAGAGCGGGCGGAACCATATCCCTCCCACCCTCGCGGCGACCGCCCGGCAGACGCCCTCGGCGACAAGCGCGTCCGTCCCCACCGGCAGGTGGAACGAGTGCCACTCGAAAGCCGGCGAGACGGGCACGAACGCGCAGCCCGCCTCCTGCCGCGCCGCGATGATCTCGCCCGGGCGCATCTCCTCGGCTGGCCGCTCATGCGCCATTGTCCAGGGGAACCCCGTCGGATCTGGTGGTCTGTTATAGGGCGACGAAGGCGATGCCGACCATCCGCGCGAACGCCTCCAACTCGTCCACGCGGTCGCCCGCCACGGCGTGGATGTGGTTGGCGTGCAGCCCGGCCAGGACGGCCTCATGATCCGCCTCGACGGACGCATATACGTGCGGCCACGCCGGGCAGCTGTCCAGCGTCCACTCCTCCTGGGCCTCTATTGCCTGGCCGCGGAAGGCGACCAGGGACGGTTCGCGGTCGTCGTGGACGAACCGCGCGAACGTCAGCGGGCCGGGACCGCCCACGTACGGCACGTGGGCGCCCACGCCGCCGTACTTGGGGATGACCGGCGCCAGGTCAACCGCCGCCAGGTTCTCGGCCGGCTCGCGCGACCGCCGCGCGTAGAAGACGGACTGGCCGCCGCAGTTGCAGAGCGTCCACAGCCCGGACTCAGTGTCATAGTGCCTCAGGTCCAGGAAGAGCGCCGGCAGGCCGCTGATGAGTTGCAGCACCTGCATCGTGAGCGCGCCGTCGCCGTCCGCCTCGCAGGAGCAGACCATCGGCTCCTTCGGCCCGTCCCAGTCCGCGAAGGCCGGCAGGAACGCCGCCGAGAGGCACTGCGTGCAGTAGTACTCGGAGAGGTCGTAGTGGCACTTGATGCCGATGAAGTCGAACTCGCGCTCCGCAGCGATCCGCTTCACGGCAGCCGCACAGGAGGCCTGGTACTTGAGGGTCTCGCGCGTCAGCTTGGAGCCGGGCTCGTACCTCACCTGGCGCAGGTTGCCCTCCAGCCAGGCGACGATGCGCTCCCGCTCGGCGTCGTCCACTGACTCCGCGACGCGCAGTATCTCCGACTGGTCGGCGTGGTCAATGTCCACCCCGAAGACGCGGAGCCATTCCGCCGGGGGGGACGAGACTCCGGTGAGCATCCCTATCGAGCGCCCGCCTATCTGGCCGTAGACCTGGCCCCGGAGGCCGTGCACGGCGCCGGCGGCGCGGACGAACGTCCCGAGCCGGCGCGCGCACTCGGGCCCGTCGAACGGCCCCCAGATGCGCTCGTGCACGACGCCCATCTGGTGCAGGGCGCCGCCGGCGGCCAGCAGCCCCCCCATGCCCGGCAGGTCGGGCTGGCCCGGCGAGAGGATCGCTATCGGCCTGCGCAGGGCCTGCGCCGCCAGGGCGCTGAAGTTCGGGAAGGCGAAAACCGGTATGTTGAACACGACGCCGGCCACGTCGGCGGCCAGCAGCTTCTTCGCCTCGCGCACGGCCCGCCTGGGCGAGTGTATCACCTCGTCGTTGACGACCGCCTCCGCACCCGCCTCCTCCAGCATCGCCTGCAACCGGCCCTGGTACTCCTGGATCCGGGGCAGCAGGCCGTCGTGCACGCGCTTCCGCCCGTCCGAAAACGACAGGAGCCCGATCCTGACCCGACTCCCTTGCTGTGGCGACATCGAGAACTCTCCACGTTGATCCCGTCGAACGCTCAGAGCGCGAGTCTATCGGCTTGCGGGCTTCTTGACAAGCGCGGCCCCCCTTGCGGGACGGTGCAATGAGGCGCTAAACTCATCCCTCCGTTCGCACTTCCCTGAGGTGACGCCGGCGATGCTCGTCAAGAAAAGGGAGTTGCCGATACTCCTGGTCAACCTGGCCTACATCCTCTCGTTCGGCCTGGTCTCGGTGTGGCGGCTGAACTACGAGTTCATGATATACGTCGGCGTCGTCGTCCTATTCCTCTGTCTGATCGCGGCGACTCAGCGGAGGGTGGGGTTCAGCCGGACCGTGTTGTGGGGCCTGACGGCGTGGGGCTTCATGCACCTGGCCGGCGGGACCGTTTACGTCGGCGGCGCGCGGCTCTACGAACTCATTCTCTTCCCGCTGCTGCCCGCCCAGGGCATCCTCAGGTACGACCAGTTCGTTCACGCATTCGGGTTCGGCGCGGCGACGCTCGTGGCCTATCACCTGCTCAGGCCGCGCCTGCGCGAGCGGCCCGTCGGCTGGGGGACGCTGTCCGTGTTGATCGTCCTGATGGGAATGGGCCTGGGGGCCCTCAACGAGGTGATCGAGTTCGGCGTCGTGCTCGTGGCGCCTGAGGCCGGCGTTGGCGGCTACCTGAACACCGCGCTCGACCTGGTCTTCAACATGTTGGGCGCGGTGATGGCGGTCTGCTGGATCAACGTGCAGCGCCGCCGTCAGAAGAGCGACCTGCCGGCCGTCTGACGCACCGGCACCGGGCGCTCAGGGCGCTTCGGCCCCCGCCAACGCCCCATCAAGGCGGTCCAGCGCCTCCTTCATGGCGCGCATGTGGACGCCGTATGCCTCCCAGTCGGCCTCTTTCAGGGCCTCCTGCGCGTGCCGGAAGTGCTCCATGGCTTCTGTGAGCAGCGCCCTGGCGCGGGGCTCGACCCCGGTTGCGGGAGGCGGCTGCGGCTCGACGCTCGGCGCAGCGCCCTCCGGCGCCTGGAAGACGGCCGCGAGGGCCCCCTCCAGGTCTTCGGCCATGGCGACGCGGTCCCCGGAGGCCGCGATCACCCGCTTGAGCTGCGGCAGGGCCCCGGCTTCGGCCTGGATGTAAAGGGGCTCGACGTAGAGGATGCCGCCGGCGACCGGGATGACCAGCAGGTTGCCCCGGGTCACCTGGCTGCCGCTCTGGCTCCAGAGGGTCAGTTGCTGCGAGATGTCCGGCTCCTGGTCGATCAGTGCCTCGACCTGGAACGGGCCGTAGATGAGCTTGCCCTTGGGGAACATGAAGACGGCCAGTTCGCCGTAATGCTCCACGTCGCAGCGGGCTGCCAGCCAGGCGATCATGTTCTGCTTGCCCCGCGGGGTGAAGGGCAGCATCAGGATGAACTCGGGCCGGTCGCCCTCCGGGAGGCGCATCGTCACGTAGTAGCTCTGGACGGGGCGCCTCTGGCCGCGGTACATCTCCAGCGGGACCTCCCACAGGTCTTCCTTGTTGTAGAAGACGCGCGCGTCGCGCATGTGGTAGGCCCGCAGTTTGTCGGCCTGGACGTCGAACAGGTCGCGCGGATACCGCACGTGCCGGCGCAGCCCGGCCGGCATGTCGGAGATGGGCCTGTAGAGCGAGGGGAACATCTTCCGGTAAGCCTGGATGAAGGGGTCGGAGTCGTCGCTGACGTAGAACGTGACCGAGCCCTCGTAGGCGTCCATCACGGCCTTGACGGAGTTGCGGATGTAGTTCAGCCCCCCACCCGCGACCGGCTCGCTGTACGGGTAGAAGCGGCTGGTCGTGTAGGCGTCCTGAATCCAGTAAACGCGGCCCCCGTGCACGACGGCGTACGGGTCCCGGTCGAGCATGAGGTACGGTGCGATGCGATGCACGCGCTCCGCGACGTCCCGGTGGTAGAGGACGCGGCTGCCCTCGGTCAGGTCGTCGGAGAGCAGTATCTTGAAGTCCCGCAGCCTGACGGCGAAGAGCAGCTTGCGCAGGAGGCCGGCGACCGGGACGCCCCCCTTCCCCTCGTAGCGGGTGTATCGGTTCTCCTCGCCGGCGGGGTAGTCGAACTCCTCCGCCTGGGTGTTGACGAAGGCGTAGTCGGACGGGCCGAGGCCGTAGTATATCTCCGGGCGGTCCACCGCCATCTCCGGCGGGGCGACGGGCGGGATGTCCCTGACCAGCAGGACGGGCAGCCCCTGCTGGGTGTAATCGTTGACGGGGCTGGCGCAGAGGCCGTAGCCGTGCGTGTATTGCAGCCGCTTGTTGACCCAGGTCTGTGACCCCTCGTGCCGCAGCTCGCGCACCGAGAGCATCACCTGCGTGGTGCCGCGCGCCAGGTCGTACCGGTCCTCGCTGACGCCGCCGAAGTCATAGTAGGTCCGGATGCCCTGCTTCTCGCGGTAGGTCTCGTAGAGGGGCCCCTTGTCCCACAGCCGCACGTTGGAGACGGTGCCGGACTCCGCCTGCACGGCTTCGTAGGTCAGGCCCTCCTTGACCGGGTATTGGACCTCATCGATGCCGGAGAGACCGTATGCCTGCAGCGTGCCCTCGATGGTGTTGCGGATGTACGGCTTCTCCAGTTCGAGTTCGTTCGGCTCGACGCGTAGGGCCTGGAGCAACGGCGGCAGCAGCCCGACGAAGACGAGCGCGCAGCCGGCCCACGCGGCAATCGTCACGGCAAGGCGTTTCAGGTGCGCGGGGGAACTGGCGGTGAAGAACATCCCCGCCGCCGCCAGACTGGCCGCGAACATGATCCAGTAGGCCGGGAGGCGGGACTTGATGTCCGCATAACCGGCGCCGAATGTCACCCCCTCGGTGCTGCAGAGCAGGCCGTAGCGGTTCAGCAGATAGCCGAGCCCGGTCAGGAGGAAGATGACGCCGACCATCCTGCTCAGGTGCGCGAACGGCCGTCGCGGGAATGCCCCCACCCGCCCGACGGCGAACGCACCGGCCGACACGTAGAGCAGCGTCGAGATGCCGAGCGAGAGCCACGCCAGGGCCTGAAGGAGAGGGTGCAGCGCTCTGGCCAGCGGATACGCAAAGGCGTAGAAGCCCACGTCGTTGCCAAGGATCGGGTCGCTGACCCCGAACGGAGCCTGGTTGAGGAACAGGAGCACCCGATGCCACAGCGCCGTTGCGCTTGTGCCGCCCACCAGACCGGCCAGGAAGGCGATGCCCCAGCAGAGGATCATCGCGTAACGTCGCAGGGACGGGGCCGGCATCACCAGCGTTCCGAACCGCACGAAGGCGACCCGCTCCGGCCCCATGCGCCGCCGTGCGCACACTATGCCCAGGGCGGCGCCGCCGAACGCGACCGCAAAGCCCAGCCACCATAGCCCGATCTTCGCCCAGAGAACCTTCGTGTAAACCGAGCCGTAACCCAGAGACCGGAACCACCAGTAGTCCACCAGGACGTTGGCCAGAACGCGCGGGACGACGAGCAGTGCGAGTACGGCGACGGCGACCGAAGACAGCAATACCACGGTCCGCCTGCTCATCGCCTGTTTCCCATCGCGCATAGCAATGTCCCTGTTACGGACTTGTGAACTGCCGAACGCTTACTCCGCGGGCTGGAGACCGGGGCCTTCCCCGGCGCCCAGGACGCGAATCGTGAACCTGCCGAAGGAGGCAACGATGTTCGTCACACCGGCGAGCGTGTCCGGGCTGTTCAGGTCGCTCCGACCGAGTGCGACGTGCGTGGCGTCGTGCCCGTGGAAAACGGCGTCCAGAGGCAGCCACTCCCCGACGTAGGCCTCCGCCCACATGTGGTAGCCGAACCCCGGCCCGCCGGCGGGCGTCGCGTCCACGTAGACCAGGCCCTCCACCACCCGGCTGGGTATGCCGGCCGCCCGCGCCAGCCCCGCGACCAGGACGGCGTGCTCCGTGCAGTCCCCGGCCTTCTGGCGGGCCGTCTCGGCGGCCGTGGCCATGCCGATGGACAGGTCCTTGCTCGTGATGGCCTCGTGGACGTATGCTTCGATGCGCAGCGCGGCGGCGAGCGCGTCGCTGGCATCCCCCACTGCCGTCCGGGCCATCTCCGCCACGACGGGGTCTTTGGTCTCCAGCCACCGATTCGCCGCCAGCAGCTCGGCGTATTCCTCCCCGTCATACGGGATCGGATAGCTCTTCTCGGGCGACGGACTCGCCTTCCGCACGGCAAGGTGAATGCCCCTCTGCATCTCCGTCACCGTCTGCCACGGCCCGGAGGGAGGCGCGGCTACGGCCGTGCCGGGCTCCTTGGGCACCATCAACAGGTAGAGGTGCTCGACCGTGCGGGGGGCCACGACAGGCCTGTCACAGGGCACGAACGCGGCGGGCAATAGGTCCGCCGGATCGTCGCGGGAGAGCGCCTGTTCCCTGCGCACCAGCCTGGCCTCCAGCGTCAGGCCGGGCCCCATGCTCACGGTCGTGACCCAGGCCGTGTTGTCGTCGTCCACCCATTCGCGGGAATCCACCCCCGGCAGCAGGTCGAACGTGTAATCCAGTCGGTGCAGCATCCTCTTCTCGCCCCCCGCCTCCACGGTCTCGGCGCCGGCGACCACACACGTTCCCTGGACGGCCTGGTTCGGGAAGTCGGGCAGAAACGCGGGGAAGGTGTATCGCGTGCCGGGCTTGAAGCCCTTCTGCGCCCGCTGCCGGTCCAGCGCCCACGGGCAGAGGCCCTTCGGGGCGGGATAGGTGGCCGGCGCCGAACTGGACAGGGCCGTGCCCGTCTTCAACACCATCTGCTCCCCTTCGACCGTGCCCTCCGTCAGCTTGAAGACGGGGCCTTGCCGGTCTTCGAATCGGAACGCCACGAGCCGCCCCTCAGCGCTCTCCCGTATCGTCTTGTCGCTGACGAAGCGCAGGGTGAGGGACCCACGCCCCATCGCGAACTCCATGTGCGTCTTCGTTTCGTAGAGGACCTTCCCATCCTCGTCGATTCGCCGGACGACCGTGCGTTCGTACCCGCACTTCTGCCCGTTCAGGTAGAGGGCGTTCCACTGGTCCCGGAGGGCGGGGGACGCATCTTCCGCCCCCCAGGACGGCGCCGCCAGGAGCAGAACGAGCACGGACAGCCGGCCGAGTCCCCGTTGCCTTCCTTCCAGGAGCCTCCCCATCATCCACTCCCCGATGTGTGAGCGCGCTCCCCCGCGGCGCCCTGCTCCATCATATCAACGCGCGCCCGAACGGGCAACCGGAGCATCCCGGCCGCCCGGCACGGGGGTGATGTGCCGCCGCCGCCCGCCGTCCTCACGTGAGGCGGCCGGCCCACTTGATGCACTCCAGGATGTGCTCCAGGAACCAGGGCTCGTCCCACAGCTCGGGCGGATGGCCCAGGCCCGTGTACATGACCCTGCCCTCGCCGTACTCGTGGCACCAGGCCAGCGCGTAGTCGTTGTCCTCCCGGTTGCCCTTCGACAGGTCCACGGAGGTGTTGTCCAGGGACATCAGCACGTGGGTGGCGTCGCGGCTCCAGCTCTTGAACGTGTAAATCTCGTCCATGACCCGGAAGCTTTGGCCGAGCATCGCCGTGGCCGGGTGCTCGGTGTCCTCGACGATGACGCCCACCTCCTGCGTCCACGGGTGGCCGGCGAAATACGCTCCGATCATCTCGCCGTACTCGGGCCACTGGTAGAAGGTGTCGGTCGCGTTGTGGATGCCCACGAAGCCCTTGCCGCCGCGCACGAACTCCAGCAGCGCCGCCTTCTGCTCGTCGTCCATCGGCAGCTCGCCCGTCGTCGCCAGCACCAGGACGTCGTATTTCGCCAGTTCATCGGCAGTTATCAGGCTGCTGCGCGCGGTGGTCACCGCCTCGAACAGGCCCGACTCTTTCCCGAGCTTCTTGACGGCGACCTCGGCGTGCGGCAGGTAGGCGTGCTCGAATCCCTCCGAGTGCCTCGACATCAGTACTTTCATCAGACCCCTCCGGTGAAACGTTGAGTTCTGCGGCAGCCGGGCGAGGGCCTCCCCTCAGAGCCCCAGCCGGTCCGCGATGCCCTTCATGGCGTCCAGCACCGCCTCGACGTGCTCTTCGAGCGGCACGCCCAGTTCGCGCGCTCCCTGCTCGACCAGCTCCCGGTTCACGCCGGCGGCGAAACGCTTCTCGTCCCACTTCTTCATCACGGATTCGACCGTGACGTCGGCGAGCTTCTTCGACGGCCTGACCAGCGCAACGGCGACGATAAGGCCCGTCAGCTCGTCAACCGCGAATATGGCCTTTTGCAGCATGGTCGCTCGTTCGACGCCCGTGTGCTCGGCGTGCGCCAGAACGGCCTGCGCCAGTTCCTCGGCCCAGCCCTGCTCGCGCAGGTACTGCGCGCCGGCCCAGGGGTGAGTCTCCAGGTCCGGGTGCTTCTCATAGTCGAAGTCGTGCAGCAGCCCGACCACCGCCCACTGCTCGGCGTCCCCGCCGAGCTTGCCCGCGTACGCCCGCATGGCGGCTTCCACCGCGTACGCGTGCTTGCGCAGGTTCCGGTTCTTCGTCCATTCGTGCAGCAGCTCCTCCGCCTGCTCGCGTGTGGGCCAGGGCATTTGCTCTCTCCTTACATTTGCCATTGCGGGCCGGGGCCGCGCTTCCGGTTTGCGCGGGCGCCGACTATCGAGTACCATGCATGTTGGCCGCCTGCGGCGCCGTGCTCCCGCCCGGTCCGCAGCAGCGTCAGACACCTGCCGCTCACTCACGGCTGACATGTGTTCGAGTAATATAGAAGCCTTGAGCATACCGGGCAAGTGCTTCGAGGTGGATTCGCTTGCGGCCGCCGTTCACGCGGCACTTCGACACTGGGGGCGCGAAGTGTCGTACGACTACGTCGCCGGGCTCTCCGGCGCGGCCTTCTCACCTGCCCTCGGGACCGACCAGGCTTGCGCCGCGTGTTTCGCCGACTCGTGGGACGGTGCTCGCCTGGAGTTCATGGGTCACGCCGTCGGGTTCACGGTGGAATCCTCCCCGCAGGGCGACCCGGCGGCGTACGAAGGCTTCCTGCGTCGGGTCAAGGAGGCCGTCGAGGAAGGTCAGGTCGTCCTGTGTGAGGCGTGGCCGTGTTGGGGCATAGTCCGAAGGTGGCATGACGACCTCTCGCAGCTCGTCCTGGCCTGCCCGGGGGCGCTGGCGCAGCCTTGCATGGTCGAGCACGGGTGCCGGTTCCACGTGCTGCGCCCCGCCGTACCCAGCCTGACTGAGCCCGAGGCGTTCCGGGAGGCCGTCCGGTTCGGCGCGAGCGTCGCTGCCGGGGAGTACCGGACCGACCGGCGAACCTTCGGCGGGGAGAGGTACGGCGCCTGGCTCCAGCAGACTGCCGAGCCTTCCTTCTGCCCCCTGTGCCGCCCGGACGGCTGGCGTTGTGCCGAACGCCTTGCCAGCCGCGTTGTGGGGTCGCAGCTTTCGGCGGTGCGCTTTCTTAACCGTGCACACTCGCTGCCGGCCGTTCGGCGCAACGTCGGGCAGTTCGATGCCGCTGCTCGGGCGTATGCCGCCATGGCTCTCAATCTGTCGCCCTATGCCGTGGGAAGCGGGCTCGGGGAGATATGGAAGGCGCCCGCCAAGCGCGAGCGCTACCTCAGCGCCGTTGCCGGCACGGCGGACCTGCACCGCCAGGCCGCGCGCGGCCTCGCCCGGGTGGCCAGTACGTTTTAGTGCGCCGTTAGGGAAACCACATCGGGTTTTCCAGGTCACATCTGAAGGAGCCAGCGGGGCGAGACGCCCCGCCTACCCCTATCTGGGTAGCCCCCGGCGTCTCGCCGGGGGTGGGCCCTACCCTTTTGGGTAGCCCCCGGCGCTAGCCGGAAAAAGGGCCGGGGAGGCATCCTTTCTACGGAGCGACTTCACGATTGAAATGCAGGGTACGCGCGCCATTCGTCCTCGTCGTCGTCCTCGTCCTCGATGTCGCGCCCATGCCCGGGAGGACGAGAACGAGGAGGAGGACGAGCACGAGTGGCACATGAGCCCGCAATCTCGATGTTGAAGGTCCACTGGAGCGCACGTTCCTGCCCTTGCCCAATCGCTGACCGGCCTCTATGATACGTGCGTGGCAGCCCTTGCGCGGCCGGCGACGGAGGGCCGGATGGACGCGAAACAGAGAGTGATGACAGCGCTCGCCCACCGCGAGCCGGACGCGGTCCCGATGGACTTCGGCGCGACCGCCACCACGGGCATCGCCGCGTCCGTGGTCCACCGGCTCCGGGAGGCGCTGGGATTGGGCGGCGTCGTGAAGGTCGTCGAGCCCTACCAGGTGCTCGGCGAAGTCGGCGCGGACCTGCGCCAGGCCCTGGGCATTGACGTGGCCGGTGTCGCCAAGAGCAAGAACATGTTCGGCTTCCCGAACGCCGACTGGCGGCCCTGGCGGCTTTTCGACGGAACGCCGGTCCTCGTGCCGGGGCTGTTCAACACGGACCCGGACGAGAACGGCGACATACTGATGTTCCCCGAGGGGGATCGCACCGCCCCGCCGAGCGGCCGGATGCCGTGTGGCGGATACTACTTCGACGCGATCGTCCGCCAGCCGCCGATTGACGACGCCGCCCTCCGCGTCGAGGACAACCTGGAGGAGTTCGGGCCGATTCCTGAGGAGGAGGTCGATCACCTCGAGCGGGAGGCACGCGGCCTCGCCGCCGGCGGGCTGGCCGTCGTGGGGAACTTCGCTGACGCCGGCTTCGGGGACATCGCGCTCGTGCCCGCGCCGTTCCTCAGACATCCCAAAGGTATCAGGGACGTCGAGGAGTGGTACGTCTCGACGATCACGCGGAAGGAATACGTCCGGGAGGTCTTCGCGCGCCAGTGCGACGTCGTTTTGGCGAACCTCGAGCGCATCCATGAACGGTTGGGTGACCTCATCGACGTGCTGTTTGTGACGGGCACGGACTTCGGCACGCAGCGAGGGCCGTTCATCAGCCGCGAGGCTTACCGCGACCTCTACATGCCGTTCCACAGGCGCGTGAACGACTGGGTGCACGACAAGACCTCGTGGTTCACCTTCATCCACTCCTGCGGCGGGGTGGAGCCGCTCATCGGCGACTTCATCGAGGCCGGCTTCGACATCCTGAATCCGGTGCAGTGTTCCGCGGCGGGAATGGCCCCCGAGCACATAAAGAACGCGTACGGCGCGGATATCGTCTTCTGGGGCGGCGGCGTGGACACGCAGCGCACGCTCCCCTTCGGCACCCCTGAGGAAGTGCGCGAGGAGGTCAGGCGCCGCGTCGAGGTCTTCGCCGAGGGCGGCGGCTACGTCTTCAACGCCATCCATAACGTTCAGGCAAACTGCCCGACAGAGAACGTGATGGCCATGTTCGAGGCGTTCGATGAGTGCCGATGACAGTGCAACTGCAAGGCGGTCGCGACAGATGGCGCCCGGTTGCATGATGGTTTTCGGGTTGCCGTTTCTGGGGGCCGGCGTGGGCATCCTGATCTGGGGCGCGATGTGCTGGGCCGTGTACTTCAGGTCGGGGTCCTGGGAGGAAGTGCCCGCGACCATAGAGAGCGTGGAGTTCGTCGAGAGCGAAGATTCGGATGGCGACACGACCTACGGCGTCGAGGCGACATATGCCTACGAGTACGGCGGTGAGCAGTACTCGGGGAGCCGGGTCGGCATCCTCGGCGGCACGTCCAGCGAGCGCTCCTTCCATCGCCGCCGCTATGACGTCCTCAGGGAGCACCAGGACCAGGGGAGCCCCTGCACGGCGCTCGTCAACCCGAGCGACCCCACGGAGACCGTGCTGTTCCGGGAGATCGGTCTCTGGATGTACATCATGGTGCCGTTCGGGCTCTCCTTTGCCGGCGCCGGCGTCTTCTTGATCGGCTCGGGCATCTCCAAGGCCCGCAAAGACCGCCGCACGCGGGAGTTGCTGCAGGAGCACGGCAACCGGTACTGGCTGATGCGAGACGACTGGCAGGCGCTCCGCGTCAGGGCGCCGGGCGTGAAGAGCATCCTCGGGGCCTGGGCTCTCGGGATCGGCGTCGGCGTCTTCGTGTCCATGTTTGTGATCGCCATTGCCTTCACGGGCGCCCCCTGGTTCGCCATAATTGTTGTGGGGCTCTTCGCGTTGATTGCCGTATCCCTGATATTGCGCGCGGCGGCGCTGACTATCACGAAGCTCGTCTACGGGACGCCCGTCCTGTATCTGGGCGAGTGCCCGATAGTGCCCGGCCGGTCGGTGCCGGCGGCGCTCCGCACGCGGGCCGTCATCGCGCCGGACCGCTGGCGGCTCGGGCTCACGTGCACCGAGTCGGAGACGGTGCAGAGGCGCAACAAGTCGTCGGTTGTCAAGAAGGCGCTTTACAAGGCCGAGGTCCAGCCTGCGGGCGCCGCTTCGTTGAGCCGGACGGGCGGGACGGTGGTCCCGCTGCTGCTGGAGGTCCCTGCCGGTCAGCCGGGCGCCAACGTGGCGGACGACGCGAAAGTCGCGTGGGAGTTGCGGGCCAGGGCGAGGGTGGCGCCCTGGCCGTTCTCGGCGCGCTTCGAGTTGCCGGTTTTCTACGCGACGGAGGACGAGATACTGAAGGCCGAAGCTGGCTTCTGACTTCGGCGTGGCTGTCGTGGCCGGTGCGTCCGGCCGCGCGTCTTGAGCAGAAAGGTGCGGCGAATGTTCCTATCCGTCTTCAGCGATGAGCTGGGGCTCGACGTCGGGGAGGCGCTCCCCATCATCCGGTCCTGGGGCCTGGAATACGTGGACCTGCGCGAGCGCGTGCTGGGCAAGCACTTCGAGAAGCTCACCCCGAAGGAGCTTGAGGAAGTGCGCCGGCTGATCGAGGCCCACGGTCTGCGGGTGGGCTGCCTGCAATCCTCCCTGGCCAAGGTGCACCTGCCCGGGCCGGAGCGACTCGCCCGGGAGCGCGAGAAGCTGGAGGTGATCGTCCGCGCGGCGGACGCGTTGGACTGCCGCCTCGTGCGGGCGTTCTGCTACTGGCGCCCGTCGGCCGAGCAGCGCGGCCGGCTCGCCGAACTCCCGGACTCCCTGCAGGCGGTGCTCGACGCCTTCGGCCCCCTCGCCGAACGCGCGGGGGAGGCCGGGCTCACGCTGGCCTTCGAGAACTGCGGCGTGCCGCTCGTGGACGTGCTGACCGTCCTGGACGCCCTCGACGTGCGGCAGTGGGGCCTCGCCTGGGACGTGGACAACGAATGGGACGACATGGTAGCGGCCGAGGCCGACCTGACCGCCGCCATGACGCGCCTGGCCCGGCGGACGCGGGCCGTCCACGTCAAGGCCAGGGGCGCCGTTGCCGGCCTGGGCGAGCGCATACCCTATGAGCGTGTCTTGGCGATCCTGCACAACACGGGATACGACGGCCCCGTGACCGCTGAGACGCACAACCCGGACAGCTCGGTCAGCAACGTTGACCAGACACACCGGATCGTGAAGAACCTGAAGCGCGCGTGGCCGAGCGCGGCGCCCGGCGCCATCGTCTCGCCGGCTGAACGGCCATCGGAAATCAGCCGCGACTACGAGCCCGTGGGCTTCGTGGTCGTCGGCTTGGGCATGGGCAAGAACAGGGCGCGGGCCGTGCAGGAGACGCCGGGAGCGCGACTGCTCGGCGTCGTTGACCTCGACAGGGAACGCGCCGAGTCCGTGGGCGCGGAGCTTGACGTCCCGGGCACCTGTGACCTGGGTCCGTGGCTGGATAACGACGACATGGAGGTCGTTTACGTCCTGACGCCGACCGGCCGGCACGCTGAGGTGGCCCTCCGCGCGCTCCAGGCCGGCAAGCACGTGCTGGTCACCAAACCGATGGAGGCGTCCCTCCAGGCCTGCGACGCGATGATACGCGCCGCCGAGGAGCGGGACCTGTTGCTCGCGGTGGACTTCGACATGCGGTTCCGCTCCAGCGTCCTCTCGCTGAAAGCGGCTGTGGACGAGGGTTGGTTCGGGCGGCTCCTGTCCGGCCAGAGCACGCTGAAGATCCACCGCGCGGTGGCCTACTTCCAGGCCGACGGCGGTTGGCGCGGCACGCGGCGCTGGGACGGCGGCGGCGTGCTCTCCAACCAGAACATCCACCATCTCGACGAGATCGCCTTCACGCTCGGCGTCCCCCACCGCGTGCGGTGCAGCATCTGGACGCAGGCCCACGACATCGAGGCCGAGGACCTGGCCTGCGGCGTCCTTCAATATGCGGACGGGCCGGTGATAATGCTGTACGCGACGACCTGCTACCCACAGCCCACCTGGTACCACGTGCTGGAACTCCACGGGACCGAAGGCGCCCTCTCGTTCGCCACGGGAGGGCCGTACGACCAGTCGAGGGCGCAATGGTTCAAGGGCGGCGCCTGGAGCGCGGATCCCCCCAGGAAAGTGGAGTCCGAGTGGCTGAGCGCCGCGGACAACTTTGCCGCCGCCCTGAGGACGGGCGCGCCGCTGGCCTGTTCCGGACGCGACGGCCGCCGCAGCCAGGCGATACTGCACGCCCTATACAAGTCGGCTTACGGTGACCAGGACTGGGTGGAAGTCCACCCCGACCCCGGGGAGTAGACGGTCGCCCCGCAGCGCCCGTCCTTGCAGCACCCCGCCCGGTGTGATAGCGTACAGGGCGGAAGCAGAGCTAGTGCGTTGCATTCACCTCGCAGGCATTCGACATGATCTACCGCAAGCAAGAATTCGTGCAGGACGAAACGGACGATCCCGACTTCCCCATCAAGGTCATCGACCAGCTGGAGCAGGTCGGCGGCGACGACGTGCGCTTCATCGGACGCGCGACGCTCAACATGCAGACGCCTATCGGAATCCAGCAGTTCCCGATCTCTTTCGAGATCGAGGCTGACTCCATTGAGGAGGCCTTCGAGGACTACGTTGAGGCGGCCGGCCCGAGGATCGAAGAGGTCCGTCAGCGCGTCCAGGAACACCTGAGCAAAGTCCGCGAGGACCTGACGAACCGAATCATCACCCCCGACCAGATGCAGGCGCAGAGGCGCGACATCATCAGCCTTGATGACTTCAAGAACGGGAACTAGCGCGACCGTCGCGCGGCGCGGCGCCCCGCCGCCGGTCAGCGGGATACATCGCCTGTGTCCCTGAAGTAGCCCCGAAGCGCCTCGATGGCAAAGCGGCCGCACCGGATGAACATGAGGTCCGTCGTTCCCGCCACGTGCGGCGTCATGACGACGTTGTCCAGCGTGCGCAGCACGTCGTCCAGGGGCGGCGGCTCGGGCTGGTAAACGTCCAGGTAGGCCCGGAACCTTCCCGTTTGCATCTCGGCGCGGAACGCCTCGCCGTCCAGCAGCGCCGCCCGGGCGCTGTTGACCAGGAGCGCGCCGTCCTTGATAAGCGACAGCTCCCGCGCCCCCAACATGCCC
>Ga0180432_10002140_pt1 | contig 29970 bp, 19 predicted proteins | sample SS_ome_10_FD_132414 | JGI IMG/M metagenome (GOLD analysis project Ga0180432, IMG submission 132414) | Hypersaline lake sediment archaeal communities from the Salton Sea, California, USA - SS_1_MS_2 metaG | ecosystem: Environmental > Aquatic > Non-marine Saline and Alkaline > Hypersaline >...
TATTTATTTAACATTTTTATTTTAATTTAAAGTTTTTAAGTAATATTAGCAGTCTCAACTGTTCCAGTACCATTATCTAAATAATTTACTCCTGTATTTCCATCTAAATTATTAGAAGTTACAATATTTTTTTCTGCTCCTGTTCCCAATTCTAAACCATTCCCAGCATTTTCACAAACAATATTACAACTTAAAATATTTTGGTCTGCACTTCCTAATAAATATATTCCATTACCAACACTTTCCGAAATTGTATTTGCATTTAAAGTATTTTTATTACCATCTAAATAAATACCATCCCCAGTAGAACCTTTTATTATATTATTACTTACTCCATTCTTTGTGGATAAAATGCGAATACCATCACCATCATTATTGGTTATACTATTATCAGAAATAATACAACTTTTGCTTTTAGATGGAACTAATATTCCAGCAGCACCATTATCACAAACTAAATTTCCCTCAATAATATTACATCCACCAACACACATTCCCGTTGCTCCATTGCCAACAACAAAACAATCAGACACAACTACATTATCTCCACCAATATGTGTTCCTAATCCCCCATTATATGATATTTCGGAATCAGAAATAGTAGTACATAAAGTACCAGTGGCTCCATATAGTCCATGTCCGTTATTAAATTTAAGAATTGTGTCAATAACATTAATGAATTTACTAGGACTTTCCATTGTAACACCATTTCCATTGTTATTTTCACAAGAACATGATTCCATAATAATATTTACAGAGTTTCCTGTAATAGAAATTCCGTCAGCTGAACCTCCAAAAACATTGATGGTGTGCATTGAAATTGAAATGCTATCATCAACAGTAATTCCATCATTAGTACTAAAAGTAGGAATAATTTCGTGAATACTCAAGTCACCACAGTCAATTAACTCTAATCCTTTACTACATCTTACTATTGCTATAGATCTAAGATTTCCATGTCTTAAACCGCGTACATATAAACCTGTTCCAGAAGAATTAGCAATGATTAGATTTTGAATTCTAGAACCCGTGTGCATTGCATGTGCTCGATAAGTAACATTTGTTAAAGTTCTTCCTTTGTACGTATCTTTTAATGTTACATGTGTGTCAGATTCTATTGTTTCAATTTCATAATAATTAGTTCCTAACGATATAAGATTTCCAACAGACAAATTAGTAAATGAAGTACCAGCACCTGTTACACCATTACTATCATTTGGAATAGTAATTGTCCCAGTAGTTTCTTTAACACCACCTGACCCATCTATCTTAACAGAATTACCGGCCACTAAAACAATATAAACTGCTCCAGGCATTTCTCCAAATAATTGTCCTCCATCTGGAATTATAACATCCGAAGTTTCAATGTAAACTCCTGATTTTACATATACAGAACTTCTTCCTGCGGCAAATGCCGCGGAAACACTGGTAAAATCTCCTGGGAAATTAACATCGTTTGAAACAAATGCGTCATAACCAGGTGTTACAGCTTGTGGGGTAATGGTAGTGTAAGAATAATTTGTCACTACATTATCCATAACAATTTGTTCTGAAGATGTTAACGAAGAATCAAAAACAATATTGACATCATCGTTAACATTATAAACAGTTACACAATTTGGACCAATTCCAGTTGACCCATTCATATCATTTTGCAATTGACCCGGTCTAAGATTTCCAGAGAAATCACTTGACAGCGACTTTTTGTAAGATGTTGCCATTTTATATTATTAGAATTTTAAAAAAAAACATATTTAAATGTTTAAGCTCTTAATTTATAATAAACACATGCTTGTAAATTAGTTGTTGATGCACTACCAGATGCATTGCGGAATGACATTATATCTGCATCAAAATCAGCATTAATACTTTCATCAACCGCAGATGCAGCACCTGCTGATGCCAAAGATGCTTTTACAACACCACCAACTAAAACTTGAAATGTATGCGTAACAGCTGTTGATGTAGAATAGCCAATACTTACAATAGTACCTTTTGAAACATAAGGGCCTTGTGAAGAACTCAACACCATACCATTAAATCTTCTATAATAACTATTTTCAGATGTTGAACCATTTCGCCCAGCACCATCCACAAGTATCGCAACTGATAACCACTTGCTCCTTGACGCATCATAACACATTTCATGATTAATATTTGTATTATAATACTTATCACCTGCTTGTGGAGTCGGACTTGATGGATCTTCTGCCAATGCACCATAATGTCTAATTCCTACCCCTTCTATATTTTTCCCAGATGTTCCATTAAATCTTACCAATTCAAAATTCATAGAAGAACCAGTTCCTGTAACATTCCCGTTTCCTGTTGCTCCGGTTTGACCTATTTTCCCAGTTGGACCAGTTGGACCTCCAAATATAACTTCCCCAGTTGGACCAGTTTGTCCCTTTGGTCCTCCCATTTTATGTATATTTACGGAAGTTCCAAGACTACCATAATAAGATATTCCCGTACCATCTACTAAAAATGTAATAAAATCACCATTAATCAAACTTTCAATTATTGTACATGATACTTCAATTGGATTATTATCATATGGTTCAATTGTACCAGACCATATCGCATTTCCAATGGTACTGTTATTTTTTATAATATATAAATTAACAATATTACCACTTGAACTATTTCCATTTAAAAAAAGATTTGCTTGTATGTAATAAATTCCATTTTTCATGACAGTAAAATATCCATTGTTTTCAGTGAATATGATATTATTTGAACCAACTATAGGTCCAGTTGTCCCAGAAAAAACATTTTGCAATGTTGATGAGCCAGATTTTGGAGTTGTTATATAATATGATATATATGCATCTGAATCAAAAATGGTGTTTATTGGTCCAGTAGGGCCAGTTATACCTTGTTCGCCTGTAGTTCCAGTAGCCCCAGTTGAACCAGTTGAACCAGTTACACCTTGTAATCCTTGGATACCCTGAATACCCTGAATACCTTGTGGACCCTGTTCACCAGTTGAACCAGTTGAACCAGTTGCACCAGTTGAACCAGTTGAACCAGTTGAACCAGTTACACCTTGTAATCCTTGGATACCTTGAATACCCTGAATACCCTGAATACCTTGTGGACCTTGTTCACCAGTTGAACCAGTTGCACCAGTTGAACCAGTTGAACCAGTTGAACCAGTTACACCTTGTAATCCCTGAATACCTTGTGGACCTTGTTCACCAGTTGAACCAGTTGCACCGGTTGAACCAGTAGCTCCAGTTGCACCAGTTACACCCTGTAATCCTTGATTACCTTGTTCACCAGTGGCTCCAGTTGCACCAGTTACACCCTGTAATCCTTGAATACCTTGTTCACCAGTTGCTCCAGTAGATCCAGTTGAACCAGTTACACCTTGAATACCCTGAATACCTTGTTCACCAGTTGCTCCAGTGGCTCCAGTGGCTCCAGTTGCTCCAGTTGAACCAGTTGAACCAGTTACACCCTGTAATCCTTGAATACCTTGTTCACCAGTTGCTCCAGTAGATCCAGTTGAACCAGTTACGCCCTGTAATCCTTGAATACCTTGTTCACCAGTGGCTCCAGTGGCCCCAGTTGCGCCAGTTACACCAGTTGAACCAGTTACACCTTGAATACCTTGTTCGCCAGTTGCTCCAGTTGCTCCAATGGCACCAGTTGCTCCTATATGACCAGTGGCTCCCGTTTGACCAGTGGCTCCAGTTGCGCCAGTTACACCAGTTACACCAGTTGAACCAATGGCTCCCTTTTGACCAGTGGCACCAGTGGCACCAGTGGCTCCAGTTGCGCCAGTTACACCAGTTGAACCAATGGCTCCCTTTTGACCAGTGGCACCAGTGGCACCAGTTGAACCGGTTGAACCAGTTGAACCAGTAACACCTTGTAATCCTTGGGGACCTTGTTCACCTGTAGCCCCAATTGAACCAATTCCTTTAACGCCAGTTGGATAAAAGCGAAATCCTGTATATGTTGCAGCAGCTGCTATATAATTATTAATTCTGACATATGACGCACCCAGTGAAAACGTAGTTGCATTTCTCAGGACACCATTAAGAGTGTAATACATTGTTTTACCATCATAGTAAAGAACTGCATCATCGCCTTCACTATATGTACCTATGTTAACACCTGGGTTGCCATCATAAAAATAATATAAAGAAGAACCTTGATAAATAATTCCATAATAATTTGAAGAATTACTACTATTAATTACTCTAAACCAAGAATTACCAGTTGATGTGTTTGGAGCTTTTACTATTACTGAAAATCCTACACCAGTTACTCCATATACTTCATCTGTCTGTGCTTGACCCCCAACAGGTATATAAAGAGTATTATTATCTGGCTGAGTTGCTCCTCCAGATAAAGTAAATGTGTTAAAACTTGCTCCACCATCACCCGGAATTCCTTGTTGTCCAGTTGGTCCAGTAGGTCCAGTAACACCTAACCCAGTAGCACCAGTTGAACCAGTAGCACCCTGTAATCCTTGTATTCCTTGAATACCTTGTTCACCAGTTGCACCTTGTAACCCTTGAATACCTTGGATACCCTGTTCACCAGTTGCACCTTGTAACCCTTGAATACCTTGGATACCCTGTTCACCAGTTGCACCAGTAACACCCTGGATACCTTGTATACCTTGTGGACCTTGTTCACCAGTAACACCTTGCCGGCCTTGTATACCTTGTTCACCAGTAACACCTTGTAATCCTTGAATACCTTGGATACCCTGTTCACCAGTTGCACCAGTAACACCCTGCAGGCCTTGTATACCTTGTATACCTTGTGGACCTTGATCACCAGTTGCACCAGTTAAACCAGTAACACCTTGTGAACCCTGTGGGCCTTGTATACCAGTTGGTCCGGTTGGACCAATATTTCCAGAATAATTCGCAAGTGTAAGAGGTGTTACTATTTTTGAGTTATTTATTCCTAAATTAACTTCAGATTGTGTTGCTATAAAACTTAAACCACTTATTAAAGTAGTAGCTAATCCTAAATCTGTAATATCACTCTTATAAAGAATAACCTCACCTTGTTTTCCAGCTACACTTATTACTAAGTCTGTATTATCTATTTTTTGCCAGATTGTTTCATTAAAAATAATCCAATCTCCTATTTTCCAATCTGAAATTCCATCTATATTTGTTGTACCAGCCACATTTACGACATAATAATGTCCTTTTACGCCAACACCGCTTGTAATTGTAGGATTATTTTTATCAGCATTCCATGTTCCCATGTACATCACATTATCTAAACTTAATTGTGAAGCAGGAACTTTTCCAGAACTATCAAGACATGCAATTCCATTAGGTTGTCCTTTTAATAAAGTAGATGGAACAACTGCTGCATTATTAATAAGTGCATTATCAACTTCTGTTTGAGTAGCTATTCTAATTTTACCAGCAACTACAATTGTTGCTTGAATCGTAGGACCAGTTGGCCCAGTTGAACCAGTATTTCCGTGTATACCACGAGGTCCCGTAGCCCCCGTATTTCCATGTAATCCGGGAGGTCCTGTTGGTCCTTTATGCCCCGGTAAACCTTTGGGTCCACTTGGGACTTTTTTACCTTGAATAACTATTTGACTTGTACCAAAATTACTTAATAATCCGCTCGAACCATCACCTATAATGCTTTGAATTCTATTGGTGTTTCCGGTAATACTCATTGGGGCAAGTATAATCTAAACTATATATTATAAAAAATGATTATTTAAAGAGATTCATATTATAATATAAGAAAACTACTATGTCAGCTAACAACAAGTTTTGTCCAGATTGTTCTACTTTATTACATCCAATGGAAAAATTTAAGGATGGCGATACAAAAGAATCGGATGACGATGAGGAAACAGAAGAAGGATTGTATCTCGTATGCGGGGATTGTTCTTACAGTGAAAAAACAACTACGTTTTCTGCAACTCACTTTTCCAAAAAGGTTGAAAAAACACAATATGTTCATCCAAAAAGAATTGTTGAAGATTATGTTTTTGATATGACATTACCAAGAACGAGGAGCAAAAGTTGTTCCAATCCAAAATGTCCAAGTCGCGGTAACGATAATCCAGAAATCGTATTGATTACGGCTGAAGATCATCCAGAAATTGCTTATTTATGTACAGTGTGTAAATTTATATGGGGCAAATTGTAAAAAATGATTATAAATATACATAAAGATTAATATAGTATAATATAAAATACAGGTAACGATGGCTGAAAACAAAAATGAAGCAAAGAACGAAGAATTAAATGTTCCGGTTATTCCAGATAATGACTTAGAACAAAAAGCTAACATAAACAATTTAGAAGATTCAAATACGTTTACGTCAGGCATTTTAAACTTGCATAGGACTACAACTTTAAATCGACTAACGAAATATGAAAAAGCTAGAATTTTAGGGACACGTGCATCGCAAATTCAAAATGGAATGTCTCCTGTTTTTCTTGAAAAAGGAAAACATGTTGGTTTACCAGATGAATTTAAAGATGTTGTCAAAAGCAGTATCGATATGGCAAAACTCGAATTAAAACTCAAATCATCTCCAATTATCATCAGACGAAAACTTCCGTCTGGAAAGATAAAAGAGAAAACGACACAGGAATTGGAGTAAAAAAAAATTGATTAATATTTCACCATAACCATTTATAGTCAATGTCAAAATGGCTAGTGAAACTAAACATGGAAAAAAGATTGAGAATGTCAACGATGATGTTGATGTTACTTCTGATATTGAACCCGTAAGTGGGGACGAGCTATTAAATGAAAATACTGACAATGAATTGGAAGTTGATTCTGATACTAATTCAAAAGCTTCTCGTGGTTCTTCTAAGAAAAAGAAGAAGGACAAGAAAAAAAAGAAGAAGAAGAAGGACAAGAAGGAAAAGTCCAGAGATAAAGCCGAGAAAAAGAAAGCTAAAAAGAAGAAGAGTCATGACTCGGATAGTGATGAAGATGAAGCTGATTCAGCTGCTGAAACACGGTCCGTATCAAGCACTTCTAGCAATTCTAGCCGGAAAAAAACTAAATTAAAAAAGAGTGAACTTCTTGAAATTATCAGGGCAATTCCTGAAGACGACCAAACACCGTCAATGAAAAACTATTGTAATATGTTTGAAATTGTTAACACTCTTGAACAGACTGTTAAGGATGCCAAGTTTTCAAAACATTTGGCTGAAAAGGATGCAATTGGAGATTACAGGAAAGGCTTGAAAAAGAAGGAACGTGGCCCTACACAGCGCCGCCAAACCGGATTTAGTCAGCCATATGATGTTCCTGACTCTTTAAAGACAATTCTAGACAGTGAGGCGTTTGAAGATTATGTGGTTGATGCCACTCCATCATCGGGCTATAATGCCTATGATAAGGAGTCAGAAGACCCCAAGATTACGCCATCACAGCTGGTTGATGCATGTCGTCATTTCTTTATTGCTCAAGATGGAAAGGAGAATAAGGGTCTGGTTTCATTTGAAGATGAAGACACACCCGTATTCGCTATCTTTTCTGAGTATCTCGAGGAACTTGATGGTGGGAAGCTCGAAAAGAACTACAAGCCAAGTCAAGGTTCTCAGGAAGCTGACAAGAGCAGTCTGTCTCGTATTCAGATGATTTCATTTGCATGCGCCTATCTAAAGTGGGTAAACAACTTATAAATATTAAGTTTTATTTAATAGTAACAATTATTTCTTTCTAAATAAAACAGTTCGCGCAATCTTTTTTGTTTTCTCCTTTTTAACTAATAGTTCAGGTTTATATACATAATAATCGGTATGTGGTTCTGGGACTAGTGCATGAATTTGGATAATTCTCTCGTTTACTTTATCATACGTTATTTCTTTTTTTAGTTTCATTTTTCCTTTAGTTGCAAGTTCAATTATCATGTAAATTGTGTTTGTACTAATAGTTTTTTCCGTTTTGTCGTGATTGAAATCAGACTCGAAATACTTATTCAGGATTTCAATTCTCCTTTCATTTGTTAAGCTTCTCCATGGCAACTTTACATCGTCTTCTGCTGTAGAATTAAAAACATTTGAAGAAAGAACGTTGATTTTCTTCCCTTCGATGGGCGAATTTTCAGAATTATTCGTCTTTGTCTCTTGAGAAGCCATTGTAGTTATATATATACTATGTGATTACCTTTATGTAGTAATTTGTCTCGAAAAATACAAATATAGTGCCTCATATAAATTAGTGAGAGAATAGACAAAAATCTTTTCATGATTACTAAAAAATATTTGTACCTTACTCATTTGGTCTGTTTTCATACTTTGCTCATTTAAAATAAGATGTAATGCCCAGGCTCGTTGAGGATCTATAATTTTCTTATTCATATAAATATTTACCTGGTCACTAAAATGTGTGACAAATCGTAAATTAGTTATAATACGATATTGAAACCTTAAAGAAGTTTCTTGTCTTAAATCTTTTAACATTAAAATGGATTTTTTAGCTAAAGGTCTTAATATTAACGTCAGTTCTGAATTCAGTTGGACATTAATATCAGTATCTTTAACAATCGTTTCATCATTAAAAACCTTTATTTTAGACCGGTAAGTTTTATCATCATAATTGATAAAGGCAAAAAACACTGGAAGCAAATCCCAATGTTTAGTAAATTTAGTTTTATCAGGTTTGATTCCATTAATAAAATGGTCGTTCCAATTTTTGCAATATGCTGGTTTTCCTGAAATTTCAAAAGAAACAACAGTAATAAACTTGGTTGTTATACCATCAACAATTTTAAAAGGATGTGTAATTACAGGAAACTCTTCTATTGGATTTGGCCATTCTTCTCGTGTATCATCTTTGATAAGTTTTATCCTTTTAGCTGGTTTTGGATTAGTTGTTTTTGTTGTTTTGGTTATTTTAATTTCATTTGTTTTAATTTCAACTGGTTGAACAATAGCCAATTTCTTGGTTTTTTCAATAACTTCTTCAATAACTTCTTCAATAACTTCTTCAATAACTTCTTCAACTTTAATATCCAAATCCGAACTTTTTCTTTTAAGTTGTTTAGGTTTAGGTTTTTTAAACGAAGCCTTTTTAACCTGTTCAAAATTTGGTAAAATCGTTTGTGTTAAACCACAATGTTTGCATTTCCTACGAGAAGTTTTTACAATCCCACAAAAACCGGCATCACAATTTGGATTTCTACATTTAACAAAATTCTCTTCGCTTTCACTTTCTTCTGAACTACTGCTACCACTGCTACCACTGCTACCACTGCTATCACTAATACTGTCGTCACTGCTATCACTTTCCCCAGAAGAGCTACTTTCACTTTTACTTTCATTTTCGCTTTCACTTTCACTTTCTGATGAAGAAACCTTATGTTTATCAATACGCATTCTTCTCATAATATCAGTAATTCTTTTTGTAGAAGAGTTACGGGAACGTGTCGGCTTTGGTGGTTTTGGTGGTTTTGCAACCTTTGAAATAGATTTAGTACGTACACGCTTTTTTCTCATTGATACATTCATTTTCAAGTATTAACCTGTTTATGGACTATAATGCGAATTAATATTCAGTTTTTTAAATAGGTATTCTCTTTAAATAATAAATAATTGTAATGTGAGATATTTTCATCATTATCACTCAGAATATACAATAATAAGAATATGGTGTTATTTAAATCAGTTTGTATTTTTTCTTTTAAATTATCGGGCAACGTTTGAAAGAAATTTGCAGTATCTATTTTGTGTTCTGACGCAGATTTTAAAATAGACAAAATAGTTGATTTATTAGAAGGTGTTCCATTGAAACAACAACTTGATAATTTATATCTTGTTATATTCTTTCTTACTACTTTGGATATCATTAATTTGTATTGTTTTTCTTCCCGCGAAAAAGAATATCTCGTTGGAAAAAATACAATAACATCAATTTCAAAATACTTAGAAAGAGCATATTGCTCACAAACTCCTCCCCAGTGCTCCTCTGATAATTCTTCTTTAGAATCAACATTATCAGAATCTTCACTAAAATATTTATCGATAGTATCTACATCATTCATATTTATGATAAAATCATGTATTGATTCCTTTGTTTCATCATGAACATCACATAGATGATTTTTTAACCAAGACCTTGCTTTATAAAATAGTTTGTAAGCTAATAATTCTTTAAATTTTTGGTTATCCCAATCTTTACTTTTAACAAACGGCTCAAAGTCTGATTGATTAAAAAAAGATTTTATTTTTTCATTTGTTGTTTTATTCTTAAACCTATTTAAAATCGCCATTCCAAAAGAAGCATAAAAACACCAGCCATCTTCTGAAACATTAAATTTCGAAAATAAATCAATAGGGTATGTTTCTTCAATCCAACCACGTTTTAAGTTATCAACTGCTTGTTTATAATCCATTTTTGAACCATGGTGAGATTTCAAATAACAAGCTTTTGAATTCTTCAATGCAGGGTGTTTGCATTTAATACCTTTTTTAGATACGTGTGTACAAGCCATTTTACTATTATAAAGAATTAATTAAAACCAATAATCAATATTTTTATACCATTTCCTCTTCGGTATCTGGTGGTTTTTCGCTCTCATTTTTTGATGGGTCAGCACTCATTCTGCATACCGGGCATTTGTGGTTAAAATCACGCAACCACTTATCGATACACGTTGTATGAAAAAGATGATTACAAGTATTTAAATATGAGACTGCTTCATCTTTTTCATATTTTGAAAGACATATAGAACATGTATCCTGGTCTTTAATTTTAATTTCCGCATTTTCTGTTTCTGTATCATATTTAAAAGATGTTAAAAAGACATTCATTTTATCTTCACTTACCGTAACACGAACCGGTTCCATTAAATTTTCGAAAATAACATTCTCATCACCAACTACACCATTTACAAATCTCAGTAAATTCATCATATTTCCCATTAAAGACACGGGTGATACTTGTCTTGACGCAAACGGATTACTGACCATATATGTTATTTCATAATCACCTTCACCAAATATGTCATGAATTGACGGTTGTCTATTTTGAACAGGTGTTTGTGATGGTTGTATGGGTTGTGATTCTTGAATTGGGCGGTGCCTGTCCTGGAAAAACATTTGTCTGATTTCATTTAATTCTGCTTCACGTTGCCTATCTAATTCTTGTATTTTTCTTTCATAGTCTGTTTTTTGTTCATCTGAAACAGTTGAAGATGTTGTTCCAGAACTAATTTCAGAACCAGTACTGTTAATAGACCCTATAGTTGAAGATATTAGACTAGACGATGGGTGAAAAGAAGAATTTGGTGGTAGTGGTGCTCTTGGAATTGGTTGAGACCACGAGGAATTAGTTCCTGTATTACCAATCATATTAAATAAAGAAGCTATATCCACTTGTGGATTATAAGAGGGTGTCATAAATGAGTTATTCATTCTTGAAATTCCAAATAGTGGATTATAAGATCTTGAAATTCGATTGCGGGATTGCTGACTTAAATGAGCTTCTCGATCTTCTATAAACAAATATCTATTTACCAATTCACCAATAACTTTTCTTTCTTCTTGATTTGCGCAAATTAAAACCATAACATACATTTTTTTGTCGTTATTAATAATGTTTTCACGGCGCAATTCACAATCTATAAACGTATCAAGTATCGTTGCTTGAAAGTCAACAGCAGAACGTCCTTCATTCGGGTATCGATGTACAATTCTTGAGGTTTCATCGTCACGGTTATCTTGGTTATCTTGATTATCATTAAGTTTCTTTTCCGTATAAATTATTTCTATATCGAGAACATCTTTATAAGATAAATTAAGGTCGTTGTGAATATAACGATGTATCATAAGTATTTTCTCATTAATTTTGAATTCCCTTCCTAATTTTATTTCAACTATTTCATCTGTTTCTTTGAGCATAACTGTCTCTATTTTTTGTTCTTCGTCATTTGAAATTATTTTACTATACGACATTGGATTTTGAATATGAATCACATCTTTTCGCTTAAATATGATATACGTTGGTTGAATTTTTGGTATTTCAGGCATTGTTTTTCTTTCTCCAAACATATTCATTGTCTATTAAAATTGATATATATATGCTTAGATTTCTATAATACAACAATAAGCTTTAAGTCAATAACTCAAAATGGGAATATACAGTGCAAGAAAAGATTTATACGAAACCAAAAGGGAACTTCACCTTTCAAAATTCCGTAAACGCGAAGGCGTTATTTCTATTGGCATTGACGGCGAACAAGTCACCGGAATGGGTCGCGACTTGCACCTAGAAGGAGACGACCTAGTACATTATGTCAGGTCAACTGCTATTGATCCTTATTTGCGTCATGGTATTAATGTTTTTATGGTTTTTGGTGGAAAACCTATCAAATCTAAAAACGATATTAAAGAGCATCGTATTAATGACAAATTAAAGTGGCAAAAAAGTGTTTTTAAATCATACACAAACCAAGATTATTCAAAGGTAAAAGAAGATATCTTGAACTTTGTTTGGAATAAGGTTATTTGTTATTTTCAAGAACATCCACCGCCAGAGTGTCATCCACTTCATGAATTGTACATGGCAACATTTGTCAAACAACAACCAGGTCTTGTTATGAACAGTGAAAACTATGAATATTATATGAGAGAGGTTGGAAGATATGTTTGGTCAACAAATGACCAGATATTAAAATTGTTTGATAAATTTATTGTCTTTAAACAAAATGTTACTTTGGATGACCTTCCCCGTGATATATTATGGGAACTATCATTTAATCATTGGAATGGAAAAATGGCTCAAAAACGTCTTGTTGAACATGTTTCATACGTAAAGAGTCAGTTAAAACCCATCGTCCCTATTGTTGATGCTACCTACGACGGAGATGACCAGTTGGCTATGATGGTTGAACTTGGTATTATTCATGCAGTTGTTAGCGGAGATAGTGATTTTTTTGCTTTCAACTCAAATATTGTTATTGTTGATATCGACCCTTTAAGGGATATTGTTTCTTATGTCAATCTTACAGATATGTATGATAACTTTGAAGAAAAGGGATTTTCAGAAGATATGGTCAGAAATGCAATGATTATGTCGACTGCGGATTACAACCCTGAATTTTACAAGTATCGTATTCCATTCAGAGAATCATTGAAAGCTTGTACGACGATAAAGGGCAAAAAAAGAAGTTATCATGAAATGTTTGAATATTTTTGTAACAAATACAACAAATTTTATGACAGGAAAATAGCAGATGAAATTTCACATGCATACAGTATAAGTACTGGTTATGATGATGTTGCAGATGCTATCAATGTTGTTGTAAACTCAGTGGTTGATTATATATACTATTCTGAAACAACTCACAATCTTGAAACAACACTTTACCTGTATGTTATTAAAATATTATTATTATCTGCTATTACAAATAATAATAATATTTTAAACACAAAAACGATTAATTATCAACTAAATATTTATAAGGAACAAACATTTTCAAGTATAAAAACATTTACTCGGTTACAGCAACTGGGGCGGTAAAGGGACGAACTTCTCCGGTTTCAGGGTCCTTCTTCAAGAAGTGGATCTTCATGTATCGTTGAAGATTGAAATATGTCAATTCATCGTCATCCTTTAGATATAGTAACGACTTTAGGTTTCCATCTGCAAGAATTTGCTTCTTGTTTTCCGGGTTCTGAAGGTCATTCTCCTTTACATACCTGTTTACACGGCGTGTAACCTCAGTACGTGGGAGTTCAGTTCCTTCGGCCACTTCCAAGAAAGCACACATTGGTCCTGACAAAGGAGCGGGCTTAGTAAATCCTCCAGGAGACTTATTTCCTCCACGTCGCTTCTTGCGCTGTCCCTTGTTAAGCTTCTTGACAACCTTGCTAACTTCCTTTCGCTCACGAGTAACTTGGCGGTTAAGTTCTCGCAAGCAGGAAAGAAGTGCCTTATCTGCTGCAATTCGCTCTTGAACAGTTGCAATTAGACCCTTGAGAAGAGTATCAGTCTTATCTCTGTTCTCGGTAAACTGGTCTTCGGGATTAGCTTCCTTTGCGTCCTTTGCGTCCTTAGATTCAGTTTCTGGGGTTTCGTCTGTGGTGGTAGCTGCATTTGCCTTAGTTTTCTTTGCCTTCTTCTTCTTGGACTTCTTAACTGGTGTGGGCTCAGCTTCAGCTTCCTCACTCTCAGATTCGGCCTCGTCTTCACTTACGGGTTCCTTAACCTTCTTCTTCTTTTTAGCCTTCTTGTCCTTTTTGCGCCTCTTAGTTTTCTTGGGCTGAGGTTCAGGTTCCTCGGTGTCAGATACGGGGGTTTCAACTTGCTCTTCTTCTTTCTTTGATCGTGGCATTTTGTTATAAGTTATATTCTGGTATTTATAAAAAAAATCAAACGCGGGTATGACATAGAGCAGTCGTTTGCTTTAAGTCATTTCGTATTTAATTTGTTGCTATTGTCATAAGGAGTTTAAGATTTATTTAAAATGTCTTCTCGAAATTCTAGAACTGCTTCTGGGGGAGTTCAATCATTATCAAATGCGGCTAATACGTTTGCAATGTCGGCAAAATCGATACAAAAAATGAAAAACTTAAAAACAGTGGTTATGAATATCATCATAAAATCTGTCTTAATAATTGGGGTTGCTGTTATTTTAATTGATAGGCTAGCTTCTGATAGTTTTATAGGAAGAGAGGTTATTATTGGTGCTGCTTTAGTAGCAATTGGTTGGACAATTGCTTCTTACTCGCGTGGTCAATGGGAAGACCATCTTGTTACATTTATTATTATAATTGTAGCAGCTGGGATTTATTATGGTAGTTGGTGGAACTTTGAAAATATACTTGGTCTCAACATAAATAATCCTTTAACAATGGGTTATTTCGTAATTCTATCCTTCTTCACTCTAATCGTACTTGTTTCAAGATTTACATATATGAATATTGTAAAAGCTGCTGGATGGGCTATTGGTTTATCTGTATTAGGAATTTTTGCATTTACATATAGTGTTTGGGGAACTTTAAAGGTTTGTGAATTTGATGAGTCGGTTGGTGGAATACAAGATCCTTTCGAAATTGTTATAGTGGTTTATGTAACATGGGTTATATTAATTGGTTTAATGTTCTATTTAGAGACAAAAAATCCTAAAGGAATTACAAGTTGGGGCCAAACACAATATATAATTTTTGGAGTATGTGTTGTTATAACCATGTATTTCTTAGGATATACTTGGGAAAGGTGTGCTCCTGCTTTCAAAAAAATGGAAGGAGAAAGTGAAAAACAGGCTGAAGAAACAGCAATAAAAGATGAACCATCTTGGATTGATAATAGCGCTCATATTGCAACCATCGTTGCCTGGTTTAATTTATTTATAGGACATTATATTAGTTCTGCCTTTTTTGCATTTGTGGGTTACTCTATTTTAGACCAGTGTGCTCCGAAAAATGACCCTAGGGTTATGTCTGTAAACCTATTATCATTAATATATTTGTTAGTTGGAATGATATATGGGTTTAGAAAGATTACAGGCCATTAAGTAAAAAATAGCATATTTTAACATTTTATAAACTTAATAGTATAACTTAATAGTATATTTACAATGAGTACAGGAGCTGTTATCCAACTTGCTGCATATGGAACACAAGATTTATATTTAACTGGTAACCCACAAGTAACACATTTTAAAGCTGTAATACGTAGACATACTAATTTTTCTATGGAAACAGTTGAAAATTACTTTGATGGTAAAACATCACCTGGACAAAAATTACAATGTAAATTACAAAGAATTGGTGACCTTGTACATCAAATCTATCTTCGACTAGATTTACCTGAACTACAAAGCCTCAATGGTGAAGATAATATATATACAAGCTGGGTAAATGCAATTGGATATGTTATTATTGATTATATTGAGATCCAAATTGGCGAACGGGTTGTTGATAAGCAATATGGACAGTGGATGAATATATGGTCAGAATTAATAACAGATTTTTCAAAGAGAGATGCTTTAAACACAATGGTTGGTAAACATGATTTTTTTACGGTAACTACCCAAAATGGACCATTAAGTTTATATGTTCCATTGCAATTTTGGTTTTGTAATAATATCGGTTCATCATTGCCAATGGTTGCTCTTCAGTATCAAGATGTTAGAATTAATTTACAATTAAAACATTTTGATTTGTTGTGGACATCGAATGATTTTGAAAATGCAAAAGAAATTTTGCCAGATAATATCGTTTTTGACCAAGTAACTCTTTTAGTTGATTATATTTTTCTAGACGAAGACGAAAGGCGATATTTTGCTCAAAATAGACACTTTTATTTAATAGAACAAATCCAACTTTCATATCAATCAATTGATGTGACAAGAGGAGAAAATATTATTGATTTACCATTTAATCATCCTGTAAAAGAATTATTATGGGTTGTACAGGGAGATAATGTAAAAAAGAAAAGACAATGGATAAATTATTCTGGTGATGTTCAAAGTTTGTTGTGTGACGAACCACGTCCTCCAATAAAAAATGCAATCATACGTTTTGAAGGATTAGAAAGATTTGAAATAAGAAATGAAGAATACTTTAGAGTAACATTACCCTGGAAATATCACACCGCTGTACCGAGAAGTTACATATACACATATTCTTTTGCCACAAATCCTGAAAAATTACAACCAACTGGTTCAGCAAATTTTTCACGAATTGATAGAGCAACTCTACATATTCAAACACTTGAAGGATTAGAGCAATCAGATGTATCTGTATACGCAATTAACTATAACATATTTAGAATAATTGGCGGGATTTCGGGAGTTCTTTTCGCTAATTAAATCATTTCATTCATTATGTTTCCCAAAATATCCATTGGTGTTTGGCTCCCACCATAGTGATACCCATCCGGCCCACAATCACATAACCCAATATCTCTTATAACAGAATGAGACTCTTCATTTATTGTTCCCAATATAATTAACGTTTTTAGACAACCATATATTTTATCTTCATAATCTACCTGAAAAGTTATTGCTTTAAGCAAAGAATTTAAAATGGTATCTTTTAATAAAATAGAACTAGAACATGTCATTATCCTTCCTGTAAATTCAACTGGGTACACGTTTCCATCTGGTGGGAACATTCTTTTTCGTTCTGATTCTTGAGACATGTGCCAACTTTCATATATTTTTGCAGCTAAAGCACGAAGTTCTCCCAATGTATATTTTAGAAAAATACCTCTTGGAAAATGATAACCAGTTTCTCTAAAGCTTTCAAATAAAGTATTTGCTTTAAGATGAAGATTAAATCTATTGAAACTATAACATTCTGATGGAGCATCTTCCAGGTTTTCAATATCTCTTAATTCATCTCTTGACATAGTGAGATTTTTTACATCATTATATTTATGTTTAAGACTGTGTAACTTTTCTTCAACGTCAAATAAAAACGCAGGAGGATATTCTCTTCTATTGAAAGGATTATCACCGGAATGACTTCCGGGAGATCCTAATAACTGAATTGCAGACGAAATATCAAACCACCAACAATTATTCATATCATTATACTGACATATTACCCATCTTTCTGGATGAACATCCATAAAACTTTCTTGGCTAACAGGGTCACATAAATTTATACAGTTATATAGTTTTAAAAAGTTACCGTTGTGTATCAATATCGGAAGTAGCTTTTTAAACCTATAGTTTAAGTAGTACTTCCAGATAGTTTTTACTGCTTCTTTTCTTTTTTTACGCTTTATTTGAAAGGGGCCTCTGTAGAATTTTTGAATAATTCTCACAGAACGAGAAAAGTTACCTAAGTAATATAACAGATTCATAAACCAATAATATCTTTTTTCTGATATTTCATTAGTATTAACTCCTAACCTTTTTAATTCATTCCTCAGATGAGAAACCTTTTCAACACGAAGTCTTGAAATTGTTTCAGGGATATAAAATTGGTTGAGTTTATCCAGTGTTATTCCATTGTCTATTATTTCCCAGAACCTGATTGCCGGTCGTGTTGCACTACAACCAAATAGCTTATTTGACCTATTTGAATTTTTCCAAACCGACCCATCCGGTAAATAAAGTAACTTTCTTCTTTTGTGAACCCCGCATATCTCTTGTTGATAAGAGACCATTCTTTCACATCTATCCATTGATACGGCATTTCGCATGCTTATACATCTTCGTTTTCTTTTGCTAATAATTTTGTTATTGCTCATATTATATATCTTTTCTATACCCTTAGGTAACAATCTTTTTTTTTAACTATAAAAGCAACATCCACCTTTTAAAACAAAACCATTTGCCATGTAGTTCAAGGTAACCTTCAAGAGGTAAGCCCATCACAAACAAATCTTTTTATCTTAAATGTGGTAACAATGACATCATAGGCAGCCATCCATTTTTATTATACATTTTTATTATACATTTTTATTATACATTCAACGACAGTTTGGAGCTAATCTAACCCTAATCTAACCCTAATCTAGTATCTACGTATTGTACAAAAACTTACAAAACTTACAACTTACAAAAACTTACATCCGCCGCATTTCCTTCTTTCGGTGCTTCTCCCGCCTGAGCCGGCTCCGCTCCTTCAGTCGTTCACGCGCTTCTGCCAAAAGGGCGCATAACCTTTCCAAAATCCACTGGGGCACGTCATCCTCATCGTCATCTGCTGTGTCCAACAAACCGCCAAACTTCTGAACAGTTGAGACATTGAGCATCCTACAAAGCCATTCCAACTTTGCGTCGTCGGAGTCTGGATGCTTCATTGTGTTTTTCACACAGTTTGGCAAGAAACCAGCCACTTCTCGAAGGGCCTCCATCCCGCGAGCTTTGTACTCAGTTCTGGCACCCATGATGTAACGCTGAACTTCAGCCTGGTCCTTCGCGTCATCACGGCGTTTTTTAACCACCGCCGCTGAAACCTCACGTTTTGGCCGGTTCTTTTTTTCCAAAGCTCGCTTAGCCTGTGCTTTCTTTGCTCGTCGAATGACACCCTCGTCATGTTTGTCTGCGTTCCTGTTCCGTTTTTCAACGAGCCATTCTGGCGCAGGACCTTTCTTTCGATTCTCTTCGCGACGAACGCTAAAGTATGAGTTCAAGGTCTTTTCATGGTTAATGCGCACAGCCTCCTCGTGAGAGTAGGTATTTATTTTGGTTTGACAAGGCTCCTCAAACTGAGAAGCCCAGGATTCAGCGATGTCCAACTTCATGTTGTAGTACCAACACGCGTCAACGACGGGCATTGGTTCTGGGTCCAAGTAGAGTTCATCAAAGATTCCGTCCCGAAACAAAATCCTTTGCGCAACAACCTTGTCACAGGAATGAGCATAGGTACATGGTCCCTTCACAGGTCTCCCTGGACGAGACTTTGTACCATTCGCACATGGGTGGGGGTATTTTCCATCGACAAGAATCCAGCGGCACACGCATGAAATGAGTCCGCATTTGCAGATACGAGTACAGCCGTGTTTTGTGCTGGCGTGTTTGCAGGGAGCAATGGTTTTCTCATGGTACATGTAGCACCCTGCCTTTGCGCCCTTGCACTTTCGCTCTGTACAAAACCCAGCATAAACACGCCCACATGGTTTTTGTTTTTCCCGGCGCTTTTTCTTGACTTTCCTTTCAGGAACCACAGACCATCCCGCTCCCTTTGAAAAGGGGAGTGGGTCGAGCTGAAGGATGCCCCTTAAGGGTCGCACAACACGGATCTTCATCTCTTCCACCTTTTTTTCGATCACGCGCTCGGGCAGAATGACGTTTTTCACATCTTCTGGGGGCTCGTGCGACTTCAGGGTAGCCAAGATGAAACGCGAACGCGTTTTCTCGTATTCTGCTTGTTTTCGTGCAAGAATGCGCCGCTTGGTTTTACCGCCCTTGTTATTGGCATTCATGTCTCGCAGCAATGCCCGTTGGGACATGTGGAATTTTTCATCCATCTCTCCCAACTTGCAAGCACACGAAACGAAAGCGCCGACGACGTCGCTGAACAGTTTCCCGACCAACACGGTCCTTCGGCGGTGTAACTCTTTGTGATACGCACGAGCCTTTTCCAGGTCCCTGCGTAAACGTGTAAGTTTTCTATCTCCTACTTCCCTAACCTTAACTTCCGTCTCCGTCACTGTCGCAGCTGATGAACTACCTACATTGTCATTGTTGTTGCCGGGAACAAGATTGCTCCCTACCGTAGTTAATGGTAAGAACGGGGTAGAGTCTCCGGTATACTCCGCCCCGGTGTGCTCCAGGCCAAGGCCCGCCACATTCGCACAAGTCGCTGTGGTATTTCCGATTATTTCATGAGACGTCATCGGGAATACTTTTCGTTATATATTGCCTTTGGCATATATCATCAATTTTTTACTATTTTATGCTATTTTATACTATTTATACTATTTATACTATTTATACTATTTATACTATTTATACTATTTATACTATTTATACTATTTATACTATGACCTCCACCACTACTTTAGCACAGTTTGGCACACTCCGATATCACATTAAGTGAAAGTCTTTGTGCTTACGCCTCCCCGCACCGCTGCAGCGGCTTCGGAACAACAACGGTTTGTTCAGTCTTCACCGGCCAAACTTCTTCAGGTCCGCCCCTCGAAGCTCGTCCATCACCATGTCGAATGCCCGGGACAATCGCACACCACCAGTTCGCAAGAGCACAGCGCTCGAATGCTCACTCATGCGAAAACCCCGAGCGCGTCGACGAGCCTTCTTCTTGCTCGAGACGCTCACGTGCACAACCCAGTCGTCATCAACCTTTTCATCTGGCTGAGACAACCGGGCCATGATCTCGGCCTCCACGCGCTTCCGCTCCTCTTCCAGGCGGTCCTGCGCGCGGTGCAGCCAAGACATCAGTTGTGTTCGCACCCTCACGGGCACGACGATGGGCTCCTTCTCGTCGACGTCCTCTTCCTCCACGTCGGACAAACCGTCAAACATGTTGGATTGGACAGGGAGACGCAGCAAGCGCCTCTCTTCGTCGGTCAGGTGCTCACCTCTTGCGTGCTTTGCCTTCGTGTCCGCGTAGTGCTGCTGCAACCGCGCATTCTCGTCAGCAAGCTTCTTCTTTGCGGCAGCGCGTCGCCGGAGAACTTCGTCGGAAACCTTCTTCTCCCCAGCGTTGCGCTCGTCCTTGGTCTTCCGGTAGTAGCCGCCTCCCCTCTTTCCGCTGCTACGCGATGAGGTCTTTCGGGCAGTGCTTCGACACTTCTGACCAGTCCGTCCGCTGAGGCGGGCGCGCTGCCGATCCTTTGCTGCTGCAGCCAGTGCCTCCTCGTGTGACCACGGCTTGGGCTCTGCTGCCTTGCGCTTCCTCTCTGCAGCCTCCTCCTCAAGGTACAACTTAAAGGCCACCAGGGCGTTGGCCACCGGCAATGCCTTCTTGTCGTTGATGAAGATGCAGTCCGCTCCCGTCTCCTTGAAAACATGGAGGTACGAGCACGGCCCGACGATCTTCTCACTGCTGTTTTGAGGCTTGGTGCCACGAGCACAGGTTCCGAGGATGTAGCCATGCTTGGCATCCGTCCGCCACCTGCATCCGCAGTCAATCTCTCCACAGTTACACCGCCGCCCACAGGGAGCCTTCTCAGCTCCCAACATGAACAGGATGTCATGTAGGCACAGGGTCGTACTCGTGTGGTGGTAAGCACTTCGGCACCCCCCGACTAGGCCGAGGCAGTACTTCTTCTCACACACCCACCCGTAGTGGCGGCCGGTTGGGACCACGTCGAGCTCACGGGGGATTAGCGAGAGCCCAAGGGACTCCAGCTTCTCCTCCAGCTCCGCCATGGTCTTCAGGGCCCGAAGGTCCTTCTTCAACTGCCGCTTGTCGTCCCTGGACCACTTCTTTTCAGACGTCTTAGGCTTTGACCGCCGCTTCTTGTAGGAAACAACGGAAAACCCCTTGTCGTCCGACTTCTCTTCCACCTGCAGCAAACCCGAAGGCTCGCCAGCATGGCAGCAGAGGTCACTGTTGCACCCGCAAACATCGGGCTCGTTGACACGCATCACGGCCACCTTGCGCTCGATCAACTCCTCTGGGAGAACAACCCTCTGTTCGAGAGCGTCATCTGGGGGAGAGTACGACCGCAGGGTGTCCATAATGAAGCGAGATCGCTCAGCGTCGTACGCTGCCTGCTTGCGAGCAAGAATGCGTCGCTTGGTCCTCGAGCCCTTCTTGTTGGCACACATATCCTGCAACAACGCCCGCTGGGACAGGTGGAACTTCTCATCCATCTCTCCCAGCTTGCGCGTGCAGATGTCAAAAGCGCCGACAATGGCGTTGAAGTTCCTCTGAAACAGAAAAGCCCTCAACTTCTTGCCACGCTGGCGCTCCTGACTCAAGTCCGCCCGAAGGCGGCCAGTCTTCTCCTTCAAAGCAACGGCAGCAGCCTTTGCTTCGGCCTCGGCCTTCTGGGCAAGCGCAAGCGCCTTCCTTTGTGCCGCGGCTTCCGCCAGCTGCTTGTCGCGCTTCCGCTCGGCCCCACGGCACCCAACGCAGTTGGTGTAACAAAAGTTCGTGAAACCAACGGGGTCAAAGGTCTTGCCGACCGCCCACGTGTCCACAAAACGACAGTTCACCCTTCCGCCCAGGTTCATGAAGTCTCGCAGAGAGGAGTGAAGGAAGTCCATGTCATCTGGAGGCGCAAACCCCCAGCCGTCAACGCGCACCATGTATGGGCACGTCTCGAGAGTATGAGAATGGCACTCCTTCCTCAAGGACACAGCCGCGGCCATGGCATTGTCAAACGCCGCCCGGCGCGCCTCTGTCTTCTTCTTGTTGTCAGTCTGCCGTTGCTTCGCGCGCTGGGGCAGGCTCTTTAGTTCTTCCTTGATAGCGGTGATACGGTTCTTGTGCTCTCGGGACTTCGCCTTGATCGCCTTGACCGTCCCCTCGCTCTCCAGAATCTCCGCCAAGACCGCCGCCTGCTTGCTCTGCTTCAGCGAGGCCAACTTCTTCTTTAAACGGCCCACTTGCTCATTGAGCTTGACGTACTGAACCTTGAGGTCCTCGCGCGCCGCGTAGGCCGCATTACCTTCGCCCGTCAACCTCTTTCTCTCTGCCGCCTCCCAACCGTAGCTGGAGTCTGGCATCTCCACGTCCAAGTGGGAGAGATGTGAGTGAGACAGGCAAAAGCCACACGGCTCCTTGTCTTCCTTCTCCTCGAACTCCGGAACGGCAGCAACTGCCACCGAACCCTCCTTCTTTTCGACCTCCAACACACCACCGTTGTTGCCGCAGAGCAAACGCTCCACTTCTGGGCTTGAGAATGAGAACTTGTTGTCGTGCGCCAGCGACGACCCCAAGTAGTGCGAATTCAGTCCGGAGACTCGCCACGCTGCTGCACCAGCGGCGTGGACCTTATTGCATTGCGAAGTCGTAAACGACATCATGCAACTATCCGTATTATAATGTCTTCGACATATATCATCAATTTTTTACAAAAGTTATCGCTGTGTCGTAAATTAAAAGATATAAAGAGAATTGATAAGTATACTATCAAAAAAATTGATAGCTTAACTTTCTTATTTCTAACTTGTAACTAATCAAAATGACTGATAACAAAAGTAACTCAAGCAACGCTACTATGATTTCGTTTTCTAAGGGTTTTGACCCTAAGGAGACATTGGTACTATTATCGTCCCGTAAAGGGATGGTTTGGAAAAACAAAGAGACGAAAAAAGACATTGTTCTTCGTTCCCCGCTTTTAGAAGTTGTATATCCACCAACGCCTGCGCCTGGTAGGAACATCGAATACTCGATGGCCCTTAAGGTTCATGTTGGTGAAAACAGCTCTGCTGCTCTTAAACATGAACAAATGTTTAAGGAATTGAGCGAATCTGCTCAGGAAAATGCAGTTAATTTTATGATGGTGGAGAAAAACGGAAAGCGATACGCTAAGAAAACATTTGAAACCCCGGACGAGTTCAAAGTAACTAAGTTCTGGTATGATGATGGTAAATTCTATATGCGCTTTCGCACTTCTGTGTCTGCCCATCTATTTGATGCGGAGGAAACAAAGAAAATGAAAGAGAGTGGTTCCAATAAAAAGGTTTACCATTCGATTCGGGATGACGTTCGTCGTTATCTTGGAGCGAAATCTCTGATTTCAGTTGATTTTCGACCATCTGCCTTTTTCTACCAAAAGAAGAATACCTTGTACCCATTTTCACTAAATATCGAGAAAATCGTGATTTGGGCGTATAATGAGAACAAGAACCCCGATTCAACCCAACGTTCTACAAAGAAACACGGGTTTTTGAAGGGATTTGCGCTTGATATTCCTCTTGGATATAAACTTCCAGAGGAAATTGAACAACAGACCGATGTTCCTGTTAACCATGTGAATACATTCAATGGTGAAAAATACTCTCTTTCGAGAGTTATTGATGGAGCAAAAGGTCCAGTTATTTATGCTCGCGATGGTGACTCATTTGGACCTACTTATTACAAAGCTGATAATGTAGTTGTTAAATGGGATATTACAGCTGACCCAGAATGGAACTCTCGTAGTATTGTTCTGGCAGACTGTAAAGCCAATGCAGCAGTATTAAAGATGATTCGGGAACAGTTCTCCAAGTTAGTAGATACTGTTACTGAAAACTCTGAAAAGATTTTGGGAGACAAATATGAGCGCGAAACAGTTGAAGAACTGATTAGCAATCCTCTGTATTCTCAAAAAGATGTAGATAAGGCCAATGCGCGGGTTTCACTCAAACTTCCTCGTGAAGAAAAAAGTGACAAACCACTATTTGAGCTTTTCACGTTGCCAGATGATGAAGATGATTCAAATGGCGATGATTTAAAAACACTTATCCCTATTGATATGGGAGATACGTGCGATGAAGCCGAGAAATTTGTTGGTGCTGGAACAGTATGCCGGTCTCTTGTTTTTATGACAAGGCCGGTTATTGTTGGCTCACAAGTATATTTGTCGGGTAGGGTTGAACAAATTCTTGTTGACCCAAATCAAGAGAGGGTTTTTACTCCTCGCTTGAATGGTTTCCCATTCCCAGGATATAAGGATGTGGATATCGAACGTAGTAACACAAATGTTGTTCCATTTACTGGCAAAAACTTTCATTTTACAAATTATGATGATAAGAAAAAGTCGTTTTCGCTTCTTTTTGAAGGGAAAGATGGAAAAACAAGTGAATATGGTGTTCTACCATATCCTGTTACTGTGGCATTTGATATCGGGTTGGTAAACGACCCTGATAACAACCAGTTTGCCTACCGCATTCGTTACAACCACACAAATGAAGACTTTTTGTCTATGATTCGTGGAATTGATGAGGCAGCAGTTGAACATTGTACAAAGAATTCGAAAGATATTTTTGGAGCAAAGAAAAACAGCAAAGTGGTTGCCGCTTCTCTTAACAAAGGAAAACTTGAAAAGTATTCCAAGAATGATAAAGAAAAGAAGGAACCATACAGCACTATGAAAGCAGGTGTATATGAGAAGAATGGTGGATATAACATTGATTTTGTTGCTTTCCGTCTTGTCAATCCAATTGATGAAGATGGTAAAGTTGATATTCATCCAATTCCTATCAATCAACCTGAGGACTTAATGGAAGTATTCCATTCGGATGCTACAGTTCTACCAATTGTTCGTATTCGAGGAACATTTGTAGATAAGCGGATTATTCTTTCGACAACTGTCTCGGCAAGTCTTCTTGTTCCGACAAGTGTTGAATCTGACATTCCTTTTGCTGATGCAACTGGTGATGATATGCTTTCTTTGAGCACTGCTGCTCAGGAAGAATTTAACAAAGCTGCTGCTGAGGAAAAAGATGAGGAAAACTCTGAACCAACCGCAAAGGTTGTAGAAGAGAAACAACCTGTTGAAGAGCTTGAAGAGCCGGTAGACGAGGTTGAAGATGTTCCAGAGCCGGAACCCGATTCCAAACAGCCCACTAAGGAAGATTCAGAAAACGAACATTCAGAAAACGAGGAGTCAGATGACGAATCGGAAGAAGAGGAGGAAGAAGAGGAATCTGATTAAATTTTAGTGCATTAATAGTAACATAATAATAATAATATTTTTAAAACATTTTTGACAATATTTTTTTTAAAATAACGTAACGTATTGTCAAAAATATATAAAAGCGGCACCGTTCCATATAAAATATCTAAGCTAAAATAAAGAGAATTTAATTTCCATTTACGTAACATTAAAATGCAGAACATAAGAACCAGTTTAGATGATTTGCTAAGAAATATTCTTTTATCACATGTTGTTGTGAGAGAAATGCCAGGAAATAGTAATAATAAAACATTAATTAGAATACATTTAATCCCTCTTCCAGGGTCAACGTCCAATTCAAACTTTAGTTTAAACTCTGTTTTGTATCCTAAAAATGTTGTAAAACAGAAAAGAAATACACATGTATCTCACTTGCCAAAATATAGGAAAGTGACAAATGACATGTTGGACGTAAATTGCGCTTCCAAACATTTATCCTCTGATTTGTGTTCCATTTGCCAATCAAGGTTTAAAATCGGCGAATACTATAGGAAGTTACCTATCTGTGACCATATCTACCATAAAAAGTGTATTGATAAGTGGTTTACAAAAGATAAAGAACGCATGAAATGTCCAGTTTGTAGAACTGAACACACTAAAGAAAAAGTAGAAGAGTTTAATTTAAATGTTCAAAACATAGAAGAGATTAATCTAAATGTTCAAAACATAGAAGTTTCCACCTAAATTGACATTTAAGGATTAGACTTTTTTCGACGTGATATTCATAAAGGTATATATATAACAAAATGCCAAAAGGAACCGATGTTAAAACTCTGGCTATCGTTTTTATGATATTTGCCTCTTTGTTATTCTTGGAAGTAACTGGTACAAAAAAGAAAGAACTATCATTTGTCACTCCAAATGTACGAACATTTGTAAGAAAAAGTAAATCTTCTAATAGCTGTATCAATAAACCAAACCAAGATCTTATCATTAACGCTTTAGCTTACTCCAGCAAACCACAAAAAGACATTGATAGGATATCTGGTTTTTGTAACAAAAAAGAATATACATATGAAACATTAGATGAGCAAAGAAGACGAATTCTAAAAATATATATCAACCTAGCTTTATCACAACTAAATCAAAGATGTATCGAATTCGCAAAACAAATTAATGTTGCTGGGGGTTCTGAACCTTTTCACTTTGTATTCATTGAAATAATCAATGCTACAAGTGCTGTTAATGAAAAAGGAGATTCAAGATGGAGAGCAGATATTATGGTCGAAGAATCCAGGTTACATTTAAGCTCACGACTTATTCTTGACTTTACAGTTGAGATTGAACCTTACTTAGACAACCAAGGTAGAAACAAAATTAAGTCTTGTGCTGAATATACTACTTTTCCCTTTCCTAAATATTTTATTGGCTACCCAACAATGGACCAAATGATACCTTTACCATCACAGGTGGTATCTACAGGTCCTGGTTTAGTTTTATCACAAGCTGGTAAACAAGCTAACTTTCCTAATTTTAAAGCATTGCACCTTAACAAAGCTTGGATGGAAAATTCTGATTTAGCATTAGGTACTGAATTACCAAGCATATTAGGTTGCTCTGGCGCAGCAGCTGCTGTTAATGATACAAACTTGCCTTCTTCCAAGTATCCGTCAAAACGATTTTATAGAGATGATGTTCAATTTCCAGAGAAGTTTTATGCAGATTGTCTAGAACAAACAGGAAAGGCTACAAATACTGATATTTGTGATAACTATACTTGGAAACCTCCAAATTATAACTGTACTGGTAAGGGTGTTGGTGCTGATAGTTATCATTACACTGGAAGTAGTGAATCATATAAAAAATCTATGGTTCCACCAACATGGCCCAGTGGATGGATACAACCTGCCAAATGGAGAAACAAATGGCCGAGACTATGGTCCGAACCAAGAGATAGATATGCTTATCCTTCTGTTCCGGTTGGGTACATGTGGAATAATTTGGGAGTTAGATATCCTATTCCAGAACCAAATGCAAAACATCCTGGAATTAGATGGTCCACCCAACAAACACCCAGAACACCGTTGTACTGGCCAACCATTACAGGATTACCACTTAATGGCGGACCTAATTACTGGTTGTTTAACCAAACAAGAGGATTTAATGCTAACTTGCCACATGGTGGTCCTAAGTAAGTTAAATCTTTTTTAAAAATAATTAATAAAATTTTCTTTAAGTGATAGATTTAAAGAAAATTTTAAAGGTTTATGAAAAATTATTTAACGTCTCCCACCTTTAGTTCTGCGACGTTTGTTATATTGTTCTACAAATTCATGGCCTATTTTCTCCCAGGCTGGTTTGTTATATGACATATAGTCATTAACAAATATAACACCACCACCTGTTGTTGACACACTAATTGGTAAAGTAGCTAATATTGGAGAATGGTCTGAACCTAAATCTTTTGCAGGAGTTGTTCTATTTGCTTTAGTTGGCCACAGTAATTCTAATTTATAAGAAATATCACTACTTTTGTAATAACTATCTAACACATTATCTATAAAACCGGCGGTATCCGGTGCCTTAACAGGTTTTCGAAACTCATTACAACAAGTATTTGTTGTTCTTCTAACACTTTTTTTTACAATGTTTTTAGCTTCAACATTATTTAATTTCACAAAATTCGGACTACAATTAAAGTCTCCTGCTAACATTAAACGGTCAAAAGTCTTACTGCCAATAGCCGTTTTCAATGGATTTAAATCAGCATCAACCAGTGTATTCACCATTCCACCTTGTCTGTGACCAAGATGAACATTTATGAACAAAACTTTCTTTCCATCTAATGTAAATGAATTAATAAAAAATGGTCTTCCAGATTCAAATTCACCTTTAGCTACTTCTTTTGGTTTTAACGTTTTATTAATAAAGGTAAATAAATGGTCTGCTCCACTTTTTGTATAATATTTTTCATATTGTGAAAAATCAAGACCATAACCATTTAACCTACTTTGATATAATTCTTGAAAAGCTAAAATGTCTGCTTTATTTAAGCTTTTTTTTATTGTTTTCTTTTGAATAGAAGTGCTACCCTGGTCATGTGCTATGTTCCAACTGAATACTTTAAATGTTCCACCTCCCCTTAAGGGCCGTGAAGTTGTAGAGTTTGGTTCTTCTTCATCGTCGGTTTCGATAGGTTTTCTTACAGGGTCAGCAATATCTTTATGTTTTTTACCTTTGTTTTTTCTACCAAGTGCTGTAAGAACATCGGATGATAAATGATTTTCGTCAATTGGTGCTTCCCTTTCCAAAACTGTGGCAAATGAATGTACCATGCTTTCAGGAGCAGATGTTAGTCCTTTGCTTAATTTATTGTATTCATCTTCGGTACCTAATAATATTAGTCTCACTAAATAGGAACTTGCAGATGCTACATTTTCCAAGAAGCTTTCTTTTGTTGATTTATATTCTTCAAGATATTCGTGAAATTCATCTAAATGAGAATTATATAATTCCAAGTTATTTAAAAAAGAACCTGCTTCTTTTCCATATACAGTTCTATGATCAGGTAACCCGTAACGACTTCGCCTTCTTGCCATTGCAGCTTCTGCAATTGGCCTTAGTGTAGAAGCAATTGCCGCGACAGCTCTTGAACCATATCCTGGTTCTGTAACGGCTGCTCTTGCGTCAGCTAGAGACATCCCTGTAAACATTAACATTATAACATGCATTTCTCGCTGGACCGCTCGCAAATTATCCAATGAAGCTTCAGCCGGTCTTAGATCAAATATACCAAATATAGAATGTAACGCAGCTTGAACTCTTGTTAATTGACCAAGACCAGATGCCATTGGTGCAGGTGCTCCAAAAAATACTAATACACCACGCAATCGCTCTTGGAGAGCTTGGAAGTTTGCTAGAGTTGCCATGTCTCCTATAAATAACCCTAATATAGATTGTAACATAAACTGGACCCTTCTTAGTTGTCCAATACCAGATGCCATTGGTGCAGCTGCACCAAAA
>Ga0180432_10002141_pt1 | contig 29963 bp, 25 predicted proteins | sample SS_ome_10_FD_132414 | JGI IMG/M metagenome (GOLD analysis project Ga0180432, IMG submission 132414) | Hypersaline lake sediment archaeal communities from the Salton Sea, California, USA - SS_1_MS_2 metaG | ecosystem: Environmental > Aquatic > Non-marine Saline and Alkaline > Hypersaline >...
CGCTGAAACTTCGCGGCCACAACCCCATCGCCACCGTCGCAAATGCCTTGCGAACCTACGTCCAAACCGGCACACTACCGGCGCTGCCCGAAGCAATCGTTGCAGATGGGTGAAGTGTTACGTTTAAGGACTAGAGGGGCGAGTTTCTCGTCAAGCTTGGGCCAGAGGAGGGGGAAGGTTTGGTCGATGACTTCGGCGGGGACGGCGGCGGGGCCGCAGGCTCTGTTGAGGGAGTCGATGAGTTTTCGGATGTCGGGTTGCGTGCATTCGGCGGCCTGGTAGAGGGCCAGGGGGAAGCCAAGGTCGGGTTTGTCCACCCCGATCAGCAGCGGGCAGACGGCGGTGGTGGTGAAGCGTTTTCCTATGGCGCCGGCTTCGTAGTTGAGCCAGCGTGAGTCGATGTTCTGCGGCGTGACACAGATGATGCCGAAGTCGGACGCGTCGAGTGCCCGGGCGATGTTGGAGCCCCAGCGGTTGCCGACGGCGATATCCTCGGCAGACATGTAGGGCTCGACGGCGTGGACCACGAGGCGCAGCCAGCTTCTCAGGGCGTGCGCCGCGCGGCGGCTGATGTCGCCGGACCAACTGATGAAGACTTTCGTCTTGCCGGCGGCGCCGACGGCGGGGGGAATGATTTCGGGTGTGTCTTCCGGCATTCGGGGGGCTCCCTTCGTCGCCGACGGCGGCGGGCAGAATCAGCAGCGGGATGTGTCGGGGGTGGTTCATTCCTCCGGCTCCTCTTGGGATTGCTCAGCGGATTGTGCCTTCTCTGTTAGCTGGCTGCGGAGTTGCTCAAGTCTTACCATGTGGTCCCCTGAGACGGCCTTCATCCTCAGCAGCATCTTGAAGTGTTCTATGTTGGCAATGGCCTCATCGGAACCGGTGCTTCCCGCTCGCAGAGAGAATCGTTCGATCAAGTGGCCTGCGAAGTCCAGCATTTCATCCGACGAAATGTGTTCTTCGGCCGCGGCGTAGAATCGGGCAGACCTCACGGCGTCTCTTACGTTACGGGCGTCTGTCGGGTTTCCGTACCCCGCCTGCGGTCTCTGGGCAAACTCTTGAAAGATCTCTGCCGCGGTGGCGGCGATAGCTTGGTCCAGGGACTCCGCGGTCTCCTCAAGGTCGGTTTTCGCATTTTTCGTGACTCTCTGCATTTCCTCTCGCAGTTTCTCTGCCGTCTCGCGGAAGGATGCTTTCTGGAGGGAGTGGACAATGAGCGGGACTACGATCCCGACAATGGCTAGGCCGATGACGAGAACTGCGACGAGATTCACGAACGCATTCTGATAGTACGTTTCGACCTTCGTCAGGATTTCGAGGGCGTTGGCTTCAGCAAGCATCGGATTGTCCTTTAGCGATTGCGCAACGATCGGCTAGGTTTGCGGTGGCGGTGGTGGGTTGGGCGGCGGCTGAGTTGGCGAGGGCGCCGAGGCAAACGGCCAACGATGCAAGGTGTGTCATTTGTCGCATACCAGTTTTCTCCACCAGTGATAGTGTTCTTCCCGACGGCTGCCCCTGGCCGGCTTCGGCCGGCGAAAACTGCTAGTTCTGAAGGGCATGCCCCGAGCGGCCGATAGTACGGTCATGCGTACCAACGGGGGCCAGCTAAGGGGGGCCGCTATCGACTATATTCTCGACACCATCGAACGGTGGCCGCGCCATCGGCGGCGGCTGTTCGTTCGTGCGTTTCTTGACGGTTTATCTGCGCGCCACTTGCTTAGGCTCGTGGCGGATTGTCGTGCTGGCCCCGGGCGACGGCTCAGAAGTTGACCCCGGAGAAGCACATGTGTCACGTGTATTGTACGCGTCCAGGTGCCGAACGCACGGCTTTTGTTTGGCCGGTTGCGTTGTGGCGTGGGACGGTCTTCCCCTGTGCGGAACACTACGAGAAGGAGCCATTCTGCTTTGTTTTCACGGGCGAGACGCCCGTGCCACCCTGCAAACACGGTCCCCTGCCAGGGCAAGGGACCGTGCGGAGATGACCCCACGGAGACTCGAACTCCGGTTGCCGGGATGAAAACCCGGTGTCCTAGGCCACTAGACGATGGGGCCAAACGGCGGCGCCCAGCCGGAATCGACCCGGCGTGGAGCGGACATCATACAGATTAACAAACGAACCACAACACGTCATGAGGGAGCTGGGACTCGAACCCAGAACCTACGCCTTAAAAGGGCGTTGCTCTGCCAATTGAGCTACTCCCCCCTGCGGCAGTCATCGGTAGTCGGTAGCCGGCACCTTCAGACGAGACCATATTCTATCGATCATGTCAATCCTGTCCGAAAGCCCAAGCCGCTAATCGCGCTGCTGATTACCAGGCTACCGACTACCGGCCACGGGCTACCAGCCTACACCTCTTCGATCTCCTTCGTTTTGGCCTCCAGCGCGTCGGTGACCTTGGCCTCGTACTGCACGGTGAGTTTCTGGATGTCGTCCTTGCCTTTTTTGGCTTCGTCCTCGGTGAGTTCGGCGGCCTTCTGCTGCCTGTCGACCTCCTTGTTCCCGTCGCGTCGGGCGTTTCGGATGGAGATACGGCAGGCCTCGGCCATCTTCTTGAGCTGCGCCACGATCTGCCCGCGGCGTTCGCCCGAGACCGGCGGGACGGCCAGGCGGATGATCTTCCCGTCGATCTTCGGCGTGATGCCGAGATCGCTGGCGTAGATGGCCTTCTCGATGTCCTTCAGGCTGCCCGGGTCGAACGGCTTGATGACGATCAGCATGGCGTCCGGCGTGGCGATGGTGGCCAGTTGTCTCAGGTCCGTCGGGGACCCGTAGTAGTCGACCTTGATATGGTCGACCAGCCCCGCCGAGGCGCGCCCGGTCCGGATGCCGCGGTACTCGTTCTTCAGATAGTTGACGGCCGATTCCATCTTCTCTTCGACGTCGAACAGGATGTCGTCCATGGCCATGGTGAGATCTCCCGGGGCTACCTGTCGACGACGGTCCCGACGTTCTCGCCGCAGACGGCGCGGGCAAAGCTGCCGGCCTGCGAGAGCTTGAAGACGACGATGGGCAGGGCGTTTTCCATACACATCGAGACCGCCGTCATATCCATCACGCCAAGCCGCCTGGCGATAACCTCCTGGTAGGTCAGGCTGTCGTACCGCAGCGCGTCGGGGTTGCCCGCGGGGTCGCTGTCGTAGACGCCGTCGACGTTGGTGGCCTTCATGAGCACCTGGGCGCCGATCTCGAGCGCGCGCAGGGCCGCGCAGGAGTCGGTCGTGAAGAACGGGTTTCCCGTCCCCCCGGCGAGGATGACGACGCGACCGGCGTCGAGATGGGCCAGGGCCTTGTCGCGCATGAAGACCTCGCAGGCGGTGCCCATCGCCCTGGCGCTCATGACCCGCGCGCCGATGCGGTGGGCCTCGAGGGTGTCCCTCAGGGCCAGGGCGTTTATCCCGGTCGCGAGCATGCCCATCGCGTCGGCGGTGGGCCTCTGGATGTGCGGGTTGTCCGCCAGGTGCCGACCCCTGATGAGGTTGCCCCCCCCGATGACGACGGCGACCTGCACGCCCATCTCGACGACGGGAGCAATCTCGTCGGCGACGGCGGCGGCGGCATCGGCGTCGACGGGCGAGGCGCCGCTGGAGAGGCTCTCGCCGGAGAGCTTCACCAGGACACGCCTGTATCGCGGTTCACGTGACATACGGTCTCCCGCCGAACAGGCCTGCCGGCCCGTTCAAATCTGAAGCACGAATCTCGAAATCCGAAACACTGTCAAAACGACAAGCACAACTGTTCCAGACAACAGCGCCACGGTCGCCAACAGTGTTTCGGACATTCGAATTTCGGCATTCGTGCTTGTTTCGTATTTCGGTATTCGTGCTTGGGATGTGACGGTGCGTTGCCTTCCTAGCCGCCGACGGCGAACCGTGCGAACGCCGTCACCGTGGCCGAACCGAGGACGTCCCTGACCTTCTTCTTGTCGTCACGGACGTAGGGCTGTTCCAGCAGGGCCTTGCCGGACAGGAACTTCCGCATCTTGCCCTCGACGATCTTTTCGGCGATCTCGGGCGGTTTGCCTGAGTCGATTGCCTGCTGCGTGGCGAAGACGCGTTCCTTCTCGACGAGTTCGGCCGGTACGTCGTCCACGGTGATACCCATCGGATCGGCAAAGGCGATGTGCATGCAGACGCCCGAGAGCGTCTCGGGATCGAGGTCGCCCTCGTAGCCGATCATCACGCCGACCTTGCTGTTGTGGTGCAGGTACGTGCCGACCTTCGGCGCGGCGATCTTGATCCCGCGGACGTAGCCCATGTTTTCCCCGATCTTCGCCAGGGCGTCCTGGACGGCGTCGACCATGGCGCCGGTGGCCTCGATGGGTCCGGCGTCCTCGGCCAGGGCCGTCTCGGCAATCGAGGCGACCATGGTCCGGAACACGTCGTTGCGCGCGCAGAAGTCGGTCTCGCAGGAGACCTCGACCATCGCGGCGCCGGCCCCGTCGTCGGCGGCCTTGATGGCGATCAGCCCTTCGGAGGTTTCGCGCCCGGCTCGCTTGTCGGCCAGCGCCAGCCCCTTCTTCCGCAGGATATCCTGTGCAGCTTCGACGTCACCGTCGGCCTCGATCAGCGCCTTCTTGCACTCCATCATGCCCTGTCCGGTTTCGTCGCGAAGGGCCTTGACCATTGCAGCCGTAATCTGTGCCATGATTGCTCCTGGTATTGTCTGCCCCGGCCGACCGGCCGGTCGGCGGCGGGAGTTCGGTTCAACATCCGGGTCGATCGGTATTGCGGCGGTTGTCACTCGGCCTCGGCCGGTGCGGCCTGTTCCGACTTGGCCGGATCCTCGTCAGGCGGACGGGCGGGCTGCGACGCGTCGGGCGGACCCGCAGCGGGCACGGCGGGCGGGGCGTCAGACGGCGGCGGTGTGGGCGCCGCCGCGGCGGTGGGCTGCGGCTCGGGGGCGGGCGGTTCGCTGTCCGGCTGGGGCGCCGCCGAGGTCTCCTCGCCGGCGGCAACGGTGGCGCCGTCCTCCATCCCCGGATCGGCGCGACCCATCGTCGGCCTGGCGCTGCGACGCCGCGACGCCGGTTCGGCCTTGTCGGCCTTATCCGTCCGCCCGACGACGCCCTCCCTGACGGCCGAGCACAACTCCCGCACGATGATGTCGATGCCCCGCATCGCATCGTCGTTGCCCGGTATCGGAATGTCGACGAGGTCGGGATCGCTGTCGGTATCGAGCAGGCAGATGACCGGTATCTTCATCTTGATCGCCTCTCGCACGGCGATCATCTCCCGCCGCTGGTCGATGACCACCACGGCGCCCGGCAGTTGGGTCATCCTTCTGATCCCGCCGAGGTTGCGGTGAATCTTGCGCATCTCGCGCCGCAGCGAGGCGCCTTCCTTCTTCGAGTAGGCGTCCAGCATGCCGTCGGCTTCAAGCTGCTCGAGCTGCTCGAGGCGCCCGACGCGCTTGCGGATCTCACGGAAGTTGGTCAGCGTCCCCCCCAGCCAGCGATCGATCACCCAGTGCATCTTGACCTCGTCGGCACGTTCCTGGACGCTCTTGCGCGCCTGGCGCTTCGTGCCGACGATGACCACGTCCTTGCCCTGGCCGACGACGCGGGCGAGGAACTTCTTGGCAAGCAGCAGCCCCCGGAGAGTCTCCTTGATGTTGATGACGTGGATCAGGTTTCGCTTGCCGAAGATGTACGGCTTCATCTTCGGATTCCACCTGCTGGCGCGGTGTCCGTAGTGGATACCGGCCTCGATCAATTCTTTAACAAGTTCTGCAGCAGCCAAGTTTGCACCTCCGCCTGCTGTCCCGGATTCAGGCATCCGGGGCCAGAGGATGCTTCTTGTTTCGCCCCGCTCGGGGCAGACCCGTCGATTGCGCCGCGTTGTCGGCCGGGACGCACACCGTTCCGGCCCGCAGCGTAAAGCAAGGTAATTTAGCGTCCTCTGGAGGCCCCGTCAAGGACGTGATGTGGATTTCTTCACGCCGGGTGCGAGCGGATTCTCTGGCGGGTCGGATGTCATGGCAGAAGCGCGGCTTCAACCACACGACCAATGGAGCGGGATTGCACGGATTACGGGACTTCAGGGATCACAGGCGGCGGTCAAGAAATAGGCTCAATCCCGCCAATCCCCTGATCCGTGCAATCCCGTTCGTCGTGTGTTCTTGTTTTCCCCAGGCTTGGCGTCCGCCAGAGAAGAAACTCACACCGTTTACGCCGACCCGCCAAGCGTCTTCAACCAGCCGTCGATGCACTTGAGCTTGGCCGGCTGCGTGGCGGTGAGGCTGTAGCCGGTGAGCTTCGGGGCGATGTGCGCCAGGACGTCGAGAATGGCCTTCTCCGTATCGGGGTCGGGCTTGGCGGCCGTCACCGCCTTGCGCAGCTCCTCCAGGAGCGGAACGGTGAGCCTCTCCCCGGCGCCTTTGAGGCTGTCACGGGCCACCTGCGCCGCCTTCGCGTCCGTGCTGACCAGTTGCGGGACGGTCTTGGCAACGAACAACCTGTCGGCGGCGGCCTGCTTCGCACGGGCGCCGGCCAATATGTCGCCCAGGGCCTTCTTCTGTTCGGCGGTCAGACGCCCGGCGAGTTGATCGAGCGCGGCGGCGGCCAGGGCGACCACCTGCGAGAACTCCCCTTTGTCCTGGAGGTCTTTCAGGCGGGCGTCAAGCAGTTTTCCGGCCTGGACGAAGGCTTCGGCGGCGTCGGTATGCGAGGCGATGACCTTGATGGACTCGGGGGCCCCCGCGGCCAACAGGGCCTCGACCCACTCCAGCCAGGTTGCCTGGGTCTCCGGGCTGTCGGCCTTCTTCAAGGCGGCGTGTGCCTCGCGGAGCCTGGCGGCGGCCTCGGCGGGGCGCAACACGGCCATCAGCACCGACGCCAACTCCCGCTGGAACGAGGCCAGGGCGGGGTCTTTGGCCGAGGCCATCGCCGCCTCGAGCTTCTGCCCGACCTTGATCCGGTGCTCCAGGGCGCTGTCCCGCTTGGCCGTGTCCTTCCAGACCACGGCCAGCACGGCGGGCTTGGCCTGCTGGTGGATCACGTCCCAGGCCTGCTTGCGAACGGCGGCGTCGGCCTCGACGCTCGGGCGGGTCCGTTCGAGAATGGTCTGCACGTGCGTCTCGGCGTCCAGCTTGCCGAGCGCCGCGATGGCCGCCTGGCGGACGCCGCGGTCAGGGTCCCCGGCCAGGGGGACCAGCGACTTGGCCAGGGCCGCCTGCCCGAGTCCGGCCAAGGCGTTGACCGCGGCCTGCCGAACGGCGACGGCCTTGTCTTTCAATGCGTCGGTCAGCAGCGCCGTGCCCTCGGGGCTGGGGACAATGCCCATCGCCGTCAACAGCGCCTCCCGCAGGTCCGATCCGTCGACCGAGTGCCCGTTCTGGCGGTATCGCCTGACCAGCGTCTTGGCGACGGCGTCGCGCTGTGTGTCGTCAAGCGGGTGTTTCAGGATGATCCGCCCCAGCGCAAGAGCGGCGGCGGCGGCCACGTTCTCGTACTTCGAGTCGATCTCCTTGAGCACGGCGGGTATGGCCGCCGGATCGCGAAGCTGGCCCAGCGCGATCATCACCCCTTCGCGAACCGTCTGGACGGTCTCGACCTCCAGTCGCGCCAGGAGGACGCTGGCGGCCTTGTCGCCGGCAAGATTGGCTACCAGCAGCGCCGCCGATCGCCGGACGCCGGCGTCGGCGTCGGCCAGCAGGGCGTGGACCTGCTGGGCCAGTTCGGCCGGCATCTTCTCACCGACCAGGACCCGCCGGTTCGACAGTTCCAGGCCCAGCAGCCTGATGTCGGCCAGGGGATCCTTCAGGTACGCCAGAAGGACCGCGTCCCTCCTGGCCGACGGCGTGGCCGTGTAAATGTCCTGATAGGCCTTGACCAGGCGCTGACGCACGAGGGCGTTTTCGGTTTCCAGGGCGCGGTTGGCGCGGTCGAGGCTCTCGGCCAGGTCCGCCAGCCATTTCGTCTGGTCCTTGTCCTTGTTCTTCCGCCACCAGGCCTTCCACCGCACCGGATCGTTGCCGAACGTCCGAATGTTGGTCAGCGCGGTCAGGGCGTCGACGACGGCATCGCGGATGGCGGCGTCGCGATCGTCCAGGAGCGTGACCAGCACGTCGACGGCATCCTTGTCGAGCCTGCCCTGGCCCTGGAGAATCTTGACGATCTCCAGCCTGACGGCACGCTCCTGCTTGGGATCGTGCACCAGCTTGGTCAACTCGTCGCGGACCCGGGTGCTCTTGTAGGTGGCCAGCGCCCTGGCGGCCGGGGCGCGCACCGACCCCTCCGAGCCGGTCAGCATGGCCATCAGCGGCTTGATGAACGATTCCTCTCGAGTTCCCTGCTGGGCAATGGCCTCGGCGACGGCAATCTGGGCGGGCCTGTTGTCGTTGGCCTCGAGGAAGGATCGCAAGGCATCGACGGCCTGCGGGTACGAGCGGCTGAGCAGTTGCTGTGCGGCCTCCAGCTTGGTCTTGGCCACCCGTGTCGGATCGGCCAGTTGCCCGGCCAGCAGCTTCAGGGCGGTTTGTTCGGCTTCGGTGAGTGGCGGCGGCTTAGGCGCCCCTTGAGCCCATGTCCCCCCCACCGCCAGAGACCACACCACGGCCGCTGCCGTCGCCCCTGCCGCCATCGTCTTCAAGCCGACCCGCACGCTTCGCTCTCCACCACATACATCATATACGCACACATTCCATTGTATCGGCAGGATTGCCGCCCCGCCCCACTTTCCCCGACGTTTGGGATTGCATTGGGGCACAATGACAGTAGTATACCGTTTATGGCCGCCAGGAGCAAGAACGCGCTGACGTACAAGGACGCCGGCGTGGACATTGAGGCCGGCGAGAGCATGGTCGAACTGATCCGCCCGCTGGTCACGCGGACGTTCAACCCGCGGGTGATGGACACGTTCGGCTCCTTCGCGGGGTTGTTTCGCCTGGACTACAACGAGGATCTCTTCAAGCAGAACTACAGGGACCCGGTTCTCGTGGCGTGCACGGACGGCGTGGGGACGAAACTCAAAGTCGCCTTCGCGATGAAGACGCTGGACACGGTCGGGATTGACCTGGTGGCGATGAACGTCAACGACCTGATCTGCTGCGGGGCCGAGCCGCTGTTCTTCCTGGACTACCTCGCCGTCGGCAAGCTGGCCCCCCAGAAGATGGCCCGGATCGTCAAGGGCATCAGCGACGGATGCTGCCAGGCCGGCTGCGCGCTGCTCGGGGGGGAGACCGCCGAAATGCCCGACTTTTACAAGCCGGCCGAGTTCGACATGGCCGGGTTCTGCGTGGGGGTGGTCGCTCGCAAGCGCCTGATCGACGGGCAAAGCGTCGAGGCCGGGGACGTGGCCATCGCCCTGGCCAGCAGCGGGCTGCACTCGAACGGCTACGGTCTGGCGCGGCGTGCCCTTCTGGGGCGCGGCCGCTACAGGCCGACCGACCGGCCCGCCGAACTCCAGGGCGCCAGTGTCGGCGAGGAACTGCTCCGCCCGACGCGGATTTACGTCCGCAGCGTGCTGTCGGTCCTCCACAGCTACCGGGTCAAGCGTGTGGTCAAGGCGCTGGCCAACATCACCGGGGGCGGTCTGGCGGGCAATCTTCCCCGCGTCCTGCCGGCCGGACTCACTGTCCGGATAAAGCGCGGTTCGTGGCGCGTGCCGCCCGTCTTCAAGCTCATTGCGGCCAAGGGGCCGGTCGATCCCATTGAGATGCTGCGTGTCTTCAACATGGGTGTGGGTTTCGTGATGATCGTCTCGCCGCACTTCGCCAACGCCATCATGACGCGCCTTCGCCGGGCCGGGGAACTGTGCTGGGTGCTCGGGAAGGTCCGCAAGGGCGACCCCGGCATCACGTGGGCGTGAGGGGATTGGCGCTTGTCGATAGTCGATTGACGATTGGCAACGTGAGGGCCGCGCAAATGAGTCTGCTTCTCCTCCGGCTTGACCCCGGCGCCGGGATGCGTAAGCTGAAGGCCGCCGTCGCGTGGGCGGTCGGGACACTGCGATGTCTAACGGGCCTCACATTCTTGTCGTCGGGTCGGTGAACATGGACCTGGTGGTCCGGGCGCCGCGCATGCCGGCGCCGGGCGAGACCGTCCTGGGGCGGGGGTTCGTGACCTCTCCGGGCGGGAAGGGGGCCAACCAGGCGGTGGCGGCGTCGCGGCTGGGCGGCAGCGCCAAGATCATCGCCCGCGTCGGGGACGACGTGTTTGGAGGCCAACTGCTCGATGCGCTTCGCGCCTGCGAGGTGAACTGCGACGACGTGATGGTCACGCCCGACTGCCCGTCCGGCACGGCGACCATCATCGTCGACGGGATCGGGGAGAACACGATCGTCGTGGCCGGCGGGGCCAATACCCGCCTTACCCCGGACGACCTGTTCGCCCGGGAGGATGTGTTCGGTCCGGCCGACATGGTCCTGCTCCAGTTGGAGCTTCCCCTCCCGACCGTACGGGCGGCCAAGGATCTGGCCGTACGGCACGGGTGCAAGGTGATCCTGGATCCGGCCCCGGCGCCGGCGTCGCTCGGAGAGGACCTGTGCGCAGTGGACGTCCTGACGCCGAACACGGTCGAGGCCGAACGCATCACCGGCCACCGCGGGGGCGAAGACCGTGCCGAGCGGAACACGGCGCTGGATCTGCTGGCCCTGGGGGCCAAGGTGGTGGTGCTGAAGCTGGGCGCGCGGGGCTCGCTGGTGGCCGCGCACAACGGCCAACTGGCGCGGCTTCGGGCGTACAAGGTGAACATCGTGGACACGACGGCGGCGGGCGATGCGTTCACGGCGGCGCTCGGCGTGGCCATCGGACGCGGGGAAGAGCCGGCCTCGGCGGCGCGGTTCGCCAATGCGGCCGGGGCCCTGGCCTGCACCCGGCTGGGCGCACAACAGGCCATGCCGACGCTCGAGGAGGTCCGCATGCTGATGGCCGACCAGTCCGTGTGAATCAGAGGACCGCACAGTGGACCACTCCGAGACGATGCAGGCGGCCGTGTTTCTCGGACCGGAGCGCATGGAACTTCGGGACGTTCCCGTTCGGCGTCCGGCGCCGGGGCAGGTGCTTCTGCGGGTCGAAGCGTGCGGGGTGTGCGGAACCGATCACCACATTTTCGCGGGGGAACTGACGGCCGGCGTCCGGGCGCCGGTGATCCTCGGGCACGAGATCGCCGCCCGGGTCGAGGCGCTCGGCGAGGGGGTCGGAGCGTTTGAGCGTGGCCGACTGGCGGCCGTCGATCCGGTCATCGGGTGCCGAACCTGCCCGGAATGCCGCGCCGGGCGGTCGAACCTGTGCGCCAACCCGACCGTCGTCGGGTACGCCCTGGACGGGGGCTACGCCCGGTACGTTGTCGTTCCGGCCGAGAAGGTCGTCCCGCTGGCCGAGTCGGCGGGCGCGGCCGGGGGGGTGCTCTGTGAGACGCTCGCCTGCGTTATCAACGGGTACGATCGCCTGGGTTTCACGGCCGGGGCCAGCGCGCTGATCCTCGGGGCCGGTACGGTGGGCCTTCTGTGGCTGCAGTTGCTTGCCCGTTCCCCGGCGTCGGTGGTGCTGCAGTCCGAGCCGGTGGCCTACCGCCGCAACAAGGCCGCCGACCTCGGGGCCGACGTCGTGATCGATCCGGGGGCGGGCGACCTGGCCGAGGCCGTCCGCGCCGAACTGCCCCGAGGCGTGGACGTCATCGTGGACGCCAGCGGCGACCCGCACGCCGTCGAGCAGGCCGTCGGACTGCTGGCCCCCGGCGGGACGCTGATGGTCTTCGGCGTGTGCCCCGAGGGCTCGGCCGTGCGCGTCGACCCGTTTGCGCTGTACGACAGGCAGGCGAAGATCGTCGCCTCCAAGATGCCCCCCGGGACGCTCGACCGGGCCGCGGCGCTGATCGAGGCCGGACGCATCCCCTGCGACGCCATCGTCACGTCGACGGTGTCGCTGGGCGAGGCGGCCGCCGCGGTGGCCGCCTTCAACGATCACCGAGACAGCCAGGTCAAGGTCGCCGTCGATCCGTGGATGGCGGCCGACTGAAAGGAGCACGGCCATGAGCTTCCTCTCCTGGGGCGCATTGGGCCTCTACGGGCTGGCCAGACGCCAGAACAGGCGCAACAGGGACGCCCTGAGCAGTGTGGGGCAGGCGCTGGGGAGACAGCACCGGACGGTCCAGGAACTGGACGAGAAGCTCGAGCAGCTCCTGGGCGAGAACGCGGAGCTTCGCCTGTATGTCGCGGCCCTGGTCAAGCTCATGATCGACAAGAAGGTCCTCAGCGAAAAGGACGTGGTGGCGTGCATGGAGGAACTGGACCGTAGCGACGGTCTGGCCGACGGCGCCTACGACGGCCCGCTGATGCCCGGCGGGGCATCGCTGGCTGATGCGAAGGCCGGGACACTGTACAGCGTCGTGGACGGGCTCGGCCGGTTCCGCGTGGCCAAGGTGCTCGACGTCGAGTCCGGGGGCGTTCACATAGGCCTGTTCGCCGACCATTTCGCGGAGCGTCCCGAGCAGGTATCGCCGGCCGAACTGACCATGGGGGATCCCGACAACATCGAAGACCGGGGCATTCCTCACGCCGCGATGAAACGCAAGGCCTTCCTCAGGATGGAGCCCGTCCTGCTCGGCCATCAGGCCGTCACGCCTGACGAGCAGGACCTCGTGCTCACGTGGCGCGACGGCGGTGGAATGTTCGTCGGATAGGGCCGCCCGCGAAGATCGCGCCGCCGGGGCAACAGGGCCGCGGCATGTATCGTATCCTCCCATTGCGCCGGGGAGAACCGGTCCGCACCAACAACGCCGACCGAGGGCAATCGAGAAGGCCGTATGTCCCTGTCCTACAACGGATACAGCCGACTTGCCGCGAGCACTGCGAGCGTTCTGACCTCGGCCTACAACACCCTGAACCGGACGACGAACAGCCTGCTGGCGTCGCTGGATATCCTGCGTGGCCGCACGACACCGACGATCATCTCGATAGACGACCTGGTGGCCGAGGATGTGGCCGACATCAGCGATGCGATCGCGACCGCGACGGAGACGATCGGCAGGAACCAGGCGGCCGACGCGGCACTGGCCACGGTCCATAACAAGCTGGAGGCGATGCGGGACCTGGTTCAGGACGTGGCGCTCGGCACGCTGACCGAGGCCGAGGTCGCCGGAAAGGACGCCGAGTACCAGACGCTGGCCGACGAAGTTTCTGCCCTCCTGGAAGACACGGTCTACGAGGCCGTGCCCGTGCTCAGCGGCGCCGACGCGGTGACCGCGCTGAGCCTGTCCGACATTACGGGGATGTCGCTGACGGACCTGCCCGACGGCGCGCTGGGCGATATCGGGACGGCCATCACGGACGCAGGACTGGCCCGCACCGAACTGGCGACCGACGTGTCCCAACGGACGGCGACCGTCGCCGCCCTTGAGGCGCAGTCGGCGCAGTTGGCGGACCTCAGCGCGCGGGTCACGACGGCCCAGGAGGCCCTGGGAATGCTCAGGTCCACAACCCGGTTGATCTGGACACAAATGAACGCGGCGTTGGCGGCACAGGGGGCCTACCTCTCGTCGCGGATCGAGAACCTGGTCGGCGTGAACTTCCTCGGGTAACGCGCCGCCTACTGGCCGGCCACGGCGACGATGACGCGGCGCGTCCGCGGCCCGTCGAACTCGCAGAAGTACACCCCCTGCCACGTGCCCAGCGTCATCCGCCCGTCGACCACGGGCACGACCGTCGAGCAGCCCACCATCGAACTCTTGACGTGGGCGGCGCTGTTGCCCTCGGCGTGGCGGTAAAACCGCTGGGCCCACGGGACGGCGGCGTCCAGAGCGGCCAGCATGTCGTGCACGACGTTCGGGTCGGCGTTTTCGTTGATCGTCACGCCGGCGGTGGTATGCGGCACGTAGACGGTGACGTGCCCGTTGGCCACGCACGATTCGGCCACGATCCGCGCCACGCGGCGGGTGACGTCCACCATGGCGCTGCGTTCGGGGGTTTCGACATCGAACGTATCGGTATGCACGTTGAATGACATGGCGTCAGCCCAGGGCCGCCCCACTCCGGCGTCAAGCGCTACTGGCGGATGATTCGCGGCGTAATGAAGAAGTACAGGTCCGTGATCTGCGTCTGCGAGCGGTGGCTCTTGAACAGCCAGCCGAGGTACGGAATGTCGCCCAGGAGGGGAAGCTTGTTCTCCCGGGTGATGGTCCGCACCCGCCTGAGGCCCCCGATCACCAGGGCGCTCCTGTCCGATACGGTCACGTACGACTCGGCTTCTCGGGTGTCGAATATCGGGTTAATCGTGGGGGGCGTGGCCCCGCCGATGGCCGTCAGCCGCTGGAAGCCGGTGATCTCCGAGGCCACCGTCACCACGTGCAGTTTCACACTGTCGGGCCCGATGACCTGGGGCGTGACGTACAACTGCACCCCGACGGGCTTGTAGGTGACCCGCTGGGCGATGATGTTGTTGTTCGACTCGATCGCCGACTGGATGGGCAGTTCCTGCCCGGCCAGAACGTACCCCGTGTTGCCCACCGTCACGGTCATCCGCGGGGAGGAGACCAGCTTGATCAGCCCGGTCTGGGCCATCGCCTGGATGGTCGTGTCCGTCGACCAGCCGGAATTGCCGAACACGTCCACGATCCGCATCGCCGCACTGGGATCGCGCATGTTGCCCGTCACTGCCGGGTCGGTGACCTGGTTGGCGAAATCCTCGGCGCTGAACTGTGCGCCGATACCGGCCGAGTCGGGACCCGTTCCGGCGTAGCGCAGCAGCAACCTGACGCCCATCTGGAAGTCCATGTCGTGCTGGACCTCGAAGACGCGCGCGGTGATCTCGACCTGCGGGGTGGGCGAGTCGACCTCGGCCAGAAGTTCCAGCACGGCCTGCTTCATCGCCGCTTGACAGGTGATCACGAGCTGCTGCGATATCGGGATGAACGCGACGGTGCCCTTGCCGGCCAGTTCCTTGGTCACCATGGCCGTCAGCGTCTTCGCGTCGCCCGGGGTGATGGTCACGGTTCGGCGGGACAGTCCGGCGGCCTTGGTCGACTTGACCCCCACGCCGCCAAAGTGCCGGATGCGGTAGAACATCCGGATTTGCCCGTTGGCCAGTTGCTTGGTCGTCACGATGGGCAGTTCGGCGGGCCTTGTGGTCGGCTCCTTGCGGGGCGCGGCTCGGGAGGCGATCACCCCCCGCCGGGCCGCCTGCACGTCGTCACGGTACTTGAAGATGCGTTCCCACACGCTGCGGGGGGCGTAGCGCTCAAGGATCTGCCACTGCGCGGTCGACAGATCTCTTCTCGCGGCGTCATAGGCCCCGACGGCGTGTTGGGGGCGGTCGCCGCTGAAGACCACCGGCGTTTCCCGGCGAGGCCATTGCCCCAGCTTCCCGGTGGTTTCCGTACTACTGACGCACCCTCCGAGGAGAACTGCCGCCGCCACGGCGATCGCGCACATCCCCCCCGCGACGGCTGGCTCGCGTACCGTTGAACCTCTCCTGTTTCTACGGGTGGACATCGCCGTTCCCTTCAGCCGGCCACTGCTTTGCCGGCTCGAAGCTGGCACATGCTATGTCATTTTAACGCCCGCCAGGCGGCCAAGGCCATGGACAGAGGCAAAAAAACTTTCGCCTGCTCGCTTCGAGCGCGCGGACAGTTATCTTTTGTGTCGGCAGTTTGGGCGGATACCTGTGGTTTTTCTGTCGCGGAAATCGGCCGCGGCGGAGGGAATCAGCAGATCCCGGGAGCCGGGCTTGATTCGTCGGTCTTCCGATTATTCGTGGTATCACACAGCGGGCCGCCGGTCGGGGCGGCCCGCTGCGATGTCCGTCCATGCCGCCTGAAGCGGATCAGTACATCCCGTCCATCCCGGGCCCGCCTGCCGGGGCGGAAGGCTTCTTCTCGGGGATCTCGCTGACGATCGCATCGGTGGTCAGCAGCAGCCCGGCGACGCTGGCGGCGTTCTGCAGGGCGGTGCGTTCGACCTTGGTCGGGACGATGACGCCGGCCTTGACCAGGTCGGTGTACTTGCCCGTCATGGCGTCGTAACCGAAGTTCACGTCATCGCTTTCGGTGACCCTTGCGGCGACGATGGCGCCGTTGAGCCCGGAGTTCTCGGCGATCTGCTGGATCGGGGCGACCAGGGCCCGGCGGATGATATCCACGCCGGTCTTCTCGTCGCCGATGGCCTTGACCTTGTCGAGGGCCTTGACCGCCCGCAGCACGGCCACGCCGCCCCCGGGAAGGATGCCTTCCTCGACCGCCGCCCTGCAGGCGTGCAGCGCGTCCTCGACGCGGGCCTTCTTTTCCTTGGCCTCGACTTCGGTGGCGGCGCCGACGTTGATCTGGGCGACCCCGCCGGCCAGCTTGGCCAGACGCTCTTCCAGCTTCTCCTTGTCGTAGTCGCTGGTGGTGATCTCGATCTGGGCCTTGATCTGGTCGATCCGCCCGGTGATGTCGGTCGTCGCGCCGCCGCCCTCGATGACCGTGGTGTTGTCCTTGTCGATGCGGACCCTCTTGGCGGTGCCCAGGTCCGTCATCTCGATGTTCTCCAGCGAGACGCCCATGTCTTCCATGATCGCCTTGCCGCCGGTCAGGATGGCGATGTCGCGGAGCATGTCCTTTCGCCGGTCGCCGAACCCGGGGGCCTTGACCGCGGCGCACTGCAGCGTCCCGCGAAGCTTGTTCACCACGAGCGTGGCCAGGGCCTCGCCCTCGATGTCCTCGGCGATCAGGACCAGCGGGCGCCCGGACTGCGAGATCTTCTCCAGCAGCGGCACGAGGTCCTTGATGGCGGAGATCTTCTTCTCGTGGATGAGGATCAGGGGCTTCTCCAGGTCCACTTCCATCGTCTCGACCTTCGTCACGAAGTGCGGGGAGACGTACCCGCGGTCGAACTGCATGCCCTCGACCAGTTCCACGTGCGTCTCGAGCCCCTTGCCCTCTTCGACCGTGATCACCCCGTCCTTGCCGACCTTGTCCATGGCCTCGGCAATCATCTTGCCGATTTCCTTGTCCTGGTTGGCCGCACACGTGCCGACCTGGGCGATCTCCTTCGACGCCTTGACCGGGTTGGACATCTTGGCCAGTTCGGCGACGATCGCATCGACCGCCTTGTCGATGCCTCGCTTCAGTTGCATCGCCTTGGCGCCGGCGGTCACGTTCTTGAGCCCTTCCTCGAAGATGGCCTCGGCGTAGATCGTCGCCGTCGTCGTGCCGTCCCCGGCAACGTTCGACGTCTTGGAGGCGACTTCCTTGACCATCTGGGCGCCCATGTTCTCATTGGCGTCCTCGAGTTCGATCTCCTTGGCCACCGTCACGCCGTCTTTCGTGACGGTCGGCGCGCCGAAGGACTTCTCCAGCACGACCACCCGTCCGGTCGGGCCGAGCGTCACCTTCACCGCCGCGGCCAACTGCCTCACGCCCTGGCGAATGCCTTCGCGGGCTTCCTGATCAAATACTATCTTCTTCTTTGCCATCGTCTGTTGCTCCCATGGGTCCAGGTCCGGCGCCCCCTGGCCGGGCGGGCGCGGAGTCACGTGGTTTGTGGTTGGCCGTCATCAACGGCCCCGGCCTGGCCGGGTCCTTCGCCGTGCGGCCGCCTCAGCTCAGGATCGCCAGGATGTCCGACTCGTCCATCAACATGTACTCTTCGCCGTCGATCTTGATTTCCGTGCCGGCGTAGCTGGTAAAGAGGACCTTCTGACCCTTCTTGACCTGGAAGTCGGCCCGGGACCCGTCGTCGAGCAGCTTCCCGTCGCCCAAGGCCAGCACGGTGCCCTTCTGGGGCTTTTCCTTTGCGGAGTCCGGCAGGACGATCCCGCCTCGGGTCACTTCTTCCGCCTCAAGACGCTTGACCAGCACTTTCCCGCCAAGCGGGCGTATCTTCGGTGCAGCTTTACGTTTGGCCATCTGTTGCTCCTTTGTCCTGTCTGTATGCTACAGCCACAAGTCGGTTCTCTATCCCGCATCGGCCGGTCGTGCCCGACGCCCCGGCCGGTGTCACGTCAAACGGTCGCCACGCAGAAACCTGTCCAGCCGGATCATCATCCGCTGGATCTGGCGAAGGAACTCTTCGAGTTCGAGGGGTTTGGCCACGACGCTGAAGGCCGTCAGACGCAGGGCCCCTTCCAGCAGCCTGCGGTCCCGCCGGGCCGTGACCACCACAACAGGCAGCAGCCTGTCGAGCCTGCGGATCATCCGCAGCAGTTGGAGGACGTCCATGCACCACTCGGCCTCGTCGTCGAGGACGGCGGCGTCGGCCAGGCCTGACTCGACCACGTCAAGCAACTCTCTGTCGTCATTAACTTTATACGGCACAACGACATTGGGTCCGACGATCTGCTCCACCGCGGGCAGCCAGGATTCGGCCTCGCCGGTGACCACCAGGCCGAAAGGTCCGCCGTGTTGATTCAGTGCCGCTACCATCGTGGGTCTGTCCTGACTGCAGGCCGATCCCAAGAACGGCCGGACGGTGCAGAAGCGTTCCGCCGGTCGGCTGACAATGCAACCCCGGTGCCACGGAACACAATTATTTCTAAAACCAAGACTTACAAAACACAGACCCCCGAGGGCTCCCACACGAACCTGCCGTATGGGCCGACGTGACACGACGCGACTGCTTTATTGGCAGGTGCGGGATGTGGAGCGGGCGAGCTTGCTCGCCCGCTCAACACGCGCCCCGATACGCACGTTCCAAGACCACCTTCACACCCCCGAGTCCCGGGAAGAAGTCGCCTGAAGTTCTGCGCCCCCAACGGCCGACTAATAGTCATGTCAGGGCATCCATGGCTGCCTGGGGTTCTGATGGTGTGCCGCGGGCATCCGATGCCTATATGCGTGGGGGAATCTGAAAGGTCACTATATGAGTGCCAGTGCCTCGAGCAAGATGCCGCATCGCTTGAATCGCCCCGATGACCAGACCATTCAACAGGAACGCCAACAGCAGCACCAGGCTGTAGTGGCCCTGCGGCGGATGCTCGCCAAGACCTCCGGCCGCAGAAAGGAACTGCTGCTGTACGGGGCCGCGTAACTGCCCGCGGCCGACTGCAGCACCACGATACCCTCCTCGTCGTTGAAGGCCTCTTCGTCAGTGGTCTTCGTCGGCCGCCTCTTCCGGCTCGCTGTCGGCGCGGTCCTCTTGGGCTGAAGCGTCCGGAGCGGCCTGGCCGTCCTCATCGCTGTCGTCATCGCCGGGCGGGCGTTCGCTGTCGGGCGCAGCCAGAGGCAGCTTCGCCCCGTCCGACTCGTCGCCCACCACCCTGGCCACGGCGACCAGCTTCTGGTCGCCCTTGAGGGTGATGATTCTCACGCCCTGGGTGGCGCGGCCTATCGTCCGCAGTTGGTCCATTCCGGTGCGGACGATCATGCCGCCCGAGGTGATCATCATCAGTTCGTCGGCCTGGCGAATGGACATCATCGCCACGACGGCCCCGTTGCGTTTGGTGGTCTTGATGTTGATGACCCCGTATCCGCCTCGGGACTGGAGGCGATAGGCGTCGAAGCTGGTGCGTTTTCCGTACCCGTTCTCGCAGGCGGTCAGCAGGGTGGCCATCGGGTCCATGATCGCCATACCGACCACGTGGTCGCCCTCTCGGAGGTTGACGCCTCTCACGCCGGCGGCGGTTCGGCCCATGGGCCTGACGTCGGTTTCCTTGAAGCGGATCGCCTGTCCGTTTTCCGTGCCGAGCACGATCTCGTCGCTGCCCCGGGTGATCGCCACGCCGATCACGACGTCCCCCTCGTGCAGCCCGGTCGCCTGGATGCCCCCCCGCCGGGGGTTCGAGTAGGCCTTCAGCGGGGTCTTCTTGATCTGCCCGTTGCGCGTGGCCGTGACCAGGAACCGCTCGTCGAACTCGCGGACGGCGACCACGGCGCATATCTTCTCATCGCGCTTCATGTCGAGCAGGTTCACGATGGCCCTTCCGCGGCTCTGGCGGGCCATCGAGGGCAGGTCGTAGACCTTCAGCCAGTGCAGCCGACCGTTGTTCAGCAGCACCAGCATGTAGTCGTGCGTCGAGGCGATGAACAACTGCTCGACGAAGTCCCCTTCCCGGGCATCGGAGCCTATGACGCCCATGCCCCCGCGCCCCTGCCGACGATAGGTCGTCAGCGGCATGCGCTTGATGTACCCGGCGTGGCTGAGGGTGACCACGACGTCCTCCTCGGCGATCAGGTCGGCGATGTCGAAATCATCGACGCCGGCGATGATCTGCGTGCGCCGCTCGTCCCCGTAGCGGTCGGCGATCTCGTGGATGTCCTCCCGGATCACGTCCAGCAGCAGCGCCTCGGTGCTCAGAATGGCCTCGTAGCCTTCGATCTCCTCGACGAGCTTGCAGTAGTCGCCGGCGAGCTTCTCGATCTCCAGACCCGTCAGGCGCTGGAGCTGCATGACGAGGATGGCGTCGGCCTGCACGCCCGTGAGGAACTGATCGTTGGCCCTGGCCTGGTTCACGAACGCCTCGGGCAGCAGGCCGCGGGCCGTGGCCCGCTCGCTCAGCCGCATCGGGTGCGCCATCAGCCGCTCGCGCGCCATCGGCACGTCACGCGAGGTCCGGATGATCTTGATGATCCGGTCGATGTCCGCCACCGCCAGGATCAGCCCCTCCAGCCTGTGCGCCTGCTGGCGCGCCCGGCGGAGCAAAAAGGCGGTGCGCCGGCGAATGACCTCCTTGCGGTGGTCCAGGAAGGCCGACAGCGTCTCCTTCAGCGTCAACGTCCGCGGGGCGCGGTGCACCAGGGCGATGTTGATCACGCTGAAGGTCGACTGAAGCGGGGTGAACTTGTAGAGCTGGTTGACCACGACGTCGGGCTCGGCGCCCTTGCGCAGGTCGATCACGATCCGCATCCCCGTGCGGTCCGAATGGTCCTGCACGTCGGCGATGTCGGCGACCCGGCCGGCCTTGGCCACCTCGGCCACCCGCTCGATGATCGTCGTCTTGAGCACCTGGTAGGGGATTTCCGTGACGACGATCTGGGTCTTTCCCCCGCGGGTCTGCTCGGTGTGCATCTTGGCGCGCACGGTCAGCTTGCTGCGCCCGGTCTGGTAGCCGTCGCGTATCCCCGCCCGCCCGCATATCAGCCCGCCGGTCGGGAAGTCCGGACCCTTGACGTGCTGCATCAACTCCTCGACGGTGGCCTCGGGCTTGTCAAGCAGCAGCAGCAGGGCGTCGCAGATCTCGTTGAGGTTGTGCGGGGGGACGCTGGTGGCCATGCCCACCGCAATGCCCTGGGCGCCGTTGACCAACAGGTTGGGGAACCTGCCCGGCAGGACGACGGGCTCGGTGCGCGTGTCGTCGTAGTTGGGCTGCTTGTCGACCGTGTCGAGGTTCAGGTCGGCCAGCATTTCGGTGGCCGCCGCGTGCATGCGGGCCTCGGTGTACCGCATGGCCGCGGGGGGGTCGCCGTCGACGGAGCCGAAGTTCCCCTGTGGATCGACGAGCGGATACCGCAGCGACCATTCCTGCCCCATCCGGACCAGTGTGGGATACACCACGCCTTCGCCGTGCGGGTGGTAGTTTCCGGAGGTGTCGCCGGCGATCTTGGCGCACTTGCGGTGCTTGCTGCGGGGCCCGAGGTTCAGGTCGTTCATGGCCACCAGCACGCGGCGCTGGGAGGGCTTTAGCCCGTCGCGGACGTCCGGCAGAGCGCGATCCATGATCGTGCTCATCGCGTAGGTGAGGTAGCTTTCGCGGAGTTCGTCCTCGATCTGGAGGTCCTCGATCCGCTCGTTTTCGAAGATCATCACCTTCGGCCGGACCGGCCCGGGACCGGGGCCGGCATCAGGGGCCTTGTCGTTGCTCTTGTCGTGAGTGACCTCGTCGTCCGTCACGCGTTAACTCCGGTGTTTACAGTAGTTTCCATATCCACCCCGCGGCCGGGCGACCCTCCGGCCGCCACGGGCCGCAGGCCCTGTCCGCAAAAGATCACCTATTATCGCACAGCCGCACAGCGATGTACAGATCGTTCAGAAAAAGCGCGCACACTGCGCCATCGTGTCCATTCCGGGATCGCCCCCTCAAGCCCAGGGATTGGGATCCCTGGGCTTGGGGGGAGGACTCGCGCAATCGCGCAAAGCGAGGAGGGGGTATCCTGTCTTGCGTGGGGCGCGCCAGCGGGTACGATGCGCCCACGCATGAGCGAGCGCATCACACGCCTGGCCCCGTCCCCCACCGGCGCGCTGCATCTGGGCAACGCCAGGACGTTCCTCATAAACTACCTCCTCGCCCGCCAGCGCCACTGGCGGGTCCTGATGCGCATCGAGGACCTCGACACCCCGCGAACCAAACGCGGCGCCGACGTGCAGGCCCTGGACGATCTGGCCTGGCTGGGCCTGACGTGGCAGACGCCCGTGCTGTACCAGTCGACTCGCGGCGGGGCCTACGAGAGCGCCCTGGGGCACCTGGTGCGGCTTGGCCAGGCCTACCCCTGCGTGTGCACCCGCAAAGACATCGAGCTGGCCGGCGGAGCGCCCCATGCGGAGGACCACGTGGTGGCCTACCCCAACACGTGCCGCGGCCGATTCTCCGGGGCCGAACAGGCCGAGCAGGAATCGGGCCGGCCCCCGGCGTGGCGCGTCCTGGCCGGACCGGAGGCGATAGGCGTCGACGACGCACTGGCCGGAGTGCATACGTTCGCCCTGGCCGATACGTGCGGGGACTTCGTGGTCTTTCGGCGTACGGGGCAGGCGGGGTATCAGCTCGCCGTGGTCGTCGACGACGCCGAGAGCCGCGTGAACGAGATCGTGCGCGCCGACGACCTGCTGGCCTCGGCGGCCATGCAAATCCACCTGCGCCGACTGCTGGGCCTGGGGCCCGAGCCGAGGTACTGGCACGTCCCGCTGGTGGTCGGCCCGGACGGGCGGCGCCTGGCCAAGCGGCACGGCGACACCCGCCTGAGCCACTACCGCAGCCTCGGCACGCCGGTCGAGCGTCTTCTGGGCCTGCTGGGCTACTGGTGCGGGGTTCTCCCGTCCCGGCGGGAGACGACGATGGACGAGCTTCTGGCCCGTTTCGACGTCGGCCGCCTGCCCCCCGCGCCCGTCACGTTCACCGACCAGGACGACCGTTTCCTCGTGGGGTGAGATGGACGCCACGGATTTGGATCAAAGGTTGTTCGAGCGGTCCGGAGCAGATGAACGCCCCCGGACTGTGTCCGGGGGATGCCCCCGAGGCCTCTCGGGGGGCGTGGATCGACGTGTGCACGATTCTCAATCCGAATCCGTATGCGACGGACCCTACGGGTACTTTGCCTTGACGGCGGCGCCTTTCCTGATGCTGCGGTCGGCCAGGTCGAGAATGTGGATGGGCCGGCGGGACCACTCGGGGGTGATCACGAGCTTGTCGCCCTTGACCAGGTGGTCGGCGATGTTCTGGTAGAACCGCCAGCCCTGGCTCTTGGGGTTCTCGCCGCTGGCGACGACGGTGGCGTTCTTCTTGTGCGTCGTCAGCCGCCACGTCCCCCCCTCGAAGACGTACGTGCCTTTCGTGCCGGTGATCTCGAGCTGTCCGGCCTTGGGGTTCGAGTCGATGGTCGTGATGCACAGCGTCAACCACTGCCCGCCGGCGAAGCGGACGACGGCGAAGCCTTCGTCTTCGTTGGTATCGTCCTTCCAGGCGGTCTTCGGCGCCCAGAAGCCCTGGTGGGCGTAGGCGGCGACCTCGACGATCGGGGAGTCGATCAACTGCAGCGCGTACTCCAGCAGGTGAACGCCCCAGTCGTAGAGCACCCCGCCGGAGATGCTCTTGCTGCTGCGCCACCAGTCTCTCGGTCGGCGGTATCGCCCCATGTGCGCCTCGATGCGAACGATCTCGCCGACGGCCTTCCTGTCGCGGACCTGCCGGACCGCTTCCAGGATGCACCCGTCCCAGTGCCGGTTGTGGTAGGTGGACAGGACGACCTTGCTCCTTTTGGCCGCGGCGATCATCGCGTCGCACTGGGTGGTGGTGATGGCCAGGGGCTTCTCGCAGACGACGTGCTTTCCGGCCCGCAGGCACCGGGTCGCGAGCCGGGCGTGCGTGTCGTGAGGGGTGATGATCGTCACCAGGTTGACCGCGGAGTGCTTCAACATGTCGGCCAGGGACGTGTAGGTCTCGATGCCGTCGAAATCCTCGGCGGCGACCTCGAGCCTGGCCGGGTCGACGTCGGCCACCGCCAGGGGCCTCATCCCGGCGCGCTGCATCTCGTTGAGATGGACCCGCCCCATGTCGAATGCGCCGCCGTAGCCTACGACGCCGACGGCGATGTCTTCCGCGTGCTTGAATCGAGTCATGGCAGTTCCTCGGTCAGTGGTGCCCCGGGGGCATGTCGGGCGGGGAGGCACGAATCGTCTAGAGGTACCGGGTGGGCTTCTTGGCCGTCTTCTGGCGAATGTACCTGATGTATCTCCGGACGTTCTTGAACAGCGCGTTGTCCTCGTCGGGAAACGGCTCGCTCTGCACGGGGATCATCTGCTGGACGAGTTGGAAGTCCCTCAAGGCGGCGTCCCAGTCCTCGTTCTTGGTTTCCTTCCAGGCCCGGCGGTAGACTTCCGTCACCGACTCCACCAGCGTGTTCTTAGCGCTCTGGTAGAGTGCCTCGTTCTCCGTGTCGGGGAATCCCTGCTCCCAACCCTTGTACGCCAGGTACATCTGGAAATGCTTGACGGCCATGTACATCGCGTCGGGACGCTGGGGATGGTCGTCGTAGTACCTTCGGGCCATGTCGAGGGCCTCGGGAGCGCGGACCTTACGCTTCCTGACGTTCAACTCCTTGGTCAGGATCTTCTCGATCTCGCGGTCGGTCAGTCTTCTCAGCGGCTTGTTGTCCACGGTCGGGCCGCTGGGGCGCATGGACATCGCCACGATAAACCCCATGAACAGCACCCCGTAGATGCCGAATCCCACGAGGTACTTGCGGATCTTGGCCTTTTTCTCCTTTTCGGCCTCGGCGGCCTCGGCGGCGAGCCGCTCCTCCTCGGTGTCGACCATCAGGTCGGGGGCTTCAGGCTCGGGGGCGGGGACCGGGGGGGTGGGCAGGTCGTGGTCGTGCGTGGGCAGCGGCTGTGTGGGCGAGGGCGGCTCGGTGGGCTCGGGCGGCGCCTGGGGCGCCACGGCGCCCGTGAAGTCCGCAAACTGCGGGTAGGCCTGCCTCATCTCGGCCAGCGCCGCCTCGACATCGTCGCCCTGGGCGACGAAGAGCATCTCCGTCTCGAGCCCGACGCCCAGGATGTCCCCGGTATCGAGGATGATCTGCTGTCCCGCCTTATACCGCCGGCTGTTGACCCGGACGGGGCTGGACGCCACCGACGCGACCACCCAGCCGTGCGGCGTGAGCTGGAACCGCGCCTGCTGGCGGGAGACGGTATGCTCGGTGATCTGGATATCGCAGGACGGATGGCGCCCGATGACGACCGACGCGGTCATCAGCAGGCTCCTTTCCCCCTGCTGGGGTCCGGCGACAAAGATCAGTTCCGCGCGGTTCTGCGCCATCAGAAGAAACCTCTTTTTGCGGCCCGCACGATGGCGGGGCCGAACACGGCCAGAACGACGGCCATCAGAATCAGCAGGCTCGGGACGAGGATCCTGACCGAGGCGACGGCAGCGGCGTTCTCGGCCCGAACGCTCCGCTGGAGCCGCATCAACGTCGCTTCCGAGTGCAGGACCTCGGCCAGCGGGGTCCCGAGTTCCTCGGCCTGGATCACACTGGACACAATGCCGCGAAGCATGTCAATGGGCACGCGGTCGGCCAGGTTCTGCAAGGCCTGCCGCCGCGTGGTGCCGAGGTCCATTTCGGCCAGCACGGTCCGCAACTCGACGTTGAAGGGGTCTTCGCTGTGCTCGCGGACGACGGTGCGGATGGCCTCGGTAAAGGTCGCCCCGGCGCCCATCGCCAGCGAGATCAGGTCCAGCGCGTACGGGACGCGCTTCGTGATCGCCCGCAGCCGCTTGCTCGCCTGAAGGTGCAACTGAAGCAGCGACAGCCCGGTTCCGCCCACCACGCCGAGCAGGAGCATGATGAGGCTGAACTGCCCGCCGACGAAGAGGCTCAGCAGCTCCATCGCCCCGCCGAGGGCCACCCCGGTCAGCATCGCCAGGGCCAGGTACTCATCCGGCGTGTAGAACTCGGGGCTTCCGGCGGCGACCAGCGTGCGCTGGAGCCAGTTCTTCAGCTTGGGCATGCTCAGGCGCTGGCTGACGGCCAGCAGCAGCCACATCAGCGGCATCAGGAGGGGTTTCTCGAAGACGGTCTGGCGGTCCATGTGCCCGGTGGCGATGGCCGCCTGGCGCTGGGCCGAGACGTCCACCTGCCCGCTTTGCCCGAAGGTCGCGATGACCAGCAGCACGATCACGACGAACAGCCCGAGCGAGACCACCATGTCCCACACGCCCCACTGCAACTCCCCGGCGGCCAGGACCGCCGAGGCCACGATGCCTGTCACGTCGATCATCTCAGATATCCACGTCCATGATCTTTCGAATCCAGAGGAACCCCAGGACGGTAAGGGTGATGATGGCGGCGACGATCACCTTGCCCATGTCATCGATGAACAGGGACTTGACGCCTTCGGCGTCGACGATGAAGTAGATGATGAGCAGGACGACGATGGGCATGGCGCCGAGCCAGCGTGCGGTGGCCCGTCCCTGGGCGGTGAGGGTCTTGACGCGGTTCTCGAGCCGCTGAATCTCCCGAATGGACTCCCCGATCCGGTCGAGGGTCTCGCCCAGGTTGCCCCCGCGTTCGCGGTGCGTCTGGAGGGCGGCGAACAGCAGCGTGAAGTCGCCCGAGCCGATCCTGTCGGCGGCGTTGTCCATGGCCTCTTCGAGGCTCATGCCGAACTCGTACTCCCTCAGGAGGTGTCGGAACTCCTGGCGCAGGGGAACGGAGCCCTCCTTGGCGACCAGTTCCATGGCCTGGACGAGGTTCAGGCCGGCCCGGACGCCGGAGGCCAGCGTCTGGATGCCCGGCACGAGCTGGTCTTCGAGTCTGTCGAGGCGTCGCCTGGCCAGGATCCTCAGCATGAGGTAGGGAAACAGCGCCCCGACCGCCGCGCCGATCAGGCCCCCGAGCCACCCCACCAGGCTGTAGGAGATCAGCGTGAAAAACAGGATCGACAGCCCGGACATGTAGGTGGCCGACCGCGACTTGACGTCGATCAGCAGCTTGCCTCTCAGGACGCGGGTGAACATGGCCTCCTGGCGGAGGATGGCCTGCTTCAGCGGGCCGGCGCCGAGCGCCACGGCGACGAATACGCCCAGGAAGATCACCGCGCTGGTCGCGATCAGCGAGGTCCAGTCGATCGGTTGCAGTATGGCCGGCGCGATCATGTGAACGCCTCGATGCCGAGGAACTTGTGGGCGATAAGTTCTTCGGTGAACCTGGGGATGTATCCGGTGTGCCTGAGTTCGCCCACCCCCCCGTCGTCCTGCCCGCGGAAGGGCCTGACGAAGATGTCCTCGGTGATGATCTGCGAGGTGTCCGGGTCGATGCCGACGATCTCCGAAATATGCGTGATCTTCCGCTCGCCGTTGGGGATGCGGGCGATCTGGGTGACGATGTCCAGGGCGGCGACGATCTGCTCGCGAATGGCGCGGACGGGCATTTCGACGGCCATCAGCACCATCGTCTCCAGGCGCATCATCGTGTCCTGGGGGCTGTTGGCGTGGATGGTGCTGAGCGACCCGTCGTGCCCGGTGTTCATCGCCTGGAGCATATCGAGGGCCTCCGGGCCTCGGCATTCGCCGACGATGAGCCGGTCCGGCCTCATGCGCAGGGCGTTCTTGACCAGGTCGCGAATGGTGTACGCGCCGCGTCCCTCGATGTTGGGCGGGCGGGTCTCCAGAGAGCAGAGGTGTTCCTGCGGCAGTTGCAGCTCGGCGGAGTCCTCGATCGTGACGATGCGCTCCTCGCCCGGAATGAAGTTGCTCAGCACGTTCAGCGTGGTGGTCTTGCCGCTGCCGGTGCCCCCGGCGATCATGATGTTCTTCCGCCCCAGGACGCAGGCCCGGAGGAACTCGGCGGTGCCGGCGTCGAGCGTGCCGAACTCGATCAGGTCGTCGATCGTGAACGGAATCCTGGCGAACTTCCGGATGGTCAGGGTGGGCCCGCACAGGCTCAGGGGGTGGATGATGGCGTTGACGCGCGACCCGTCGGGCAGGCGGGCGTCGACCAGCGGGGTCGAGCGGTCGATGCGGCGCCCGATCGGGGTGATGATCCGCTCGATGACGCTCTGGACGATCATGTCGGAGAAGAAGCTCCGCCCGGTGTTCTGGAGTTCCCCGTCCTTCTCGATGTAAATCTTGTCCTTCCCGATGACCATGATCTCGTTGACGTTGGGCATCTCCAGCAGGTCCTGAAGCGGGCCGTAACCCAGCACCACGTCCTCGATCTCCTTGGAGATCATGCGCCCGACGATGTAGTCCCGCAGCGCCGGAGTGATGCGGGCGCTGAGGGTCTTCATGCGTTCGGGCCATTCGGCTTCTATCGTCGCGATGTCCTCCTTGAGGTTCTGGATGCGGAACCGCAGGGGGTAGTAGCTGATGGTGTCGCCGATCATTCGGGTGATGGCTTCCTCGTGCTTGGCGTCGAGCACGTCGGTGTCCTCGAACCCGTAGCTGTACATCAGCCGACCCGTCACCCGGCGAGAGACCTCGGTGACGATGTTCCGCCAGAGGAACTCCTGCACCAGGTGCTGGGCCATCTCGACGTCGATGCGCTTCCGCACCCGCTCGATGATGTCCGCGAGGTGGTGTTTGACCAGCGCCACGTGCCTCTGGTCGGCCGCCCCGCTCTGACCGGTGACGCGGAGGTTGAGCCTCTCGAGCAGTTCGGCGTGTATCTCCTGCTCCAGGGCGACGACGCGTTTTCTGGGTGAGATGGCCTCGACCTTCCCGCCGACGCGTCTGGCCGAGGGCTCCATCATGTAGACGCTGAATTCCCCAAGGCGGATTTCGTCCCCGAAGTTCAGTTTGCGCTGGTGCTTGTACGGAATATCCTTGTTGGCGACCACCACCCCGCTGACCCCGAGCGCCTCGATGAAGAACGTCGGGCCCTCCTTGAATATCCTGGCGTGCCGGCGCGAGACGAACTGGCTGCGCAGGGTGACGGGGTTGGCCTCGTCACGCCCGATGACGATATCCTCGGAGGCGACCTCCACCACGTCGCGCCTGTCGGTGTAGTGGTTGGTGATCCAGAATTCCACGTCGTCGTCCTTGCTGTGTCGGATCGGGCGGACCGGCACCCGCGCCCGGCGGCCCGCCCACGCGCCGCGCCCGCCCCGCCGGAAGCGTCGAACCTACGGCGTCATGATGCCCTTCTCCGCGGAAGCCGGCAGGTTCGCAAGCTCCGGGTTCACCAGGATCTTCTTGTTCACGTACTTCTTCTTGTCCTTGTGAGCCACAACGTCAACACGAAGATCGCGAAGAAGGTGGGTCATTATGTTGTTCAGGGCCAGGGCCGTCTCGGGCGTGACCTGGATGCCGATCGTCCGGTAGCTCTTCATCACCGTGCTGTACTTCCGCCGCCCACCGGGCCTGGAGCCCATCGAGGGGCTGACGGCCATCCCGCCGATCGAGACGACCTTGACGCCCTCGATGATCCGATAGGTCGAGACGGGTTTTCCCGGCGGGGCCAGCACGCCCAGCAGGACGATCCGGTCGCCCACGCGGAGCATCTGCCCCGGGCTCTCACGCGGAGAAATCGAAATCTGGAACGACTCGGTGCCCTCGTCCAGCAGGACCGTGGGCGACTGCTGCTCGTGCCCGAGGATGTCGTCCCAGCGGAGGAACTTGCCTCTCTGGACCCTCCGGCTGAGTTCCTCGTCCTTCAACTCCGCGGGCTTGACGCCGAAGATCACGTTGCTGGTCATGCTGTCCTTGAAGTGCGTCTCGACCTCCCGGATCTCGAGGTCGGACTCCTCGATCTTCTCCCCGGCCTCCATGGTGCGCTTGGGCACGAGCATCATGACCTTCTCTCCGATGCCCGCCTCCCTGACCCGGCTGATGTGCCAGTTGTAGACGATCACGACCAGCACGCCCAGGACCAGTGCGGTCACGAGCAGGCCCTTGTTCTTCACGCCG
>Ga0180432_10002142_pt1 | contig 29962 bp, 23 predicted proteins | sample SS_ome_10_FD_132414 | JGI IMG/M metagenome (GOLD analysis project Ga0180432, IMG submission 132414) | Hypersaline lake sediment archaeal communities from the Salton Sea, California, USA - SS_1_MS_2 metaG | ecosystem: Environmental > Aquatic > Non-marine Saline and Alkaline > Hypersaline >...
CGCATCTGGACGATCATTGCTACCTGTAAAAAGCAGCATCGAAATGTCTTTGATTTCATTCATCAATCGCTGATTGCGCACTGGAACAGAACCCGTCATCCTCAATTAGTGTGAAGGGTTACGTTTTGCTTAGTTTAATGAAAAATATCAGGAGGTAATCGATGAGTAAAAAATCCGAGCAAGCGGTTGAAAAGTTTAAGAATGGTATGAATTGTTCGCAGGCGGTGTTGAGTTGTTGCAGCGAGTCATTAGGGCTCGACAGCGAGACGGCCTCAAGGGTCGCCACGGGATTCGGCGGCGGCATGCGCATGGCCGAGACGTGCGGGGCCGTGACGGGGGCTTTTATGGTTCTCGGTTTAAAGCACGGCAACAGCACACTGGAAGACAAAGAAAGTAAGGCCAAAACGTATGAAAAAATCGTCGAGTTTACGAGCCGCTTTAAGGCGCGCAACGGCTCGGTAAAGTGTCGGGAATTGCTCGGCTGCGACATCAGTACGGCGGACGGCGAGAAAAAAGCTCGGGAAAATGGGTTGTTCGTTTCGATCTGTCCGAACCTGGTACGAGACGCCGCTGAGATTCTCGAAGAAATGCTTGAGAAAGAGTAGATACGACCATGTTGAAAATCTATCCTGTGAAGACCGATGAGGATATTGAGATTGCGAAAAGGCTCTTTATCGAATACGTTGAGTTCCTAAAAGTGGTTCTTTATGAGTATTCGGATGTGCCCTGGCTCATTCAGTATTATCAGGATTTTCAAGAAGAAACAGATCATCTACCTGCTCGCTACAGACAGCCGGAAGGTATAATATTGATCGCCAAGTATGACGATAGACCGAGAAGATCATGAATTTGAACTCAGAACTTGAATCGATATTAAAAGAACACGGCGCCAGCCTGGTTGGTTTCGCGGATATCACGCAGTTGCCCGACGAGGTCACCGGCGGATTTCCGAGGGCCGTCTCCATCGGCGTCGCTCTCAATCCGACCATCGCCCGGGAAATATCGGAAGGCCCCACCCGCCCATACTATGCGGAATATCAACGGGTGAATGATCTATTGGCCAAACTCTGCGAACGAGCGGCCCACATTCTCACCGAGGCAGGTTATCGCGCCGAAGCGGTTAGAGCCACGACGGAGAAGTTCGATCCGGCCACCCTTTCCACCCGCACTCAACACAAAAGCATCGCTACACGGGCGGGCCTCGGATGGATCGGCAAATCCGCCTTGTTGATTACGAAGGAATACGGCCCGGCCGTGCGGTTCGGCTCCGTACTCACGAATGCTGAATTCGTGACGGGTGAATCCATAGACGCCTCACACTGCGGTGACTGTCGAAAGTGTGTCGATCGCTGTCCCGCGGGAGCGATCATCGGGCATAACTGGTCCGTGGGCGATCCGCGAGAGGCAATATACGATGCCTTCGCGTGCCGGGATATGGCGACCAAGTTGTCGGGCAATCAAGGAATCGTATCGACCATTTGCGGAATCTGTATCAACGCGTGCCCCTGGACACAAAGATATATTTCACACGAATCCAGTCGTTAGAAACAACCGGGGCCTGTAGTATAAATTTCTACAGGCCCCGAATTGATGCCTAATAGTTCCTTACCACATCCTATCACATGGCTGTGGTTCGGAAGTCCTACCGTTGTCGATATAACCGGATATCGTCGATGTATATCGTTCCTGTTCCACCGGGTGCCGCCGGATCGGCTTGACTGCCCAGACCAATGGCAACCTTATCCACATTGGTCAGGTTTATGCCCTGATCGGCAAAGGTCTGGAGCGGGATGACCCATTCGGTCCAGGCGTCGATCTGCGAAGCGGCCGGGTCGTCGTGGACCACCAATGCCGGGTTGCCGGAACTGTTGGAAACCGCTACGTATAACGGCTCGGCGTCGTTGTTGAGGATGCCGATATCCTGGTTCGCCCACTGTCCGCTGACATTGCCGGTCGTCGTCACATTTGTAAAGACAGCCTCACATGTCAGAGCGGCATCATGACTGGTCACCGCCAATCCGACATAGACGTTTGAACCCATCTGGATCGTCTCCGATCCCTGATTCGTCCACGTCGTGCCGTCGGTTGAACTGGACGCCCTGAAGGTACCGGCAAGGTCACGCTCGACTTTCACCCAGTACGGCGCTGCGATCCCGCTGGTCGTCGTATCGGTGCTGACGTCGTCGGCAAAGACGCGACGCTGGAAGGAGACGCCCTGAGCCGGCGTGACCACCATCGTCGCGTGCACGGAGCCGGGTTCGAGGCTCTGGCGAATCATAACGCCGGCCTTCGCCCAGTCGTTGGTGTTCTCAACGCTCATAACCCTGGCGACAATCGAGCCGACACCGTTAAGCGACTTATAGGCATAGTGGAACTCATCCGCCTGGTCCCAGATATCGGCGCCGGAACCGGTCATTCTGTACGTGCCGACCGGGCCTTCGACAAAGCCGCCCAAAGATCCCGGATAGCCCCGGAACCAGAGAGACAATTCCGCCACGCTTTCTTCCGTCCAGTCGCGCGTCGATGCTAATGTCATTATCGCTTCCGAATTTCTGACGCCGTCCGTATTGTTGTAAAGGATCGGCATGGATTGAGCACCGCTGTGGACGACCGTCTGCTCGGCATAGGGCGGGAGCAGATAACCCACCTGGGCGCCGTTGTCGGCGACCCCAAAGCCATCGATCCAGCTTTGCCATATGGCCTCGCCGGCCGCGTCGTCATCGGTATAATCCTCAAAGTTGTCCACAACAAGGAAGTCGCCCGTCGTGAAACTCCAAAGGCTTCCAACCCACGGACTGGCGGGATGGGTGTTGTTGACTTCGTCCACGCGCCAGTAGTAGGTCGTATGCCAGGCAAGCTGGCCCGGATCGTAGCTCTCGTCGCCCAGCGCTTTCGTGCCTACATATTCGGGCGACGTGGCGGTGGCGTTCCTTACGGCGTCTTCTTCCGTGCCGAAGTACACTTCGTGTGAAGCGGCATAATCGCCGGCTCCCCACTTGAGGGCAGGCGTGAGCTTGACGCCCGTCGCGCCGTTACGCGGCATCGGGCTATTGGCTTTGACGGGCAGCGACAATGCCGCCTGTGGAACGATCTGCTTCGGAGTAGAAGCACTTTCCCATCGCAGCTCGGCGATCGCATTGGCCGTATCCTCAAAATATTCCATGACCAGGGTGTAGGTATTCCCCTCGGCAAGATCTATCGTTCCAACGTGTTCGATGGGGTATAACGGAACCGCTTCCCAGGAATCCACAAGCAGCCTACCGTCTATCCAAAGTCGGACGCCATCATCGGTCTTAGGGTAGAAGGTGTAGGTCTCCGTATATCCGGCCTCGATTTCGCCCGTCCATCGGATGGAGAAGTCATTATCGCCGACCGCCGGATCGGGCGCGTCGGGATCCATCCAGGCAAAGTTGATTTCAGGATCCGTGCGGGACAAAACGAGCGTCTTAAGGTCCGTGCCCTGGTAGTAATCGCCTCGGACACCGCCGCCGGCCTTGGCCGTCTTAAAACTCCAAACGTCGCCTTTATATGTGCTGGCGCCGTCGAACTCATCGATCCGCCAATAATACGTTTTCTCTCGCACAAGGGGGCCGGGTTGATAGTTCGTCGTTCCCGTTGTGGCGCCCCCGGTCGCATTACTGACCGTATCATAATCCTCACCGATGCACACGGTGTGTATTTTCGCACCATGTCCCGCCGTCCAGCTCAGGGTGACGTCGGGATCGACAAATTTAGCGTCGTCGGCCGGGGAGGGATCGTAGGCCGTTTTGGGAGGAACGAGGAACGTCCATACGTCCCCCTCGAATTTCGATCCGTCGGCGCTGACTTCATCGACTCGCCAGTAATACCTCGTCCCTTGAACGAGTCCGTCCGGATAAGGAAAACCGGGAAAGCCAATCACATAGAACGTCGTGACCTGATTGCCCCGGAATGTATCGCCCGTTCCGGCGGCGACATCATCAAGATTTTCACCGAAGTACAGATCGTGCGAGACCGCCCCGGGCGCCGCCAGCCAGCTCAGCGTTGCCCATGTATCCGTATGAATGGAGCCGTTGCGCGGGCTGGGATTCGCCGCCTTATTACTCGCTTCGAGCATCGCCACGCCCCACACACTCGGATCCTGCCAGCCATTTCCATCCGTTGAAAACCAGGACACCTGCGAGTCCCGGTTGCCGCCGTCGTCGTCATCGTTAATCCACACATCGAAACCGATTTCCTGGCCGGGCATGGGAGCCTTGCCCATGATGCTCATCCACGGCAGCTTGACTTCCAACAGATAGCCTTCTGCGGTCGTCTTGACGGCATATTCCACGCCCTCCAGGCTCGGAGCGCCGTTATGGATGGCGCTGGGCTCGTCATAGACTTCATCTCCCCACCAGAAAGTATATTGGTGGTCATTCGTGTCCGGGCTGGTTTTTTTGCTGTTATCCCCATCGACATAAATTTCGACACTGTCATCGTTCCATTTATTGTTTGCTCCTCCCGAGTCATTGGTCAGCGATTCATCTGTGACCTCGACCAGGACGAACAGCGCTTCCGCGTTCCAGAGGGCGCGCCAGATGCCCGAACAATCTTCGGGCGAACTGGGGGCCGTACCGACCTGGCTGGTGCCGATCGTATATTCCGATGAAAAATACCATGCCTCATCGATTCGAGCATCGATCGTCGGCATGGACCCGGGGCTGGGGATAATGGCATCCTGAGCCAAAACGTCGCTCGCCAGACTCAGGACAAAAACAAGAGAAAATATGCAAATGAGTTTTCTGACCATAGTACACCTCCTTCAAAGGCCATGACCGATATTTTGTTCGTTGCATTATATTCAATTCATCCTGGTTCAGGATGCTTTCTCACATAGGGCGACCACCTCCTTTCCCCGGACATTAAAACACGAATGAAAAAAACCGCTTTGAGTCAGCCTGTTTGTATTCACAACACTGTGCCTCCCTCAAAACTATTTCAGCATAACGACATGAAAATTTTAGTGCCTAAGCTTGAAGACCGGAATCCGCAGGCGTCAATCGAGCAGGCATGGGCCTTACTCCGTTTTTTCGTACCGAATGACGTTGCAGTTGAAGAAAATCTCCGGTTTTCCGCATGATCTTGATCCGGACGCAAAACCAGACGATCCAGGGATTTCCCCTGTGCATTTCACAAAGACACGCCTTCAAGCTCAACGTCTTATAATAACGCGACTTCCTCTCCATGTCAACAATTATCTACCGCTTGTTTATATGCCGTAGAAACCTGCTTCTTAGCCGATCCCGGCCGATCCGTCCCCCTACTCGCGTTCCGCTTGCCACGGCTCCTGATGTTCTGGAAATCCGCCGGCCTTGGGCGTGGCCATTGTAATCGGCATCTCGATGGGGATTTTCTGAGAACCGCGAATGACCTTGCCGATCTTTTCTCTTGTGATCCGTACCGGTTCCGTGATGAGCTCGGGGACGCTGTACGTCCAAAGGCACGAATCATAATGCGTCGGGTCTTTCTGGGGCAGACAGATCGGCTTATAGACCTTGCCGTCCTGATCCACGTAGGCGATATAGGTTCGTGTGAATACACCGCTGTTTCGTTTGCTGCTGAAAACGATCCATCGGCCGTTGCTCGACCAGGAATGCCAGCTTTCGCTCTTGTCGCTATTTATATCGAGCCGGCGGTATTTGTACTCGCCCGTTTGTTGAGCGGCTTCGAGGTCCATCATATACAGATCGCTGCTGGGCCGATACACGGGGAAGCAGCCGTAATCGCACATGCAGAACAGCAGCCAGCGACCGTCGGGACTCACGCGCGGTAAAAGGATACTCCGCTCCGTCTGCCGGGCCGAAAGTACCGTTTCCAGCGCCCCCCACCGGTCCTGGTCAAGGTCGTAACTCGTGCGAACCAGGTCGTATTTGATTTGGTTGTAGGTATCGGGAACGGCCGTCCGGTCCGACCACGTAACCGGTGCGCAACAGAAATATAAGTACCGGCCGTCGGCGGACCAGGTCGGGTAGGTTTCGAGCCAATCCTTCCGGGTAAAATCTTTCGTCGTCTTCACGGTTTTCGAGTCCACCACGTAGTACGCCATCAAAGAATCGAAGTCTATGACGTCCCTGACCTCGTCGGCGGCGGAATGAAAGAACTGCCGAACCTTATTGACGGAAAATGCAGCGACCCGGCCGCTCGGGTGCCATGCGGTATATCCGAATTTTGTCCCGATCTTCCGGACGGTGTCGCCTTCGAGCAGCAACTCCGAGCTGCCATAATCGGCACTGCGGATGCCGAGGAGCATTTTGTCAGCTCGATGTCCACAAAACGTATGGCAGTTTACACAACCGTGTCTGAAGTATTGATTACTAATAATGACGGATTCATCGAAATTATTCAGGTTGCGCTGATAAATGCCCATGCTTCTCCAGACCACATGGCCCGGCCGAATCTTGCGATAAACAAGGAACGAATCGATGTTCTCGCGGGCGATGTCACAGGTGAGAGTCTGAAAGCGCGACCATCGTTTGTCATCTTTTTGAGGAGGCGATATTTCTTCTCGCGATTGAACGAAAATATCCAGGCTGAGCCGCCCGCCCCGGTTCTGATCGAGAAGCTCTCGCCAGGGGCGCGTCGGAATCAAAATCGCGGGCTTCGTGCTGAAGATCTCGATCGGCTTTCCTTTCTCGGAGGACACTCTTACAAAGTAGCCGGCCCCTTCGTTCTGTATGAGAAAGTTCAGAGGCGCAATATTGGGCGGGATCACGCTGCCCGCATAATCCGGCTGGATGTCCGCCGGCCGATCGACCGCATGGTATTGAGAGATCGTAGTTTTGGGAATGCGGTTCGTGTAAACCAGAAGAACGGCTATAAATGCACATGCGAGCATCGCATAAGCGAGCTTGACTTTCCTGGTTGTATGTAATGTGCCCTTCATAGGCTTATTCGACGGAGTCATTTACCTGTGTTTTTCGGCGCATAGATATTATAGAAAAAGTACGTGTTACAAAAGTCCCTGGACAAATCTCTATAGGCGGCCTGTCTGTTACCGCCGTGTGCCTGTAGAATCCGGCTAAAGTCCTCGATCCGCCGACGCAACTGAGGATTCGGCGAGTAATCGGTCAGGGCGACAGGTTTCCTCGATTTGAACGCATAAATCAACGCCGCTTCTTCATAATGTGTCGGCAACTCGGAATAGCCGAGGTCCGGCAGAAACTCGATTCTCTCGATGAATCTGCCTAAATACCTGTTGAGCAGATACCAGGCCATAAGATACTCGAACGCCATGCGATTGTGGGGATTTTTCTCCAGCAACCACGAAAGCGTCTTTTCCTTTAAAAGGGAGTAGATCGGGCAATCCCTGTCCAGTCTTATGGAGCGCAAATGCTGAATATACGCATCCGAAGAAAGGGTGGGATCGGTCCGCAGACGCTCCAGATACCGTTTCGCCCAGTCCGCGTGGAAAAGCGTTTTGCTCAGCGCGCCGAGATAAATTTTAGCCGAACCCGGATTGCCCTTGACCATATTCACCAGGGCCAGTCGCTGTAAGACCATCGGGCGACTACCCAATCCTTCGAGACATTCGGTCAGGGCGTTTTCAGCCATGTTGACCACACCCAGGTCGATAAAAACGTCGAAGATCTGCCAGTACATCCACTTATATTTCGGATCCGACAACAACAGGTAATCCGGATGTTGGGGCCAGGTGAACATATCATAGCCAAGCCGGCCGACGTGATATAACGCCCGGTTCACAGCATGCGCGACAAAGGGATGGGTAGGATTCTGCTGAGCAGTCGTGAGCAACTCCGGCCACATCTTGTGGTAGGCGTAGTAATCCACCTTAAAACGGGTCCGAAGCGTTTCATTGCGGGAAAAGAAAACGGTGCCCCCGGCGATAATGAACAAAAGTATTAGTCCGGTCACATACTTGAGTTTCGCAGAGCCGTCATACCGGGAAAAGATACGTGATGGCAGATCGACCATTGTATTCCGGTGCTTTTTCCTCGACTTTTTTGCGGACGGCTTCCGGGCCGAATGCCGTCGTTTCCGGAGCATTTGCCAAAGACCGTTCAGAAGAAGAACAAAGGGCGGAAGGAGATAAAGTAAGTAGACAATTTCTATGACTCTCGTCCGCGCATTATATTTCATAATCTCCCATGAGAAGGGCAACAATTTGCGAAAGGCATCGACGATACTCACCTGAAAGATCATAAGACCCAACACGTAAGGAACAATCCCAACGGACAACAAACAAACCACACTTATCTTCCATCGAAACCTGAAAAACAATTCGTTCATCGCACAGATCGCGGCAAAAAGGAAGAAACCTCCGGCGGCAAGGTAATAGGTCGCGACGGACAGGATGAGAAAAGTACTGGCACTTCGAAATATCCCGAAGCGTGACAGCGTGAGCTTCATGTAGAGACATGCCATAACCAACGCGGTTAGAAGAGCCATCGTTGTGGCAAAATAGTACGTGTATTGCGTGTACAGAACGAGCAGAAGAATCGGCATGAGAAAACGGATCCCGCGAACGCGGAGTGCGTTTGTCGCTTTCAACATAAAATCGATACAAAAACTGATCAGCCAGGCCTGGAGGGTGACCACGAAAGCGCCCGCCCAGGAATAATAAAAAAGCTGGGACAGAAAAGCGGACAGATATTCGACGGGTCCGCCGGGGTAGGAAAGAAAAGGCAGGAAAAAAGACCCGCCTTTGTTAAACACCGGGAAATTGGTAATCACGCCGGCCCCGTGATAGATGAGCCGAAGATCGACATAGAGCCAGAGATAACAATAGAAGGATGCAAAGAAGAGGATGTCGTGTGATCGTCGTACCCAGCTTCTGCGTGGAGGCGGCTCGGCTGTTTTCGATTTCTCAGATTGCGAAACAGCGATTCGCTCTGAAGTTTTCCGGCGTGATCGCGACATTTCCTTCTTATATCAAAAAATACGTAATGTTTTACCCGGCAACATGTTATCATAAGATATTCGAAAAGCAGCAACCAGTAAAAAAGATACGGAGTATCTTCTTAGATATAATCGACCAAAAAAGACCGTACCTTTGGAGTTAAAACAGACGAAATTGCAGTAAAAACGGAAAATTATGGGAGCACACTTTCATAAATACCACGGATTCGGCAACGACTATCTCGTGATCGATCCGAACGTTGATCAGGTGGATTTGACGCCGGAGACGATTCGGTTGATTTGTCACAGGAATTTTGGTGTCGGGGCCGACGGCATTTTGTACGGACCGCTCAAAGACGGCGAGAATCTGCATGTCAAAATATTCAATCCGGACGGCAGCGAGGCGGAAAAGAGCGGCAACGGATTGAGGATCTTCGCCAAGTACCTGTACGAAAAGAAATACGTCGCGGGAAAACATTTTCGTATCGAGACATTAGGCGGCCTCGTCGAGGCCCATATTCAAGACGACACGGGAAATCTGATTAAGATCGAAATGGGCACAATCACCTTTCGCAGTCGCGAGATACCCGTTCGCGGGAATAGAAGAGAGGTCGTGGACGAGGCGCTGGAAATAAACGGGAGACAATATCGAGCGACCTGTCTGTCCGTCGGCAATCCTCATTGTGTGATTCCGATGGCGGATATCAGTGAGGACATAGCGAGGGAATTGGGACCTTCGATTGAACATCATCCTATGTTCCCGAATCGTATCAACATGCAGCTTTTGAAGGTGGTGGACAGAGCTAATATTGAAATACGCATCTGGGAAAGAGGCGCCGGCTACACGTTAGCCTCCGGCAGCAGTTCGTGCGCCGCCGCGGCGGCGGCCCACAAATTAGGCTTGGTGGATAACGAGATCACTGTAACCATGCCCGGCGGAACATTATTCGTGGAAATCCGTAAAAACGACGAGGTGTACCTGACCGGCGCAGTCGAAGGCGTCTGTGAGGGGCGTTTTCACCATGACTTGGAACAAAAGATTCTCTAAATTTGGGGAGTATGCCTCGCTGGAATCCATGAATCAGGACCAAGTTGCAAAGTACGCTCCCGATGTTATCATATATTAGAGCTTTTAGGTTTATCAACATAGTCAAGACTCAATTCTGAGGTTGGAAAATGCTTTTTTCAGACGAGTGCAAAGAGAGAATTTTCTCCGAAGTATCAGATATAGGCCAGATTGTGGAATATGTCACAGGTAAAACTGAAGTAGGTCGGAACACTGAAGCTATCGAAAATTTTGTATTCTGTTTTTTTCTGATAGTATGTTTCGTTAAATCCAAGATAGCCCTTCCGATCAAAGTGCTGAGAAGAAGAAAAGAACAATCACCTGATTTTATCTTATGTTATGGAATCGAGAAGAAACTCCTGGGCCTAGAGCATTCTCGAGCCACGACTGAAAAATATAAGGAGGATGAGAGCATTTTTGAACAATATCCTGAAGGTAGTCTCTTAGAGCTTCCATATTATTCACCGAGTAGGAGACTACCAAAGAAATCGAGAATTGCCATGAGAAAACCCGGTGAAAAACTGATGAGCAACGGTTGGGGCGATTATGGCATGGAGAACGACTGCGCGCAACTAGTAACTGACGCCATTGATAAGAAGACCGAAAAGCTGAACGCTCCACATTTTGAGAAATTTTCCTCCAACGAATTGATCGTGCAAGATGTTAGTCATGTGTCGTCTCTCAAGAGGCTTGATAAAACCATCCAACTCTTGCGCGAAAAAGATGCTTCATCTACGAAAGATGCCCGTACAAAGTATGACAAGATACACTTGATAACGGAGCATTCACTTGTGTACGATGTGTTCAAAGATAACGAGACGACAAGCCTTAAGAAGGATGATTTGCTTAAAATGTGGACGAGGTTTACTGCATGATGCCTTTCTTTACCTCTGTGGTTTAGAGAGGAAATGTTTATTGACCAAAAGCACGGTTCCCAGATTTGGTGCCAACAACTTGGCCGATTCGTATTGTCATCCCTGCGAAGGCAGGGATCCATAAATCCGGTGCCTTAAATGGATTCCCGCCTTCGCGGGAATGACAAATTGAGAAATTCAATTGGTATGATATTTATGGATATACAATATGGTTCAAAAACCGTGGCCAAAATTGAGGCAGGCCAACAATGAAGACTGCGAAGATATCACCCGGCTGGTTTTCGACGCGCTCGAAGAGTACGATTTGAAGCCCGACCCGTCGTCCACCGATGCGGACCTTAACGACATCGAATCGTCCTATTTCGAGCGGGGCGGGACGTTTCTCGTCCTGGAGGCGAATAACGACTCCATCATTGGGGCCTATGGACTTTATCCGATGGAAAACCGGACGTGCGAGCTTCGCAAGATGTATCTTCATAAGGCCTATCGCAGACAAGGACTGGGTAAGTTCTTGCTGGAGGACGCCCTGTCGAGAGCACGGCAACTCGGATTCAAGACAATGATTTTGGAGACGGCGTCCGTTCTGAATGAGGCGATTGCTCTGTATAAAAGCTACGGCTTCGTGGAATATCAGCCGGATCATATGTCAGAACGGTGCGACCAGGCGTATGCGCTGGAATTGGAATAACGGTGTTCGTCCGGTTCAGGATTCGGAAAACTGGAAGTGATCTTTGAAGACGGTCTTAAAATCGAACACGTTGTCGAAGTCCTCGATCGAATCGCTCGGCTGGGCGCTCATCCACTCGTGCCGGATCATCAGCCAGACAATCTCGCCGAAATCGCGCGTCGTTTTGAGGCCCCAGGTGGTCAACACCAGCATGGCCAATCGGCCCCACTTCTCGAGGGCCAGTTTTTTCAGGCCCTGGCAAAGTGTTTCGCCGCTAACGTGTTTGGGTTCTGTGGCCACGTTTTTGGCCGTATAGCCAAGCCCCTCATAAACAAACTTCACCGCCGGGGCACTATACCGGCCGTCTTCTAAGGCAATTTGTTCGAGATTCTTCTTCATTCCCGAAATCCACTACGGCATTCAACATACCTACTCTTGCGTACGATTCATTCCACGCTTTAAACTCGCATTTTAATACTTCTTCATATGGACGTCAACGATATTAAGAAGCGCTTGACGCGGCGGTGTTTCTTTTGGAGAATTCAACAACGGCCCGCGAAAGGCTCTTGGCCGAACGGAATTCGAGAAAAACAATTGAAAGGTGGCGTCCCATGTTGAAAAAAATGCTTTGCTTAGCTTTCTTGTTGACCGGCCCCATTGGATTCGTTCGGGCCGGAGACTACTTTCAGATGCCCTATGGCGAGCAACTGCCCGGCTCCAGTGAAAGAGTCGGCTTATGGTGGGCTTCGTCCGGATGGAAAATAAGCCCGGATAAGCCCTTGCCCGAAACCCAGGGCCGGGCCGTGATGATAGCTGCCGCCCGTAACGAAGTTGAAGCCGTCCAGTTGGTTGTGCGACCGACATTCCATTTGAAGAATTTTACATTGAGCACCCTCACATTTGACGGGCCCGGCGAGTTTGTCATTCCCAAAAGAAATATACAGATACTCAAAGTGCAATACGTCAACGTCGCGAGGCCTACCGACAAGAGCTCAACGCCGGGTCTTTGGCCCGACCCACTGCCGCCGTTAAAGGGTTCCATGAATCTCGAAGCTGACAAGAACCAGCCATTCTGGATTCGTGTGAAGATACCTCGCAACGCGCCGGCGGGAACCTATACGGGGTATATCGTCCTCAGTGGAGAAAACTACAACGACACTATAACTGTTCATGTGAAGGTTTACGACTTCATGTTGCCCGACCGAATGACGTGCACAACCGCCTTTGGTTTCTCGCCGGGCAACGTCTTTCGCTACCAGAAGTTGTCCAACGACGCACAGAAGCGCCAGGTCCTCGATAAATACTGGGCGAACTACAGCGCCCACCATATATCACCTTACGACCCGGCGCCGCTGGACCGGATCAAAGTCACCTGGCCTGACGTCAAGCCGCCTGTTTTCGACAAGTTCGCCAATTGGCAGGGATTGCGAATCGTTCAGAACGAGACGCACTCCGGCAACGGCGCGGCGCTGATCTACGACGACGATCCGAAGAGTAACGTCACCGTCTCATACGAACGGCTTATCCGCATCCCTTCGGGCGGTTTGAACGTACAGTTCTGGTATCGGACGGCGGTGCCGGACCATCGCTTCGGGATCGCGCTCAATCATCACGATAAAGACGGCAAGTGGATGTCCGGCCACAACAACGATATGATCTTGAAGGGCGACGGGACGTGGCAGCTTTTCGAGGCCCAGGTGAAGGATTTTCCCAAAGGCGCCGAATTCGTCAGGGCGAATATCCGTGCGACGGTATGGTCCGACGCGGGGGAGCGGATCGGACTCGTATGGTTCGATAACGTGTCGATAAAGGACGCCGATGGCAAAGAGCTGCTCGAAGGCGGCGATTTCGACGTCGTCAAGCGGACCGAGCTCGTCGCACCGGCTGAAACACTGAAAGCAACATTCGATTTTTCCGCCTGGGATCGGGCGATGAGCCGGGCGATCAATCATTATAACCTCAATTCATTTCGCCTGGGAATCCCCGGTCTGGGCGGCGGGACGTTTCACGCGATTTCCGGGCCGTCCCTGTTAGGCTTCAAGGAAGACGAGCCGGAATATCCTATTCTCCTAAAATCGTATTGCAGCCAAATGCAGGAACATCTGGCCCGAAAAGGCTGGCTGGATGAAGCGTTCGTCTATTGGTTCGACGAGCCAAGCCCCGACCAGTACGCTTTCGTGCTGAACGGCTTCGAGAAGCTCAAACGCTATTGCCCGAAGATCGCCCGAATGTTGACCGAGCAGCCCGAGCCGCAGCTCGAAGGCGGGCCGAACATCTGGTGCCCGGTCTCTCATCACTACGAGCATGAACCCGCCGAACAGCGCCGCCAACATGGCGACAAATTCTGGTGGTACGTCTGCACCGGGCCGAAGGCGCCCTATTGCACACTCTTCATCGACCATCCCGGCACGGAGCTGCGCGTCTGGCTCTGGCAGACCTGGCAACGCGATATTCAAGGCATCCTCGTCTGGCAAACGAACTACTGGACCAGCTCGGCCGCGTATCCCGACCAACCCCAGAATCCCTACGAAGATCCGATGGGCTGGCGGTCCGGCTACAGCACGCCCAGGGGTGAGAAACGACCCTGGGGCAACGGGGACGGACGCTTCATCTATCCGCCCGTCGCCGCCGCGGACGCCCGTCCTTCGGAACCTGTCCTGGAAGGACCTGTGGACAGCATCCGCTGGGAAATGCTGCGCGACGGCATCGAGGACTACGAGTACATGGTCATTTTGAAAAACCTGCTCGAAACTAAGAAAAACAAGCTGAGTCGAAACCAGCAAAAAGAATATGCCGGCTTGCTCGAGGTTCCCGAAGAGATTACGTCTGACATGACGACCTTTACGAAAGACCCGGCGCCCATCGAAAAGCACCGCGATAAGGTCGCGCAAGCGATCGCGAAGCTGAGTCAATTGTGATCCGACGATTTATACAAATTGTCATTTCGACTGGATATCCACTCAAGGTGGATCGGAGTGGAGAAATTTGGTTACGTGAGAACACCATACGTTCGTCACCAGATGTCTCGACTCCGCTCGACATGACATACGTGTATTGAGCAAGTCGCTACGGTCGCCAGTTTTGTTCTCGGGCGCCGTGGTAGGTTCTCAGCACATGCCCGAACGATTGGGTCGATCTCGGCTCAAGGACCAGCGTGTATTTGACGGTCCTTAAATCTACTTTCTCGAATTGGCCGAAATCGCCGCTGTTGGCGAGCTTCCAGTATGAGGTATTGAAGTTACGTTTGATCTCGACCTTGACGGAAATATCGCGCGTATTCCTGACTTCGATTTTGAAGGTGCGAATCTCGTCCCAGCCGGAGACATTACCGCGGTTGTCGAACCGGTAGTTTTCCGTCTCGAAGTCCATGAGCTTCGGCTCGACGACCACGTTCGCCGCCGGCCCGAGATTTAGCTCGACGTCCTCGTCCACGGGGATGTACTTAAACGATGATTGGCCCGTGTAGGACAGATGTCCCTCGCCTGCGTTTCTATAAACCTTGAGCATCCCGCCGGGGATGGGTGTGGCCCCGAGTTCGTGCTCTTCGTCGTTCTTGAAGCTCAGGAACCGTAAGACACTCGGTCCGTATCGCTGCTCTTCGTATTTGTAGAGATTCACCACCGGCACGTTATCCACGTCGAAGCTCGGAAGCCGTTTCGAGAAACCGGTGGGAATCGTCTCGGTGCCTTCGATCGTGTAGAGAAAATACTCACTCAAGCCTTCCTTTGTGATTTCCTTGGGCTTTCGTCCCAGACCATCGACGGGCCCGTTTATCTGTGCCAGCATACTTTTGCCGGCCCTTCGGCCTCGATAACGTGATGCCATTCCTTCTCTCAGGATTTCCATTTCTCCCGGTCGTTCGTAGGGGTACTGTCGCCGAGCCAGTGCGGCGATTTCGTCGAGGATATGCACTTTTCCGACGATCAGGCGGGTCTGGGCGTTCTCATAATCTTCACCGCTATTGTTGGTGACGACAACATAGCCCTGGAGGCGCATTGTTTTCTCATCTTCCGTAAGCGTGCCCATATAAAAGGACCGCCACGACAAACCGCTGGTCAGATACGAAATCTCGACCGGAACTTTGCCGTTGATTTCACTTTCGATATTCCACAGGCCAGGTTTGTGACTCTGGGCGGATAGGTCAAATCGGCGATATCGATCTTATCCGCGTCGGCTTTGGGCAGCATCTCTAAGCTGGTCGGATCGATGAGGGTATTGGCCCATGAGAATTGCAGCTTGTTCGTGCCGTTCTTAAGCGTTAGCGCCCGGCTCTCTCGCACCAACGTTAAATCCGCCGAGTTATAGATCGTCATCTGCACCGTTTCCCGCGAAGGCAATGTCACCAAATCAACCTTTGCCTCGACAGCACCAGCTATCGCAAAAATTATCAGCCATAAAACTACAATATGTTTCATCTTACTTGTCCTCTTTTTTATCTACGGCCGCCAATCTCCCTCTCTGGCACCGTGGTATGTCCTCAGTACATATTCGAATGACCTGGCCGATCGTGGTTCCAAGACCTGTGTGTACTTCACCGTATTCAGGTCCACTTTCTCAAAATCCCCGAAATCGCCATTGTTGGCGAGCTTCCAGTATTGTGTATTGAAGTTACGCTTGATCTCGATCTTGACGGGAATCTCGCGCGTGTTCTTGATTTCGATCTTGAACGTTCGAATTTCATCCCAGCCGGAGATATTGCCGCGTCGTTCGAATTGATAATTTTCCGTCTTGAAGTCCATAAGTTTCGGCTCGACAACCACGTTCGCGACCGGCCCAAGGTTTAGCTCGACGTCCTCGTCCACAGGGATATACTTGAATGACGATTGGCCCGTGTAGGATAGGTGCCCATTCGTACCCACGTCCCTGTAAACCTTCAGCATCCCGCCGGGGATGGGCGTCTGGCCGAGTTCATGCTCTTCGTCGTTTTTAAAGCTTAGAAAGCGCAAGACACTCGGCCCATAGCGCTCTTGTTCGTATTTATAGAGATTCACAACCGGTACGTCGTCCACATCGAAGCTCGGCAGCCGTTTTGAAAAACCCGTGGGGATTGTCTCCGTGCCTTCGATTGTATAGAGGAAATATTCACTCAGTCCCTCTTTTACAATTTCCTTCGGTTTGCCCGGCATTTCCATGGCATATTCATAGGTATCCATTTTCTCCATCACTCCCCTCGCTCTACGGCCAGAACGGGATTCATCCATTCGAGAGAATCGGGCTCCTAAAAAGATCTCCGGTTCCGGCCGGCCATAGGGGTATTGCCGCCGGGCCAGTGCGGCGATCTCGTCGAGAATATGCACTTTTCCGACGATCAGGCGGGTTTGCGCATTTTCATAATCTTCGCCGGAGTTGTTGGTGACGACAACGTAGCCCTGGAGCCTCATTGTCTTTTCGTCTTCCGTAAGCGTTCCCATATAAAAGGCCCGCCATGACAGACCGCTGGTCAGATACGAAATCTCGACCGGTGCTTTGCCGCTAACTTCGCTCTCGATATTCCACAACCCCAGATTCGTGACTCTGGGCGGGTAGGTCAAATCGGCGATATCGATCTTGTCCGCATGGGCCTTAGGCAGCATCTCCAGGCTCGTCGGATCGATCAGCGTATTGGCCCATGAGAATTGCAGCTTGTTCGCGCCGGTCTTGAGCGTTAACGCCCTGCTCTCGCGCACTAACGTCAAGTCCGCAGAGTTATAGATCGTCATCTGCACCGTATCCCGCGAAGGCAACGTCACCAAATCGACCTTTGCCAAAGCGGCATCGGCTGTCGCGAATATCACCACCAATAAAACGGTTATACGTTTCATCTTATCAATTCTCCGCTCATTTACAGTCGCCAATTTTCTTCCCGGGTCCCATGGTATGTCCTCAGCATATACTCGAACGACTGGGTCGATCTCGGTTTTAGGGCCAGCGTGTATTTCACCGTCTTCAGGTCCACTTTCTCGAATTGGCCGAAATCGCCGCTGTTGGTAAGCTTCCAGTATTGGGTATTGAAGTTGCGTTTGATTTCGACTTTGACGGGAATATCGCGTGTGTTCTTGATCTCGATTTTGAACGTGCGAATCTCATCCCAGCCGGAGATATTGCGCCGACTATCGAACCGGTAGTTTTCCGTCTTGAAGTCCATGAGCTTTGGCTCGACGACGACGTTCGCCACCGGTCCGAGGTTCAGCTCTACGTCCTCGTCCACGGGGATGTATTTAAATGACGATTGGCCCGTGTAGGATAGGTGCCCGTTCGTCCCGGCGTTCCTGTAAACCTTCAGCATCCCGCCGGGGATGGGCGTTTCACCGAGTTCATGCTCTTCGTCGTTTTTAAAGCTTAGAAAGCGCAAGACACTCGGCCCATAGCGCTCTTGTTCATATTTATAGAGATTCACAACCGGCACATCGGCCACGTCGAAGCTCGGCAGCCGTTTCGAAAAGCCCGTAGGGATCGTCTCCGTGCCTTCGATCGTATAGAGGAAATACTCGCTGAGACCCTCTTTCGCGATCTTCTTCGGCTCGGCGGCCTCCATCGCTTTTGCAAAAAATGCTACTTCTCGTTTGGCCCGGGTCGGCATCGCAGTGGGAGCCGGCATTGTCGGCGCGGCCGGTGGTATCGGTCCCGGCCGACCGTAGGGGTACTGTTGCCGGGCCAGAGCTGCGATCTCGTCGAGGATATGCACCTTGCCGACGATTAAACGCGTCTGGGCGTTTTCGTAATCCTCGCCGGAGTTGTTCGTGACCACGACGTAGCCCTGGAGCCGCATCGTTTCCTCATCTTCCGTGAGCGTGCCCATGTAAAATGCCCGCCACGACAGACCGCTGGTCAGATACGAAATCTCCACGGGGACTTTCCCGCTGACACCGCTTTCGATAGTCCACAGACCCAGATTTGTGACTCTCGGCGGATAGGTCAAATCGGCGATGTCGATTTTGTCCGCATTGGCTTTCGGCAGCATCTCCAGACTGGTTGGATCGATCAGCGTGTTGGCCCAGGAAAATTGCAGTTTGTTTTCACCGTTCTTGAGCGTCAACGCCCGGCTCTCGCGCACTAAAGTCAAATCCGCCGAGTTGTAGATCGTGATCTGCACCGTATCCCGTGAAGGTAACGTCACCAAATCGACCTTTGCCTGGACCGTGCCCGCTATCGTAACAACGATCAGTAACAGAATGATAATACGTTTCATTTTACCGTTCCTTAAATTCTGTTTTCTGTCCTCTGTTCTCCGTCTTCTGTTGACCTACGGCCGAACGTTGCGGCGATGGTAATACATTTTTAATTCCTTCACCGCCGGGCCGTCCTCGGTGCGGGCGGGCAGATTGATCTCGAACTCGAGCGTCGAGGCGTCCTTCTTTTTGTATTCCATGTTGCACGTTTCCATGTCCCACTGGCCGGGGATGTGCTGGATCATCGTTAAGACCGCGGGGCCGTCCTTGAAATTCTCGATCTTGGCGACGATTTCCTCGTTCGTATCGTACAGGACGGGATCGCCCCTTTTGTTCTTATGCGTAATGACGCGGTCCTCGCGCATTTTCCGCTGGGTCACAACGATGTCGCGACTATCGCCGATATATAGCTCCATCTTCTCGCCGACCGGGACGAGCGCCGAGCGATCTTCACCCAGAAAGATCGTACTCTCGCGACCATCGTCCTGGAACAGGCGCGCCTTGCCACCCCACAAAGAGAACTTGCCCAGGCCGCTCTTGGTATCGTTGACGATGCGATAGCTGACGGGTATCCCTACGTTCTGGTTATCTAATTTCTCCGGGTCCCACGGGAGCGTCGCGGCGTCGAATTTCCAGATCTTCGTGATCGGCACCTTGTCGGCCTTGAGGAACAGCATCTGCTTGGTCTCCTCATGGTCGATGCCCTGCTCGAAGGCCTCGCCGTAATCGAGCAGCACGCGGGCCTTGTCGAAATCCTCGCCGGAGAAGTTTCGCAATACGAGGTAGCTCTTGAGATCGACGTAGGTTTCGGCCTTGTCGGCGATGGCCTTGTAGGTAATCAGCCGGTCGATATTGCTCAGAAGGTAGCTGATGCGCACCGTCTCGGCGTAGTCGCCGCTACTGCTGATATCCCAGACGAGCGCCGCTTCGTTCGGTGGATAACTCACGCTCAAGAGCGTGACCTGGTCCGGATGGTCGAGGACGCGCAGGCGGATCGAGTCGGAATCGATCGAAACGCCCTTCCACGAGAAGTCCACCTGGTTCAGTCCCTTCTGAAGCGTCAATACGCGTTCTTCCTCGATCAGCGTCGCCTGCGGATTATCCAGGCGAATCACCGTCGCCCCCCGCTCGGGCAGCGCGACCAGCTTGATCCGACCGAACGCCGCCGAACCGATGCTCACCATCACAAGCAGTGCAATGATTGATCTTGTTTTCGTATTCATTTGTTGTCTCCTTATTCACTTTCACATTTTCTGGCATTTTTGGTTACACTATATCAAATGTTATCGACTTACTGATGTAAATAACTCAATTCAAATTGAACGGTTCACATTGTCATCCCTGCGAAAGCAGGGAACCATAAAACGCAACAAATCAAATGGATTCCCGCTTTCGCGGGAATGGCAGATTGCGACTGGGTGGCAGCCTCAAGGAAGGTGGCACGGCCATCTTGGCCGTGTATTCATGGGCTGCAAGCCCATGCCACGTGTGGGGATGGCTTCTCCCCCGACCATCCCCAAAGTCTGCGACTTTGAGGCTGCCACCCTTTTTCAATCTATCCGTCAATTTGCGTGCTATTAAGTACAAGACATCAACTTCCAACTATTGCGTTAGCGTTTGCTCGCGTTCGCCATGACAAGTTGTGACCGCATATTCGATTGCTCGCTTGCTTCGCGGCTCCAGGCTGACTTCAAAACGGGCGTGCGTCGCGTCGTGTTTCTTATAGGGCGCGTCGCTTTGCAGCGTCCAGTACGGTGTTTCGAATCCGCGGGTGATCTCGACCTCAACGGGCAGCGTTCGCGTATTGGTCATCTCGATCTTCCAGGTGCGTATCTCGTCCCAGCCCGAGACGTTGCCTCGTCTGTCGAAGACGTAGTTGTCCGTCTTGAAGTCCATGAGTTTCGGTTCGATTTCGACGAGCCTGGCCGGGCCGAGATTTAGTTCGATCTCTTCATCCACCGGGATATATTTAACCTCCGTGCCGCCGACATACGACAACAATCCCTGCGCATCGGCCCGGCCATAAATCCGGATCGTGCCGTTCGGAATCGGGGTATCGCCTAAGTTGTGCTCTTCGTCGTTGGAGAATTTGATGAACCGGATCGCCTCACGCCCCCAGTGCTCCTCGTCGTACTTATACAAACTCTCCACGTCGATGTCGTCCGCCTCGAACGATAGCAACCTTTTGCCCCATTCGTTCGGAATCGTCTCCGTGCCCTCGATCGTATAAAGGAAGTATTCGCTGAGACCTTCCTTCCTGATTTCTTTAGGCATCATGCCCCCCATCATTCCGCCGCCCATTCCCCCCATGCCTCCCATGCCGCCACGCCACCAAGCTCCGTTTGTGATTACTGCAACTCCCACACTATCGCCGTCGAAATCAAAGCCCTTTCCGAAACTTAATCCCGGCCTGTCGTACGGATATTGTCGTTGTGCTAAAAGGGCGATCTGATCGAGCAGATGGACCTTGCCGACGACGAGGCGCGTTTGTGCGTTCTCGTAATCCTCGCCGGAGTGGTTGGCGAGACGCACGTAGCCGGACAGGTGCATCGACTTTTCATCCTGCAAGAGCGTGCCCATATAAAACGCCCGCCAGGATAGCCCGCTCGTGAAGTATGTAAGCTCGAACGGTACCTGGCCGCTGATCTCCGAACGAATGAGCCAGCGGCCAAGCTCCCGCAGCCTCGCTGGAAACACCAACTGCTGGATGTCGATCTTGTCCGCCTGCTCCAGCGGTTCCAGAGACAGCGACGTCGGATCGATCAACGTATTGGCCCACATAAATTGCAGCCAGTTCCAGCCCCTCTTCAGCGTCAGGTTCCGACGCTCCCGCACCAGCGTCAGACTATCCGAAACAATCGTCGGCGGTCTTTGCGGCCCACGATTTTCTCTGATATCCCGTTCATGGCTTTCCTCAACCGCTACTTCATTCGCAATGCTATCCAAATCAGAGGTATTATAGATCGTCAATTGCACGCTGTCCCGCCGGGGCAGTGTCACTAATTCAATCGCACTGGCCGGAGCAAAAGGCGCCTGCTCCGGAATGAATTCCTTCTCGGAATCACCTGCAGCATCGACAGGTTCCGTCGGCTGCAAAATCCCGCTGACTACCCCCTTGCCCGACGAGGCGTCAAAGGCATACATTCTCGTGCTGAGCTCTTCCAAATCCGAATCGACAATCGTTTCCCCCCCACCTTTTCCCTTGGGCACCATAGCTACACGCGAATCCGGTTTCGGCACGCTCGCAGGCGCCAAATGTTCCTTCGACTCGACCGGTACTTCGTCGGGTCGCCCGGATCGCCTTGCTGAATCCGCAACGTCCTGTTTCTCCATCGTTTTAAAACGCGTCGGCTCCTCTTCCGTTAAGCCCCCCATGAACATCATGAATCCAATAACCAACACCGCGGCTACAGCCCCGATCCACCTTAGCGTGTAGAACGGGACCACTTTCGCCTTCGCCGGTCCTTTCGTCTGTTCCACGACCTGGGCGATCAGCCCCTCAGAGGCGTGGACGTCTTCCTTTAGCAAATCCAGCGCGGCGAATTTGCGGTCCAGCTTCTCCAGACGCCCCCGGCACTCGGCGCACCCGGCTACGTGCTCGGCGCTCGCGGCGTCCTGCTCGGCCGAGGCCAGTTTGAACCGGTATTCGATCAGCTCTTTCTCTGTCAAATGACGTTTCATTCTACAACCCCCGTCACATCAGGTAACCGCTCCGCCAAGGTCCTCAGCGCCCGGTACATCTGCGTTTTCACCGTCCCTATCGAGCAGCCGAGCATCGCCGCCACTTCGCGGTAGCTAAGCTGCTGATAATACGCCAGAATCAGCGTCGCCCGTTGCCGGTCCGGCAGGGAGGCCACCGCTTCTCGGACCTTTTCGACCTGCTCGGCCCGCTCCGCCTCTTGGGACGGGTCGCACGAGTCGTCCGCCACGGCTACAGCCTCCAGCGATTCACAGTTGTCGCCATCAGGACAATCGAGCGGCTGATTGAGCGAGACGGCCTGTCGTCGCTTGCGTTTGCGAAGGCCGTCGATGGCGACGTGCGTGGCGATCCGGAACAGCCAGCTCTTGAAATGCGAGCCGCGAAAGGTATGGGCCTTTTCGTGCACGCGCTTGAACGTTTCCTGAAAAAGGTCTTCGGCTTGTTCGCGATTCCGGCTCATTTTCACTAAATACCCCAACACGCCGTCCCCGTAGCGACGGACCAGCTCGCCGAAGGCGTCTTGATCGCCCCGGCGATGGGCCTCTATTAGACTGTTATCCGACGTTTCCATTTCCAGTTCGGCTATGACTCTGACTCCAGCTACTCGTACAGACGTCTATCGTAGCCCCAAGGTTGACAAATCCCAAAGTAAATTCTCCGTAAAAATCAACCGCAACATCGATCCGGACACGAAACGGTGTGCGGTGAACGCCTTGATGCCGAGGGCATATTCCGCTAACGTGTCGCGGGCATTCCCTCTGCTCCGCTCGGGACGGGCCTGCCGCCGATTCGCGCGCCGGACGCCGTCGAATCGGACAGGGTGTGCCTTGCGCATGCGACCCAATTGTCATAAGGCGCGAATAGCGTGTCTGAAAAGCGTTTTTTTTTGCGGAAAAAAAGTTGCCAAGAAGGCGGCTTTGGTGTAGAGTACGGTGCTAAGATTTTGGCGTAAAAAGTCGGATATTTTGACCCTTTTGGCAATTAAGCACAGAGGTTTATTATGAAGGCAAATTTTAATCGTTCCGCCCTCGCCGAGGCCCTGGGATTGCTGACGTCGGTCGTGCCCAGCCGGACCCCGAAGCCGATCCTTCGCTGCGTGCAAATCGTCGCTGAAGAAAAAGAGGTTCGCATGTGCGCGACGGACCTGGAGGTCGGCCTCAACTACCTGATCTCCGAGGTGCAGGTCGATAAACCGGGCGAAATCATCGTCCCGGCCGACCGCCTTGCGGCCATCGTTCGCGAGAGCGTCGATGAGGTTCTGGTTCTGGAGAGCACCGAGACTGCCTGCGAGATCAAAGGCGCCGACAGCCATTATACAATTTACGGTCACGAGCCGGGCCAGTACCCCATCGTCCCGGATTTCGAGGGCACCGGCGAAATTAAGGTCCCGCTCAATAATCTCCAGGCGGGTATCGAGCAGAGTCTGTTTGCGACGGCGCGGGAGAGCAGCCGGTATGCCATTAACGGCGTGCTGTGGGAATTCAAGGACAAGAAGCTCATGCTGGTCGCTACGGACGGGCGGCGGCTGGCGCGCAGCCGGGTTAGTCTGGCCGCAGCGCCGAAGGAGAAGCCGCCCGAGAACCTCATCGTCCCGGCCAAGGCGATGGGTTTGCTGGATAAGATCGGCGCCGGCGAGAAAGATACCGTCGCGGTCAAGCTCGTTGACAATCAAATCCTGATGAGCTGTGCCAATGTCGTGATCAGCTCGAACCTGGTCGAGGGCAACTTCCCGAAATACGAAGATATCATCCCGACCGATTACGATAAGAAGCTGACGCTCTCGACCGAGGCGACGCTCAGCGCGGTTCGCCGGGCCTCCCTTTTAACAAGCGAGGAATCGAGGGGGATTAAACTTGCAGTGCAAAAGGACAAGCTCATCTTCTCCGGCCGGGCGCCGGAGACCGGCGATGCGCAGGTGGATATGCCCATTAGCTATAAAGGCGAGCCCATTGAGATCGGTTTCAATCCGCAATTCTTGCTGGACGTTCTGCGTGTCATCACGTCGCCGGAGTTCGACCTGGAGTTGGGCCAGTCGGACCGGCCGGGCCTGATCAAGAGCGGCACGACGTTCCTCTACGTCCTGATGCCGATCAACCTGGGATAACGAATCCCTGCTCGAACGCAAGAGGGTGGCCGTTTCCATGGACGGTGTATGATGGACGAGATCGAACAAATACAAAATACCCTCGATTACCGGAGACGACGGAAAAGATACGGCGCCGTCAATTTGGGCCAAGTGGCTCAGAAACTTTTGGACGAACGGATTTCGCCGCAACAGGCCAAGTTCAGTCAGGTCGATGAAGTCTGGAGCGAATTGCTCCCGGCCGGGCTTCAGCAACATTGCGAAATCGTCGGCCTCTCCGGCGGCCAGTTGGACGTAAAGGTGGATTCGCCATCCTATGTGTACGAATTGCAGACGTGCAGTTCGGAGCTTTTAGCTGAACTGCAGCGGCAATGTCCGAGAGTACGACTGACAAAGATCAAGTGCAGGGTAACGTGATACGAGCTATGAAGAATTGAAGTTAGGCATACTTTTGAAAAGAAGAAATCCCCTTTTTCGATTTTTCATGGCTCTTGACACAGAATAAGAACAAAGAGAACCAATATGAAGGAACACAAATACGACGCCAGCAATATCAAAATCCTCGGGGGGCTGGAGGCGGTGCGCAAGCGGCCGGACATGTATATCGGCGACCGCGGCAGCGGGGGGCTCCACCACTTGGTCTATGAAGTGCTGGATAATTCCATCGACGAGGCCCTGGCGGGCTATTGCGACAACATCAACGTGCACATCCATCCCGACGGTAGTTGTGTGGTCGAGGATAACGGACGGGGCATACCCGTCGAGATGCACAAAGAGGCGAAGATGAGCGCCCTGGAGGTCGTGCTCACGACCCTCCATGCCGGCGGCAAGTTCGACAGCGAGAGCTACAAGGTGGCCGGCGGATTGCACGGCGTCGGGGTCAGCGTTGTGAACGCTTTGAGCGAGTGGCTCGAAGCCGACGTCTATCGCGACGAAAAACACTATCATTTCGAATGCGCCCGAGGTGTCGCCAAAAGCGCAACGAAGGAAATCGGGCCCACGACGAAACGCGGCACAAAAATCGCCTTCAAGCCCGATGCAGAGATCTTCGGCGACACCGAGTTTGCCTACGATACGCTGCTCAAACGCATCAGGGAATTAGCCTATCTCAACGGCGGCATACAGATTACCTTCCGGGACGATAGGAACGAGAAAAAAGAAGTCTTCAAGTTCGACGAAGGGATTCGAGCGTTCGTCAAGCACCTGAACGAAGGCAAAGAAACCCTGCACAAAGATGTGATTTACTTAGCCAGGGAAGATCCCGGCGCGATGTTGAGTTGCGAAGTGGCGATGCAGTACAACGACGGCTATAACGAGAACGTGCTGGTCTTCGCCAACAACATCCGCAACATTGACGGCGGCACACACCTGTCGGGCTACAGAACCGCCCTGACGCGGACGATGAATTTTTACGCCCGGAGCAACAACCTGCTCAAGGAAGGTCAGGCGACCACCGGCGACGACCTGCGCGAGGGCTTGACGGCCGTGGTTGCGGTCAAGCTCGCCGATCCGCACTTCGAGGCTCAAACGAAAGTTCGCCTGACCAATCCCGAAGTCGGCAGCTTCGTGGAAACGACGGTGAACGACCAGTTGGGCCATTATCTTGAGGAGCACCCCGCCGAAGCCAAACGCATTTTGAACAAGGCGATCCAGGCCGCCGCGGCCAGAGAAGCCGCCAGAAAGGCCCGCGAACTGACCCGGCGAAAAGGCGCGCTGAGCACCGCCAACCTGCCCGGCAAACTGTGGGACTGCTCGAGCAAGGAAAAAGCCACGACCGAGGTGTTCATCGTCGAGGGCGACTCGGCGGGCGGCTCGGCCAAGGCGGGCCGGGATCGGAATATTCAGGCGATCCTTCCGTTAAAAGGCAAGATTCTCAACGTGGAAAAGGCCCGCCTCGAAAAGATGCTGGCGCACGACGAGATTCGGACGATCATCAGCGCCCTGGGCACCGGCATTGGTCTCGACGAATTCGATTTGGGCAGGTGCCGATACGGAAAGGTCATTCTGATGACCGACGCCGACGTCGATGGCGCGCACATCCGAACGCTATTGCTGACGTTTTTCTTCAGGCAGATGCCGCAGTTATTCTCGGAAAGTATGATCTACATTGCCCAGCCGCCGTTGTACGAAGTGAAGGTCAAGGGCCGAAAGAAATCCGAGTACATACTCAGTGAGAATCAAATGCGCAAGCGGATGATTACCCGCGGTCTGGAAGGAACGGAGCTACTCGTCCGAAACGGCAAAGAGACGAGTGCTGAATCGCGTGTTTCCGGGAAAGAAATAGATGAACTCGTGAAAGTCCTGGCCGAAGCCGAACGCATTATCGCCGTTCTGAACCGGCGCGGCATCGAGTTCTCCGCATTCGTGAGTTCGTATTATAATCCCGAAAAAGGGGGCCTGCCCCAGTTTCGTATTCGCACCGAAAACGAGAATGAAATTTATTACGATCGGGAGGAATACGAAAAGCGGGTGGACGAGCTTAAGGAGCGGGCCAGAGACTTAGCCGAAGGTGAAGAGGAAGAGGCCGTTGTCACTGAAGAGCTGCACGAAGTGGACCGGATCAATCAGATCGACGAGCAGCTCAAGGCGCGGCTCGGCCTGGATTTGCGGGATTTCCTCCTGAAGCCGGCCAAGGCCGTCTCAGGCGAGGCCCTGCCGACCAAGTTCCAGCTCATCCACGGTGAGGACACGTACGAGATCGCCTCGCTCGGCGAAGTCTGCTCCGGCATCCGGCAGATCGGCGGCAAGGGCATCGAGATCAAACGTTTCAAAGGCCTGGGCGAGATGAACGCCGATCAGTTATGGGATACGACGATGAATCCCGAGTCGCGAACGCTGCTGAGCGTCAAGCTCGACGACGCCGGCGAGGCCGACCGGCTCTTCAGCATCCTCATGGGCGGCGACGTCGAGAAACGACGTAATTTCATCCGCGACCACGCTCTCGAAGTCCAGAACCTCGATGTATAATCTCCTCTTGTGAATTAGGTGACAGGGGAATGAAAGGAAAGACCTCTATGATGTACCGCACGATAGTTGCCGTTGCTGTGATAAGCATGTTGACGTGCGCAGCACCAGCCGGCGAAGCCGCACTGAAAGAACAAGCCGAACAAGCTATGCGCCGGGCTGCCCATTTTTTCCGTACGGAGGTGGCCACCGAGGGCGGTTACCTGTGGCGCTATAGCGAAGATTTGACCAAGCGGGAAGGAGAAGGCACGGCCACCGACACGATGGTCTGGGTCCAGCCACCGGGCACGCCGTCGGTCGGCATGGTTTTTCTCGAAGCCTACGAGGCCACCGGCGACGCATATTATCTCAGCGCGGCTACAGACACCGCATACGCCCTGGTCCAGGGCCAATTGCGCTCCGGCGGCTGGGATTATCGCATCGAGTTCGATCCCGAAAAGCGAAAACGCTACGCCTACCGCGTCGATTCTCAGAGGGAAAACGCCCGCAACACCAGCACGTTAGACGATAACACGACGCAATCGGCCGTTCGGTTCCTGATGCGAATCGACCGGATACTGGATTTCAAAGATGCGAAAATCCATGAAGCCGTGCAGTTTGCGCTCCAAACCCTGCTCGACGTCCAGTATCCCAACGGCGCCTGGCCTCAGCGATTCGATGCGCCGCCCGACCCGGCTAAGTTCCCGGTCAGGAAAGCGAGCTATCCCGACTCGTGGTCGTGGACCTACCCGAAAAAGGATTACCGAAGCTACTACACGTTCAACGACAGCAGCATCGCCGACGCGATAGAGATTATGTTAGAGGCGTTCAATATCTATAATGACCAGCGATACCAGGCCTCGGCGGAAAAGGCCGGCGATTTCATCATTCTGGCTCAAATGCCCGAGCCGCAGCCGGCCTGGGCGCAGCAATACGATGCGGACATGCACCCGGCCTGGGCGCGAAAGTTCGAGCCGGCTTCTGTCACCGGCGGGGAATCCCAGGGCGTTATGCGGACCCTGCTCGTGCTTTATCGCGCGACGGGCAAGAAGAAATACCTCGAACCGCTGCCGCGAGCTATTGAATACTTCCGCCGGTCCCGGCTGCCGGACGGTCGATTGGCCCGGTTCTACGAGCTCAAGACGAACAAGCCGCTCTACTTCACGCGGGAAGATTACAAGCTAACCTACAGCGACGCCGACATGCCCACGCACTACAGCTTCAAGGCCGGCTACGGCATCGAAAGCATCGCCCGCGAATACGAGCGACTGCGGGATACTCGCGTCGAGGGCGCCTCGCCCGCGAATCGCGAGCAGGCCCGCCCCGCTCCAAGCCGGGCTTTGACAGATCGCGCCAGGTCGGTCATTGATGCCCTGGACGAAAAAGGCCGCTGGGTCGAGACTGGCGGACTTCGACGCGCTGATGAAGACGGCACCGTCACACGGGTCATCACCACCGGAGCGTTCATCACTAATATCAGAACCCTCAGCACATACATCGCCGCCTGCCGATAGGACATCGTTAATGGTTAATAGCCGTTGGTGAATAGTAGGGGCAGGCCCCTGTGCCTGCCCCGGGCAATCACATGGAGTTGCACCTACCGCCCGTGTCCCTAAGGAAATGCGGAGTCTATATGCGCCATACCACATACGACTGACGAAATACGGATCTATCTTCTTATTCCCAGCCGAAAGCGGAACGGAGAGATCTATTCAGAATAGATTCCTCCACTTCGTCCGCCTCAGGCGGACTCCCGTCGGAATGACAACCGGGTGGCAGCCTCATCCCGATTGTCGTTGATCGAAATGGGGAGGGTTATTCGCATTCAGGATTTAACACTATGTACTCCCGAAAGATGCGTCTATAATAGCCCCACTGCGGGTGTTTTATTGATCGATGAAAGAGACGATTATAGCTGATTTGTCATTCTGAACGTAGCGTAGCGCAGTGAAGAATCTCAATTGCCCGATCCAATCCCAGAGGCTTCACTTCGTTCAGCATGACAACCTTACAAATAACAAGTTGCCGCAGTAAAGTGGGGCTTGCCTCACCAACAAGCAAATAAATCGAAAAGGCAAAACAAATGACCGAACCAAACCCACAAAATGAAAAACCAAGAGGGGAGCGAAGGTACGATCCCAAGCTTATCAAAAAGGGATTGCGTTGCGACCAGGATCAGTATGAAATGTTACTGCGCTGTTCGAAAGAGAAGAATATCACAGAGTGGAATGAATGGCGTAAGAAGAATCCTGACGAGGATGTTTTTTTGGAAGGTGCCGATCTCTCTGAAAAGTTTCTCAAGGGGGTGTTGCTGAACACAGCGAACTATGAGGATCGCACCCGGATTGACAGACACGTATTCAGCGTAACGGTCCATTTGAAACACGTGAACTTGAGAGGTGCTCAACTTGATAAGGCAAACTTTAGTAGGGCCCATTTAGAAGAAGCGTGTTTGCAGGATTCTTATGTAAGAAAGGCTAATTTGCGGGCCTATCTTGTAGGCGCAGACCTTTGGCGTGCTCATCTGGAAGGCACGGATTTGTGGCGAGCACATTTGGAGGGCGCTGACTTCTACGAAGCTCATCTTCAGAACACACGGTTTA
>Ga0180432_10002143_pt1 | contig 29944 bp, 23 predicted proteins | sample SS_ome_10_FD_132414 | JGI IMG/M metagenome (GOLD analysis project Ga0180432, IMG submission 132414) | Hypersaline lake sediment archaeal communities from the Salton Sea, California, USA - SS_1_MS_2 metaG | ecosystem: Environmental > Aquatic > Non-marine Saline and Alkaline > Hypersaline >...
AATATCCGAAAGTAATACAGCCGGGCCGAACGTATAGCGTTTGGCGCGTCCGGCATGAGCTGCGTTTGTTTTGGCGCTTTTATGGCTTATACTTTAAGCAGCGAGTCATAGGGTCGATGAATAGAAGTATTATACTATGGAGTTAACCCGGTTGGATGGATGGTGCACAGACTATATCCAGTGTTCCTGATGCGCAGACCGCACTCCTCTTCGGCGAGTTGCTTGTCTCCAAAGGTCTGCTGAGCGAGGAAGAGCTGCTGGAAGTGTTGAGCAAGCAGCGCGAGCAGGGCGGCCGAATAGGGGAGGTGCTGCTACGTCATAAAATGCTCAACGACAAGGACGTTATCGCCGCTCTTGCCGAACATTTCTCGATGCAATACATCTCCTTCGACGAGAACAGCATGAACGAGACCATAGATCTGGACGTGGCTCGGAAGCTGCCGGAGAGCATCGCCAAGAGATTCTGTCTTGTTGCTGTCGCCGAGGAGGACGACAGCATCGTTATCGCGCTGGCCGATCCGCTGAACGTGGTCGCGATTGATACGGTCACGCTGAAATTGAAACGTTCGATCAAGCTGGCGATAAGCTCACCCAGAGAAATCCAGGAAGCGATAGATTTTACCTATCACGGTTCGGACGTCGAGGAAGAACAGCTTCGAAGCCTCGTGGAAATCGAGGTCGGCAACGAGAACACCAAGGACGACATATCCATCGACGAATCTGAGGAAGCTGAAGTCACCGGCGAAGACGCCGCGAACAAGGCCCCGGTCATCCGGTTTGTCGATCTGCTTATGAGCCAGGCTGTCAAGTGCAGGGCCAGTGACATTCACATCGAGCCTCAGGAGAAATCCACCGTTGTCAGGATGCGAGTCGACGGCATCCTCAGGGACATGGTCCCGCCGGCCAAGAGAATGCAGGCGGCGGTGATTGCCAGGATAAAGATCATCGCGCGGATGGATATCGCCGAGCGAAGACTGCCGCAGGACGGCCGGTTCAAGATGAAAATTTCCGGCAAGGCGATCGACGTGCGCGTCTCGACAATCCCGACAATATACGGCGAGAAGGTCGTAATGCGAATTCTCGACGCCTCGGCGGTCAAGCACGATCTGGATATGCTCGGTGTCGAGCCGCAATATCTCGAAGAATTCAAAGGCCAGTTGTCGTTGCCTCATGGAATCATAATCGTCACCGGGCCGACCGGCAGCGGCAAGAGCACAACGTTGTACTCGGCGCTGAACTATCTGAAAGACCCCACCAAGAATATCACAACGGTCGAAGATCCCGTCGAATACCGTCTGGCGGGTATCAATCAGATACAGGTCAAGAAGGAAATTGAGCTTGATTTTGCCAGGTGTCTGCGGGCAATACTAAGGCAGGACCCCGACATAGTCCTGATCGGCGAAATCCGCGACAAAGAGACTGTCGAGATCGCGATAAAGGCATCGTTAACGGGTCACCTGGTTCTCAGCACGTTCCACACGAACGACGCACCCAGCGCGATAAGCAGACTGCTCTACATGGGTATCGAGCGGTACCTGCTGGCCTCGGCGCTGAACCTTGTCATGGCCCAGCGGCTGGTCAGACGGATCTGCGTGCACTGCAAGGAACCCGTTACCCTCAGTGACAAAGTTATCGAACGCATGGGATTGAACGAAGAGCAGTCGAAAAATTCTGTTTTCTATCACGGCAAAGGGTGCCCGGCCTGCGGAGGGACCGGCTACCTTGGCCGGCTGCCCATATTCGAGTTTCTCCCTGTGGACAATGATATAAGTGAGAGAGTTATCGCGAGCAACACTGAGTCTGAGATTCGTGATGCCGCACGCCGGAAAGGTTACGGCGGTCTGCTCGAAAGCGGGGTAGGCAAAGTCCTGCAGGGTCTGACAACCGCCGAGGAGGTTATTCGCATCGCCTTCACGGAGAAAGGATAGCCGGACCTACACCGGGATGAACGGGGGTGTCCTTTGAAAAGGTTAGACGAATGAAAAAATATAGATATATCGCTCGAAACGCGGCTGGAGGGCGGAAAAAGGGAACCGTTCAGGCCAGCAGCTCCAGTGAGGTCTTGAGCGGGCTCCGCACGCAGGGCCTGACGCCCATTTCAGTCAAAGATATCTCCGAAACCAGCTCGAAGAAACGGGGAAAAGGTGCGCGCAAGAGAATCAAATCTTCGGACCTTTCGGCGTTTTGCTGGCAACTGGCGACCATGCTCGAGGGCGGTATTCCTATAACATCGGGCCTGGACATCATCGGTGACGATACGGAAAACGCACGTCTCCAGGAGATTCTGAAGAACATTTCCGAAAAGGTCAAGAAAGGTCAGCCTGTTTCCGAGTGTGTCGCGGAATATCCGAAGGTCTTCAATAAACTCTGCTGCGCAATGGTCCTGGCCGGCGAGACCAGCGGTAACCTTGCCGGGGCGATAGGCAAGTTAGCGGAGTATTTCGACAGTCGCGACAAGCTGGCCAAGAAAGTCAAAGGCGCGATGGTTTACCCGGTCTTCGTATTGGCATTTATCATTATAATCGTCATATTCATCATGGCCTTTATCGTGCCGCGATTCAGAAAAATTTTCGATCAGATCGGCGGTACGCTGCCTGCTTTTACAGAGGGCTTCATGGGCTTCTACGATTTTCTACACTACAATCTTCACTATATTATCGGCTCGGTCGTTGCGGTTGCGGTCCTTACAAGTGTTTTTTCCAAGACCAAGAGGGGCCATTACGCGTTCAGCAAGCTGGCCCTGACGGCGCCGTTATTCGGAAGGATAACGCGCCAGGCTTTCGTGGCGACGTTCTGCAAGACCACGTCGACTCTGCTTTCGGCGGGTGTTTCAGTGCTCGATGCGTTCAGCATTCTTACCGGAATGACCGATAACGATATTATCAAGTCTGCCGTAGTGCAGACCAGAGAGAGCATCGTCGGAGGTTCGAGCATTTCTTCGAGCCTGGCCGAGTCGGGTTTTTTCCCGAACATGCTCGTCAAGATGATCCAGGTCGGCGAAGAGAGCGGTTCTATGCCCGAGGTGCTCGACAAGACCAGCGAGCATTACGAACGAAAGGTCGACAGTACGGTGACATCGCTGTTGAGTCTCCTGGAACCGGTGATGATCATATCGGTTGGCGCCGTCGTATCGGTTGTTGTTATAGCGCTTTATCTGCCGATTTTCACCATGTCGGACATGTAGGAGTAATAGAGGGAATTTCCGAAGATTGTAGTAAAGTCGTATTCCGATTTGACCGATTAGAGATGAGAAGATTAGTTCCTGGAGGAATTTCAATCCTTATTTAGGTTAGTGAGTGAATTGACAGATTGCATAGGCGCCGGGTGAGGTACTTGGCTGCAAGGATTTTTTTCAAACTAATTTATTGGAGAGATGAAAATGAACGGGAAGAAAGCTTTTACACTGGTGGAGTTGATGGTTGTAATTCTGATCGTCGGCATCCTCGCCGCAGTGGCGATCCCCCTGATGCAGGGCCGGATTGACAAGGCCAAATGGTCGGAAGGTAATGCCGCCGCGGGTACGGTCCGCACCGCCATTCGGGCGTACGCCGCCGAGACAAGCATCACCACGGCTGCGGGTCTGGTCGGCAACACTCTTGACGACGCGGATACACAGGCAGCGTTGGGCTTCGACGCTTCGGACTTGACGGGAACATACTTCCTCCCTTCGAGCTACGAGATCACCAGCGTGAATGCTAACGGCGTTGCCTCGATTACGGTTTCCGGTGACGCTGTGGCTGATTCGCCGAGCGGTGAGTATCTGCTGGAAGAAGACGGCAGCTGGACCAAGCAATAATCAAGCGAGACGAAGGATTCTGCTGGAGCAGGCGATGGTAGTAATTTCGTTTGTAGGGTGCTCGTAAGAGCATTTTAGAATAACGCCTTACGGCGTCACTACGAACCGGCTCATTCGGACGCCTGCGGGCAGGCAAGGAGGCTCCGGTTGTAAACTAAGCAGCCTGAAAGTTGCAAGAGGCGCCTGATTCGACTGAAAGAACTGTGGCTATGGTCGGTTCCACGACCATAGCCGCTGTTGATTTAAGCAAAGTCAGCGGCTTGGGCACAAAAGTGGAAAAAGTCTGATGGTTTTAACTAGTGGTGGATGCACCTGAGGCACAGAAGGTCGAGACTTCGATTGCAGTTTGACCTTACTTGCCCTGAATATACTACGGTTGAAGCGAGGTATTCTTCCAAGAACAGACTATTGGCAAATGGCTTGAGTACCTCCCACTCGCGAGATCCGAGGGAGGGTTGTTGTGAGCATTAGGCCAACTAAATCTGCGAGGGCGATGACCTTAGTTGAAGTGATGCTGGCCACGGTCATTCTGGGTATAGGTGCGATAGGCGCACTGAGCTTCGAATATCATGCGGCCGGACACGCCAAAATAGCAAAAGCACAAATCCGCGGTACACGGATTGCACGTCTGCTGCTGGAAGACTGGATGAGCACCGGCGGTGCAATAGACTACGACCCGACAGAACTGAATCTCGGTTTCTCACAAGACGGTGATGTTTATGCTATAACAGTCGATGCAGTGCCCATGTCGGCTGAGCTTGCATGGAGCGACGTTGGGTATGACGCCACGGCCGAAGTGACGCTTCGACGGCTCGACGTTACGGTTACATTCGGAGGGACTTCGAAATCGGCCGGTGCCAGTAAATTGAAGAAGGTCCGCCCCGTTATTCTCACCACGTATGTCCGCACTGATGCATCGGGCGGCTGATATCGTCATGATTTATATTCGAAGGAGTGACCAGGATGTTGCGTGATATGGGATATCCGCTACCTAAGAGGAAGTGCAAGTCCCGCTCCGGCATGACCATGGTCGAATTAATCACAGCCATGATGATTAACGCTGTGGTCGCCATGGTGGTGGGAGTTCTGCTCATTGGTGGAAACAGAACCTGGCAAATAACCTATGACTCGGCCAACAAGAGCATTAGACAGGATGCGCTGGCGGCACAGGTCGCCTTCGAGACCATCGGCAGAAAGGCCAATCGTCTTAGCTACAGGATCTACGCAGTAAACGGAAGCTCTTTCATACCCGTGGAGCCGAAGACAAAGGGCGAGGAAGTGGTCTCAGGCGGTGCAGTCGAGTTTAGATATTGGGACGTCGAGCTGGATCAGGCCGACAGCTACAACCTCTTGGATGTAAGTAAAACTGCGACAGCCTATGCTCTTTTCTACATCGAAGACGGCAAGCTTATGCTTGACTACGGTCCGTATCCGCCCGGTGGAATAGCCGAAGGCGGCGGCTACAGAAACGTCACCGGCGTAAAGACCAAGGTCCTTGCCGAGAACGTGGACACCGATGAAAATTCAGAGGTCGGTGCTTTTAGCCACACGGTAGTAGGCGGCGCAGGTCAGGGAAGCGTACGCATGAACATAACCTTGAGGGACCCCGATGACGATGAGAGCGTCAAGGTGATGACTGCTACGTTAATGCGAAATATATGGCCCAGATAAAACGGGAACCCTGCGCTGCACGCCTCTAAGCATGAAACGAGTGGGAATGTACAAGATGCGAAGCACAAGACACAAAAATGGTTCGGCCCTCGTTTTAGTCGTTCTGTCCCTGATTATCCTGAGCACTCTGGGATTGGGCATGCTGTCGGCGGCCTATGGAGTCAGGCACAAGGCAATCAGGCTGAAAAATGAAGCCGTCGCAATGCTTGCCGCCGAGGCTGGATACGAAAAGGCTGTTTTCTGGATGAGCCAGCAAAAGGACTTGCTGGGCTCATTACAACAAGGCACGCAGGATACAAGCGGAGCCTTGAGTTTCCAGGACGGAGGCTGCAAATATTCAGTTCAGTTTTATTCTTATGTCGGTTCCCGTCCCGTCTTCAAGATAGTGTCCGACGGCAGCAGCGGCGCATTCAACAGGACCGTAGAAGTTCTTATGGTTCAGGCGGTAAGCGGCTGGGATATGGGTATGTGCCGAGTCCCTACCGGGATGAAAAGTACGTCTCCGGTGTACTTCGCCAATGGAGAGGTAATTGACATGCCTCTGCACATAAATGACCTCAAAGATAATCCGGACAACAGGGACATTCACATATCCGGCGATCCCGAGTTCATGCAAGCCGCGACCATGGGTGAATCAAGGCATACCGACGGCAGTGGCGACAAATATGCAGATGTGATGGACTCATTTGACAATGGAATCTATTTTGACCAGCCGGATAACAAGATTACCGACGAAGATTCCATCCAGAGCAAGATCGATCGCTTCAGAGACAGTACGGCGGCGCAGTACAAGTTCACGCCAAAAGGCAAAGCGCCGGTTCCGAATCCGAACTCCGCCGTCCAGCTTGAGTTCTTTGTTGAAGGCGGAGTCGGGAAAGTCCGTGTTACGAACGACTGCACTGTTGGCGGCTATCAAAGGAACGGCGACGACGAAACGTATGATTTTGAGATTAAACCCGGTCAGAGCGATGTGACCGAATTCAGAAGGTATGATATCTACAGCTACCATTACATGCCCGAGGACGCAGAGGCAGATGGGCAGAGGTTCACCGTGCCCGTCGAGGACACTTATGTTACTCAGTCGTTCGGCGGTGAGCAATCCGAGCCGGGCGGCCAGATATTCGTCGACGGAGACGTGATCATAGGCGGGGATCTGGATGCGCATAACGGCGATCAGTTAATCAAAGGTAATATAAGCGTCGTATCGACCGGTAACATCTGGGTCGCCGATTCGATTCTTGTTGATGGCGCTCACAAAGGTGACGGCACTCCTTCATCGGAGAATCCGAATATCCTCGGTCTGATTGCTCAGGGAGTGGTAAAGGTGGTTGATCCCGGCATGTCCGAATATGACGAAGGTGGCCAAAACCAATATCCCGGGCCACCGGCCGAAATTAACAAGGCCGAATATGTGCCCATTGGCAGACAGGATCCAGGCGAGGACGCAGAGGAGTATAATAGACATTTACCGGAGCAGATGATAGTGGAGGCAGCTATAACAGTTGGCGGCGGGGGATGGGGCGCGGAAAATGTACAACGAGGCTCCTACGGCGGCAGGAAAGAAGACGGCGGCAACCAGGACAAGTTGATCCTGCATGGAACTATCTCCGAGGCGATCCGAGGCGTGGTTGGATTGATAGGTGGCGATGGCTATCTCAAATATTACTATTTTGACGAGAGGGTGCTCGAAGGCGTCTTGCCGGGCGATATCTGGCTTCGAGGCAAGTATATTCCCGCTCCCGCAGGCTGGAGCGATTATCGGACCGGCAAATAGCGAGACACCTTGAGTATAAAATGGCGCAATTTCAATTTCCAGGTAAAACACCGGCCACATTAAGCCGATTAAGATAGACGAGAAGTGAAGAGCAATCGGGTGCCAGTCCGTTTTCGGTGCCGGTGAGCTATCGTCCCGAAATGGAATTCAGTAGTGGGTGACCGCCATGGTCAGACATACTCGTACTGACTTTCAGCTTTCTTGCGAAGGATCTACGGACGTGAATTGGAAACAAAACATAAACATAACGAAGAATGAGACTCTGGGGCTCGATATCGGTTCGGCAGCGGTCAAGATCGTCGCGCTGCGAAAGAACGGTGAGGGCTACTCGGCCCTTGCAGGAGGGATCACTGAGGTCGCGGCTGCCCAGGATGACGTTATGCGCCGCAGAGCAAACACCGTCAAAGCGGTTCGTTCCTGTTTCACGCGGACCAGAATCAAAAGGAAATTGGCGGTCTGCGGGGTGAGCGGCCCTGAAGTTGCAGTGCGGGATTTCGAGCTTCCTCTGTTGTCGCCGGAAGAAATGACCGCAGCGGTAGCGCTCGAGGCCTCGCAGGTTTGCCCGTTTCCAGCCGACGCCAGCGCCGTCGATTACCAACTGATACCTAACGGCAGCGAAAATGCTAAAGGTGTTCTCGTTGCTGCGATGCGCTCGCTGATAGCAGACAAGAGGCAAATCGCCAGAGACGCACGTCTCAAATGTGTCATGATGGACGTCGACGGATTGGCGCTCCTGAACTGCTTCCAGGGCCTGGCCAACGACGACGAAGATACCGAAACCTGCGAAGCTTGTGCCATACTGAATGTCGGTCATGCTCACACAACCCTGGCGATGATGGACACCAACGGCAGGCCGTTTATCCGCGACATAACGTATGCAGGTGATGAAATTCTCAGAAAGATTATAGAAGAGAACGGGGCGCCCGCTGAAACAATAAAGGAAATACTCTCGGGCAGTTCGACGGTGGCCGAGCTGGGGCTCGATGAGAGTCTGGCCAGAGCCTGCAAGAAATTGGTTACCGACGTCAACGAAACCCTACGCTTCCATACGGCACAGGGAAAATCCGGGAGCATCGAAAAACTGCATGTTTGCGGCGGCTTTGCTCTGACCGGCGGTTTTATCGAGCTGTTGAATCGACAGATCAGTGCTGAGTGCGTTTTATGGAATCCGTTCGACCGGATGCAATGTAATCCGAACCGCAGATACAAAGATGTTTTTACAAAAAGAGGACCGGCATTGGCAGTCGCCGCCGGCCTGGCCATGAGGTCGATAGATACGGATGATTAGTGTGGATCGAATGATATAACGGCAGCGGGATACCAAGCGATGTTTACGATAGATTTACTAAACGGACAGGCAATTCCACCAAAAGGCAAGCCCGGCGGTCTTGTGATTATTGCGATGACGGTCGTGGTCCCTATCGCCGTGGCGATGGCAGTGTTCCTCATCTATCTGAACAACGACATTGCCGTGACGATGAAAAGAAAGGAAATATCAAAATACGAGGTGGAGATCAGCAAGCTCTCAAATGCCGTCAAGATTCAGAACGAGTTGCAGAAAGAAAAGCAGGCTTACAGCAAGTACATCTCTGAGGTCAGGTCTTCAATCAGTGAACATACTCAGTGGTCGCCGGCGCTGGCTACGTTGATTGAGAATATCCCTGATTCTGTGATTCTGACCTCCCTCGAAATCGAGCATGATCTTGTAAGAAAGAAGGTCCCCAAGAAGGGCAATCCCAAGAAAAAGGTGGAGATCAGCGTTCCCGTGAGAATCCTGCGGCTGGGTGTCAGCGGGGGCGATCAGAGCGACTGCGACCAGGCAGTGAAAGATTTCATGGGCCGGCTCTGGGCTTCGGCCTCGCTTGGACCAAGGCTCGACAACATCGGGCATTCGCAGGAGTCCACCGAGCAGGGCGATCGGAACGTTATTTCCTATGAGATAAGTTGTTACTTTAAGCCGGGATTGTAGCATGTCAAGATTAATCGTTTACAAGAAATATCTTACTGTCACAGCCATAGCGTGGGGGGGCTGTCTCATGCTTTTTGTTGCTGCCTATATCGTTTTGATCAAACCACAGATCAACAGCAAGCAGCACCTTGAAAAAAAGCTGAGCGAGAAAATACAGGAGCATAAGGCTGCGGAAAAAGCGGCCGAAGAACAAACCGGGATCGAGCTGAAAAATCAGATAGCAGGCTTGCAGGAGAGACTGGGCGATTTCGTGACCGAATTCGAGAATGCGGCGGATTTGAATTTTGACATAACTAAAATCGCCAGGGAAAGGGAAGTGGCATCATTAAGCGTTGGCAGCAGCAAGAGTACAAAGGTCTCAACAAAGGACGTGGCCGACAGCAACTCCATCGACGAGAAAAGAATCGATATCAGTTTCATTTCCGGCTTCAATCAGTTCGCTTCTTTTGTTAACAGCCTGGAAAGGAACAGGCCGGTCATTTTTGTGCATGAGTTCAGGCTGACTCGCGCGAATCAGAACAAGTCTGCTTATCAGGTAACGATGGACGTGCGCGCTCTTGTGAAGAAACAGCGTGAGAGAGAAATCGCAAAATTAAATCCGATGCAACCCTACGGCGCAAAAAAATGAGAACGATAGCAATAGCAAATCAAAAAGGTGGTTGCGGCAAGACCACCACTGCCGTGAATCTCTCTGCGGCATTAGCAGATCGAGGTAAGAAAACGTTGCTCGTCGATTTCGACCCTCAGGGCCACAGCACAATAGGATTGAGCTGTGATCCTGACGAACTGAACATGACCATCTATGACGCACTTCTGGACGAGTCTATCGGAATTGAATCTGTAGCAATGAAAACAAAGATCGAATTGCTATCTCTGGTTCCGAGCAATGTCTTACTTTCCGGTGCAGAGCTTGACCTTGCAGACGTTCATGAGCGGGAATTCGTTTTGAAAAAGAAACTCGCAAATTTGCAGCAGCAGTATGAATGCTGCATAATTGATTGTGCCCCATCGTTGGGCCTGCTAACACTCAACGCACTTCTTGCCTCCGCAGGTGTGATAATACCGGTACAGTCGCATTATTACGCCACCGAAGGTCTCAGACAATTCTTCGAAACTGCAAACACTGTTGAGGAGCGTTACAGCCCTTACACCTTGAATATTACAGGTATTCTTTTGACCTTGGCAGAAAGGAATACTTTGCTCAGCAGGAATATCACCGAGCAGATGCGAGAGCTTTTCGGCGATCTGGTATTTGATACGGTTATACACAAGAGCGTAAGATTGGCTGAGGCGCCGAGCGCAGGTGAGTCAATTTTGACTTATGCGCCGGACAGCAAATCTGCTGCCGAGTACAAAGCACTCGCCAATGAGTTAATAAATCGCTGGAATCCGGCCGAGCAGACTAATACATCCAATGAATCAGAAAACCACAGTGAAGCTCTAATTGGGGGAATCCTCGATGAGTAGGCCCGATAAACAGAGAGTGGGACTTCAGAGGAAAGTCTCATCGGTATTCAAAGGCGTAGCTATTCCGGGCAAAAAACACACCGGCGAGCCTTCCGGGCTTTCCCCTGTGCCTACAGACGATAATGGCGTTACTTCACCCGAAGCGATGCCGGAAAACGGACTAATCCCCACAATACGACGGAGTCAGGAGGGTGTTTCACCTTCGATTCCGGTTGAACCGGAGACAATGGAAAGCCCGGCGTCCGGAGATCCCGAACCCGTAGAGAAAGCAGCCGATAACGTCGATCCGAAAGAAACGGCCGAGCCTGCGCCCCCACTCTCGAAACCGCCACAAACTGCGCAGAGTTCTCTTATGAAGAGACTCGTGCAATCGGATGAGCCTGAGGATGTGGTTGCTTCCTCGCAATCATCGGTCGAGCAAGAGCCCGAAGTCGCGCAGGCTTCGGCGAACGAAAAGGCCGTCTGCGACAAATCAGGAGATTCTGTGCAGCAGGCCCCAAACAAACAAAAGACGCCGCAGAGTTCTCTGATGAAGAGACTCGCGCAATCGGAGGAGCCGGCGAACGAAACCGTTTCCGATAACAAAACTGATGTTCCTCGGCCAAAAACACCTAAGCGGGAACCTTCGTTGAATCACAAACTCAAGAAAGACCGCAAACCGGAAGCTTCGCCGGTTTCGACCGCTCAAAACAAGCATCCTCTGGCGGATCAACTTGCAGATGCCGCAGGCGAAGAGGGATTTCTGCAGCGAATAAAAGAAAAGCTCATCCCATCGGAGGCCGAAGGCGGAAGCGCTAAAGACAAGGTTATGGTGATGCTGGTGCCGATCCTTGCGATAGTGATGATTTTCGTGTTTCTAAATGTCCTTAAAAAATCTCCGAACAAGGCGAGTGCGGCCAAGAAAAAGGACGAAAAGGTTGTAGCCGCAGTTATGTCAGGTGACGAAATAAAATGGAAGATACCGGATCCTTTGCCGCTTATGACCAGGGATCCGCTGCAACTGCCGGAAAATAACGATACGGAAAACCCGGACGAGGTCGCCGGTCCGACGAATCCGGAACAGGAAACCGGCACAACGGCCGCCAAAATCCGCTCTGGTGCTGTAAATGTTCGAACCATAGTCTACTCAGAGGACAAGGCGTCCGCCCTTATTGGCGATAAAATAGTATACGCCGGCAGCAAAATCGATGGCGTTACTATTGTGAAGATAAATCGCGACAGTGTGGAATTCGAAAGCAACGGAGAAACCTGGGTGCAGAAAGTACGCGACTGAGCCGCGAGCCGACTTGACGGAAAACAGGCGAGAGAGGGGAGCACTGCCCGGGCATGACGAAAAAGTATATTTGTAGACGAGTGAAGTTGGAAAGGTTAAATGTCATGAAGACTCTCATCGCAAAATTCAACCGGTTGGGTTTGATGGCCTTATGCGCAATTGTCATTCTCTGCTCTGTAACAGCTCTGGCTGACGACGCGGCCCTTCAGGTTGCGGGCCCGGCCGGAACCGAGGAAGTCCTTACCGACCTCGAACGGAGAATGCAAAAGGTCATAAGCATCGACGTTAACGACGTCGCCATCGGCACCGTAATGAGACAACTGGCCGACCAGGCGGATGTGGACCTGATCGTAAGTCCCTTAGTTGTCGGCGATGTAACGGTATCGCTTACCGATGTGCCGCTCGGGGAAGCTCTGCAGAGCATCCTCAACGTGCACGGCGCCGCTTACGTGCCCGGAGATAACGTCATTCAGATCGTTCCGAGCGACCAGATTCCCGTGATAGATGAAAGACTCGTGACTGAGACTTTCCAGATCGTCCACGAAGACGTCGCCAAGGTCGCCGAAGCTCTGGAGAAATTCAAGTCCCCTAACGGCTCGGTCTCCTATGTCGAAGGGACCAGCTATGTCATTGTGACCGACACCGAGAACAAGATTCGCGACATAGGCAAACTCCTCTATAAGATCGACGGAGCCACGCCGCAGGTGCTCGTCGAAGTGAGAATCTACGACATAACCAGCAAGGACAACCTCGACCTCGGCGTTGAGTGGAGCGCCGGCAGGCGGACCAACCGCAATTCTCTGGGATCCCCTATAGAAGACGACATAATCGTAGAGAAAAGAGGCAGTGACGCCTACGTAAACAGCATCACAGATCCGTCGATGACGGCGGTTTTCAGCGGAGCTTCGGACAAAACGGCAGACTCAACTATGGGATTGCTTCGCCTCGGACTGCTCAACGATCACATCGAAGTTGACGCACTATTGAGAGCTGAAAAGGAAGACATCAACGCAAAGCTTCTTGCAAATCCTCGAATTCTGGTGGTCGACAACAAGCAGGCCGTTTTCGACATCGTAACTGAAAATCCCTACATTGAACGGACTATAACCAGTGCAGGTATTACTGAGACGGTGAAATTCAAAGAGGTCGGCGTCAAGTTAACGGTCACACCGCACATTACATCCAATCGTTCGTTGAGAATGCACATAATGCCCGAATTCGGCGTTATTGTCGGTCGTGTTACGGTCTCGGCGAGCGATGTGCCTATCGTCGATACGCGTAAGTTCGACACAACCGCAGTGGTAAAGGACGGCCAGACGGTGGTCCTCGGCGGCCTGAGGAAGAAAGATACAACGAAACAAACCAACAAAGTGCCCCTGCTGGGTGACTTGCCTCTTCTCGGTAACCTCTTCAAATTCGAGGGTGAGGCAACGGTCGTTAACGAGTTAGTGATCTTCATCACGCCGTACATCAAGGAAGAACTCAGTCTATCCGAGAGCGAGACCGATGCCTACGGCGAGACCGAATTTAACGGCCCCAAAATACGCGACACCAGGGCCGAAAAAAGAGCCGCAAAACAGGATTGACATCAGCAATTTTCAACGATGATTGACTGTTGGTACGGATTCAGGGAAATAACTTCGGCCAACGGTCGATCGTCGAAGCGATTACTCTTTCTTGACATAAAGCGTCTGGCTCGGGAAGGCGAACTCGATCTTCTCGGCCTCGAACTGTTTCATTATCTCGAAGTTCACCCGCTCGTTCACCTCCTGGTACAGCCAGTAGTCCGGCGGCTTGACCCAATAGCTCATGTAGATATTGAGCGCCCAATCGTTGAAATCGCTGAAGTACACCCGCGGCGGCCTGTCGGCGTCGGTATTAATCTCAGGCGTCTCGGCGAGAACCTCTTTGACAATCTCGACCGCTTTGCTCGTTTTTTCATGTCCCGAGTCATAGGTTATCGTCAGATTGGACGTCCGGCGAATAAAGGGACGTTTGCCGATATTCTCCACGGCGGTATCAACGATCTTGCTGTTAGGTATAGTGACAAGATGCCCTTGCAGCGTTCGGACGCGCGTGCTGCGAAAGCCAACTTCCTCGACCGGCCCCGAATGGTCGCCGATCTTTACCATTTCACCCATCTGGAAGGGCCTGTCGGCGAAGATGGTAACAGAACCGAAGAAGTTCGCTATCGTATCCTTGGCCGCCAGAGCAATCGCGACGCCGCCCACCCCGGCACCGAGCAGGATCGACTGCACGTCCTGTTCGAGTATGTTGTCGACGATATAGATCGCCGCAATGATGGAAATGGTGATACGCATCGCCTTGCGAACCACCGGCACGAGCATATCATCGAGCGTCGTCTCGGTCTTGCCGACCAGATGATTCAAATAATACTCAATAACGTCCACGAGCCGATAGAGGGCATAAGCCACTGCAATCGCAGCGACCACGCTGGCAGTTGTCGTCCATCCCTTGCTAACGGCAGTGCTGATACCGTCTTCGTCGCTGAAGTACAGCGGGATCTTGGCGCAGTACACGCCGACAGCAAATATCGCCACATATAAAGGCTTTACGATTGCCTTTAGAAGCAGCGTTAGCGCACGTTCGCCCTTTTTCTTCGCCAGGCGCCCTGCGTAGCCTTTGATGGCAAACTGGACAATCCGCCCGCCCGCCATCGCCGCGATCACCACCAGCAGAACGAGCAGGAACCGCCAGATTGTGTTGCCCCGGACGATTTCGTAGTTGACCGTCCTGGACCACCAATGCCCCTCGGCAAGAATCGCCGAAATCGATACCATCATATCTTATCTCCGTATATCGTATGTCGCACTCACTGCAACATTCTGTGTCTGTTTTTGGCCCTATTTATATCGAATCGTCCCGGCAAGACAACCCTTTTCCCGCCCGCGGAATTATTGGCTACTTCTTTTGCCGACGTAGTTTTTTGACGGTTTCCGGCGATATTCGGGAGTTCTTAAAATCGATGAGTTCTTCGACTGTGAGCTGCTCGTAGGCCGGATCGGCGAAGGCCCGGGCGTAGTCCGGGTCTATGTGATACTGTTTCACCTTGTAGAGCTGTTTAAGGTCCAGTTGGTATCCGGCGTTCTTCCATTGTTCGGCTTGTTTCGCACTGACGTACCGGGACTTGGCCCAATATAATTGCTCGAGGTCCAGATCATATCCGGCCTGCTTCCAACTTCCGGCTTCAGCCGGATCAAGGTATCGGCTTTTTGCATAATAGAGTTCTTCGAGGTTGAGTCTGTAGCCGGCCTTTTCCCATTCGACGGCACTTGAGGCCTTCAGATAACGGCTCTTGATCCAATAGAGTTGATCAAGGTCGAGCGTATATCCGGCTTGTTTCCATTCCAGGGCGGCAGCAGTTTTAAGATACCGAGATTTGACCCAGTACACTTTTTCAAGGGTAAGGTCATAGCCGATATCGCGCCACTTCCCGGCCATATCGGCGTCTAAGTAATGTTGTTTCGCGTATATCAGTCGATCGGCAGTTAGCGTGTCATCATACTCTTTCCATTCTACGATATAGCTGTAGGACACGTGATGCCGGGCCAGATCGACGAAGTCCTCTGCCGTGAAGGCGTACCCCTTAGCGACAAGCTGATTGATATGCGATGCGTCGAAATTATGATCTGCGAGTTGGCGGGCCTGTTCCAGATTGATCGTAACGTCGCATTCGGCATAAGTTATCATTTTGTCCGGACTGATGTTCCTGCAGATAAGAGGTAGCAGAGTTACCAGTGACAGCTTTTCGTTAAAGGCCTTTTCCAGAGTCGTCACCTGATTGCGATGGATTTGAGCGACAACCGTGCCGGATAACGGAGCCTTAAAATCAGAAAGATCGGTGGACGCCTCGAATTCTCCCGATATACGGACGATTCCCAGTGCGTTCTCAAACAACAGGGCCAAACTCTCGTCGTTTATGCTCGATGGTGTCAACCTAAGTTCAATTCTATCCTGAGCCGTATTTGGGATATAAGTTGAGAAATGCCTCTTGTTGTCTATGTTCAATGACAGGCTTAACCCGCTTGATATGTCCTTGTTGTCCCAGGAGCGGGAGCTGGACCATTGCCGTCTAACAATTTTAACGTCGTTTGGCAAAGGCTCCGTATCGCTCTGCTCTAAGTGAATGGTGATTTCAGGACGGCTTCCACCTCGTTGCCGATGAAATGTGCGCCGACTAAACCTACAGCCGCACAGCATTGTCAGAGTGACTGCAAATACCCATAACCATTTTATTGATTTCGGCATTTTGTTCTCCTGTTCATTGTTTCATATAAACACGACAGAGACTAAGAATTACTACAGGCTGCTCAACGGCAAATAAACCTCGTGCCTGACGGATACCAAGTTTCGCTGCCTCATTTCTAAACATGCACAATCCATATATTATCGTAATTGAGTTTACCTGTCACATATTCTTTCGCTCTCAGGCAACGGGCGGGAATGCCCCTATTTCAATTCGTCGGATAAAAAAGCTGTCGAGGCAAAATAGTCTTGAACTTATTGATTCGTCGCGCATCCTTATAATCGAGGCTAATACATGAGTTCAGGTAACCGGATACTCGAACAGGTTTTGATACTGCGCTGCCAGATGGGTGACATGGCCGCTCTGGCGGAGTTGATCGAACAATATGAGAGGCCCCTGCGCTATTTCATAATTCGACTGCTCGGAGATAATGAGATGTCGGAAGATATTTTTCAGGATACATGGCTGACGGTTATCAGGCGGATATACGCTCTCAGGGATAGCGAGGCATTTTCTACATGGTTGTATCGCATCGCGCGAAACAAGGTGTATCAGCAGCTCCGAAGGAAGAAATTACTGTCCAAAATCGAAGAAAACGCCCGTATGCCGAACGAAAACGAAAGTGAAAACGATATCTTCTCTCTCGAAGATGTCACAAAGGTCCACCGATGTCTGAAAAAACTGCGGCACGAACACAGAGAAGTGTTGATGTTACGGTTCCTGGAGCAAATGCCGTATCAGCAGATAGCACAGGTGGTCAACTGCAACTTGGGCACTGTCAGGTCGCGAATATACTACGCTAAACTTGCTCTTAGAAAAGAGATGGAGAAATAGAAATGGACAAAGCAAACGATATAAAGAAAGAGCTTCTAAAACAAATGGAGAATGATTACGACGGCCGGTTTGACACAAGTGCGAATTCGGCATGGAAATTGATCGAGACTCACAAGGGCCAGCTCGGAAGACTGAAGTGGATCGCCGCGACTGGTTGGCTGATCACGCTCATATACGCCGTAGGTATGCACAATCTGAAGATCTACGTATTGAAGCACAGTCTTGAAGGCGTTCTAACCAGGGCCGAATTCTGGTTTTTTCGCTTCTCGGATATGGCATTGATAGTCACAATCATAATCCCTGTTCTTCTTACGTATCTGGTTTACGCAAAGTCAAAGACACTGACCATGCTGCAGATTTGCGCACGATTGGCTAACATAGAGGAACAACTCAAGAAGATATCTCAGATCGACTCTACCGGCTCTAAGGCTTGACAGGTTGTCCCTTGGAAGAAAGTAGTTTACTACACTATTTCAGGTATGGATCACGATGTAAAAAACAGCATGATAGGGTGCAATATTTCGAGGATTTTCAACCAACAAAAGCAGAATTCTCTACCTAACGACCATCTCCATTGAAGGAATTCATATTTAAGAGTACAATCTCCAGCACCAAGCTTTGTTCAGCCGGCAATGCTGTTGAGAAGCTACGGTTGAACATGGAAAGTATGAGAAATGGAAACGACATATCGAACATGCCTTGTTGCCACGATAGTACTTTTGGCGTCACTTTCCAGCGTGCGAGCCGGTTCCGAAGCTGAAGAGATAAAGGTAATCGTTGAACGTAACGTCCCTGTTCCTATGCGGGACGGCACTATCCTGCGGGCGGATGTGCATCGTCCCGACCGCGGCGGCCCGTATCCAGTGCTTGTGCGGAGGACGCCGTATGGTAAGGACGGTGATTTCGACCAATTTGTGAAAGCCGGACATATAGTGGTCAGCCAGGATGTCCGCGGGCGGTACGAATCAGAGGGTAGATTTGAATCATTTTATCGGCTCAAAACACACGATTCAGAGGATGGTTACGACACCATTGAGTGGGCGGCCAGACTTTCCGGATCCAATGGCAATGTGGGAACATTTGGTGTTTCCTATGGTGGATTCTTACAATGGCGTTTAGCGCCGCTTCGTCCACCATCGCTTAAGGCAATATCCCCTTGTGGTATTCCACCCCGACACTATCTGCAAGAAATGGGTGCTGAGATAGGAGCTATGATGTCCTGGTGGGCGATCAATATGGCTCCTGAGATGCGACGTCGGGCAAATAGACCGGGAGTGCATACTGTTTGGGAAATGGAAAATTTATGGTGGAATCAAGGCAATGGGAAAAAGTGGTACAACTTTCTTCCTAGATTGGATCTACCCCAAGAATTATGCGAAGACGAGACAGAAGCATTTCGTTATTTGCTTAATAATCCACACATAGATCCATTTAAATTGCACGAAGGTTGTAAGGATATATCTGTACCTAGTCTACAAATCGAAGGCTGGTATGACCTTGCATTAGGCGACATGCTGCTTTATAAAACCATTGTAAAAGAGGGAAAAACGGATATAACACGAAAGCAATCGCGGATTATTATAGGTCCTTGGGGTCATGCTAAATACGATAGAAAGGGCTTTGGTCCCGAAGCCAGTCTAGATAGAATCGCTGTTCAAACCCGTTGGTTCGACTATTGGCTAAAGGGCATACAAAATGGAGTGGATAAAGATGCGCCGGTAAGAATATTTGTCATGGGTGATAATAAGTGGCGGGATGAACAACAATGGCCGCTGCAGAGAGCGCAGGAGAAAGTTTTCTTTATCACAAGTAGTGGTCATGCTAACACTTCAAGTGGCGACGGAAAACTGATTCAACAGCGATCGAATCAGGTGGGTAAAGATGGCTATATCTACGATCCAAGGAATCCTGCCCCGTCATTATCAAACTCGGCTGATAGAAGATCATTAGGCGATCGGAAAGATATTCTTGTATATGAGACCGAATGCTTGACGGAACGGATTGAAGTTACAGGCGGTCCTATAGTTGAGCTGTATGCTGGTTCGACGGCTCCTGACACGGACTGGTTCGTATGGCTCATTGATGTATTTCCAGATGGCCAAGAGAGGGAAGTTTCTGGTGGAAGGGTCAGAGCTCGTTATCGAGATGGACTTGACAATCCGAAACTTATCAAGCCCGGAGACATAGTAAAATACATTATACAAATGGAATCGACATCTAATGCTTTTTTGCGGGGTCATCGTATTCGTCTTGATATAACGAGCTCTGATTTTCCAAGTTATGACCGAAACCACAATACCGCCGCGGATCAGAATGCAGATTCTACTTTAATGGTTGCTGACCAGACAATTTACCACGGCGGTATCCATGCAACACGAATCATCTTACCGTGGGTGCCAAATCCACCTGAAGAAGAAAAGGTCGAACAGGAACCGGAGGAGCGAATCTACTCCTTACATCAGGCCGCCGCCTCTGGTGATATTGAACATATCAGGCTGTTATTCTCGAGGGGAGCTGATATCAACTCTCTTGATGATAAGGTGAATACGCCGCTCGGTTATGCGGTCACGGCGGGTGGAATGGAAGTTGTGCAGATGCTTGTCGAAGCCGGTGCTGACGTTAATGCAGGAAAATGGCCGCCATTGTATCAGGCGGTTGAGATAAACAATACGGCCATAGCTGAATATCTGATCGATCACGGAGCACAGGTAAACACTCCGCAAGATTGGACACCTTTACAGCAAACACCCTATATTCCTAACAACATAGAGATGGTTAAATTGCTAATCGCAAAAGGTGCGGATCTCAATGCTGGGCCTTGGACGGCTCTTCATGCTTCGATTAATAGGGGGCGCAGAGATTTAGTTGATCTTTTAATTCAAAGTGGTGCTGATGTGAATGCCAAAGATAGACGTGGGGACACGCCGTTGCATTATATGGTTGAAAATCAAGATCCGGATATGATGAAGTTAGTGGTGGCAAAAGGAATCGATATTCAGCCTTCAATCCCAAAAGGTTTGACACCGCTGCATTATATATCCACATTCAACAGACCAGATAGCATAGAATTGCTTTTGAGCAAAGGCACAAACGTAGATGAAAGAGATGATAATTACGAGTTTACGGCCCTGCACTACGCCGCCAGGTTCGGCAGAGAAAAGGTTGCAGAAGTCTTAATCGCTCATGGCGCAGATATCAAAGCCAAGGATAAGTGGAGTTATCAGCCTATACACTGGGCAGCTTATCATGACCAACCTGAAATTATTGAGTTGCTTATCGCTAAAGGCTCTGACGTTAATGTCAAGACCTCGTTGGGCCAGACACCGCTGGAATTAGCCAAACCGAGAAGAAACACAGCAAGCATTGAAGTGCTCCTTAAACATGGAGCCAGGGAATAGGCACGCCGTTGCTACTTGCTACTACCGCCGGCTTCGATGCTTGACAAGCTTTCCGGGAGTTCATACACTCTTACTCGGCTTTCCGTGGATTTAATGTGAAGAACAGCCTGCATAGGACAAACTGGAATCGAAGGGATAAGAAAGATGAATCGACGTGATTTTTTGAAGATGACGGCTGCCGGAGCGGCGGCGCTTGCTGTGCCGGGAGTGGCTATTTCGGCCGGCTTGGCGGGAAAACGGCCTAATGTGCTGTTTATGGCGATTGACGATTTGAACGACTGGATCGGCTGTCTGGGCGGGCATCCGGATGTCAAGACGCCCAACCTCGACAAGCTCGCAAGCCGGGGCGTGCTTTTTACCAACGCCCACTGCTCGGCGCCGGCCTGCAATCCCTCGCGGGCCAGCCTGATGACTGGGATTCTGCCTTCGACGTCCGGCGTCTATCACAACCCCGATCCGTGGAGGAGTTCGCCTGTTCTCAAAGACGCCGCGACGATCCCGCAGCATTTCATGGCGCACGGCTACAGCGCAGTCGGTGGCGGCAAGATCTATCACGGCGGATTCCCCGATCCGCCTTCGTGGCAGAGCTACTTTCCTTCGCAAAAGAAGAACAAGCCCGACGATCCGTTACCTCCGAATCGACCGGTCAACGGCATCCCGAAAACGTCGCACTTTGACTGGGGCCCCGTGGACGTGCCGGACCGCGACATGGGCGACAGGAAGGTCGCCGTATGGGCCACCGAACAGTTGCAGAAAAAGCACGATAAGCCGTTCTTCATTGCATGCGGCTTCTTCCGGCCGCACCTGCCCTGGTACGTGCCGAAAAAATACTTTGATATGTATCCGCCGGACGAGATTACTCTGCCCAACGTCAACGAAAATGACCTCGACGATGTTCCCGAGCTGGGCAGGAAGATGGCCAGGCCCGAGCGCGACCATGCAAATGTCATCAAGCACAAACAATGGCGAAAGGCCGTGCAGGGTTATCTTGCGTCGATCACTTTTGTGGATACCTGCGTCGGGCGCGTCATCAAGGCTCTGGACAAAAGCGCCTACTCCGACAACACGATCGTCATACTCTGGAGCGATCACGGCTGGCATCTCGGCGAGAAGCTCCACTGGCGCAAATTCTCGCTCTGGGAAGAAGCCACGCACAACGTCCTGATGGCGGTCGTGCCCGGCGTCACCAAGCCGAACCAGCACTGCTCGCAGCCTGTCAATATGGTCGATATCTACCCGACGTTGATAGATCTGTGCGGGCTGGCGCCAAAGGCCGAACTCGAAGGCAAGAGCCTCGTGCCGCTGCTTAAAAATCCGAAGGCGAAATGGGACCGCCCGGCATTGACGACGCACGGCCGCAACAACCACTCGCTCCGCGGCGAGCGCTATCGCTACATCCGTTACAGCGACGGCACCGAGGAACTCTACGATCACGACAAAGACGCCCTCGAATGGAAGAACCTTGCGAACGATCCCATGTACGCCGCGGTCAAAGCGGAGTTTGCAAAGTGGCTGCCTGGCAATAATGTCCCTGAGATAAAAAAGACCAGGACCGCCAGGAACAAAAAATAGCCGGATATGCAGGAAGAAGATAAACGATGATAATTGACTCTGTGTTGCGCGGACGTATTTCAATTCTATTGACTGCCTTTGTGATTCTTTTCGCTGCTTTCGGGCTGTTGGAGAGGGCCGATGCCGGGGGCGCCCGGGACCTTTGCCTGTGGTACGACCGGCCGGCAGAGTCCGGGAAATGGTCCCAGCAGGCATTGCCGATAGGCAACGGGAACCTGGGGGCGATGATTTTCGGAGGCGCCTCGAAGGAGCGCATTCAGTTCAACGAGGACAGCCTCTGGGTTGGCGACGAAAAGGACACCGGCGCGTATCAGGCGTTTGGCGATATCTATATCGAGATGGACCATCAATCTGCCGAGAGATACCGAAGGGAGCTGGACATCAGCAGAGCCGTGCACACGATTACCTATGAAAACAACGGCGTTGCGTACAAACGCGAATATTTTTCCAGCAATCCGGCCGGCGTCATGGTCTTTCACTTCACGTCGGATCGCAAAGCCGCCTACACGGCCACGATCTTTCTGACAGATATGCACAAGGCAATGATCTCGGCTGATGGGAACAAGATCACGGCCTCGGGATCATTGAAGGGATACAAGTACAGGAAGTCGAAGGATGAGTACGACATAGCCCTGGATTACGAATCTCAGCTTATGGTTCTGTCAAGGGGCGGAAGCATGAGCGTCGTCGACGGCCGGCAGATCGAGCTGGAAAAAGTTGACAGCTTTACGATTCTGGTGGCGGCCGATACCGACTATATCAACCGGCGCGACCAGGGCTGGAAAGGTGAACATCCGCGCGAACGCATCGCCGCGCGGCTGGACGCCGCATCAAAGAAAGATGTCGAAGATCTGCTGAGCGAGCATGTCGGAGATTATCAAAGTCTTTTCAATCGCTTTGCTTTAGAGATCGCACCGGCGCCGGCGGATCGACTTAGCCTGCCGACCGATGCGCGCCTTGCAGCCTACAGAGAGAGCAAAGGGGATCCCGGACTCGAAAGGCTTTTGTTTCTGTACGCGCGCTACCTGATGATCAGTTGTTCCCGGCCCGGTTGCCTGCCTGCCAACCTGCAGGGGCTCTGGAATTCCAGCAACAATCCGCCGTGGAGATGCGACTATCACTCGGACGTAAATGTTCAGATGAATTATTGGTTCGTCGATCAGACGAATCTTTGGGAGTGTTTTCTGCCGCTCGCGGAATGGGTGGAAGTCATTCGCCCGGTCCGGCGAGACGAGACGAAGGCCGCATTCAATCGGCGCGGTTGGATTTGTCATGCCGAGAACGGCTTGTTCGGCGGCTCGACGTGGAAATGGTCCAAGGGCGATGCGGCGTGGGTCGCCCAGAACATATACGACCATTATCGATTCACGCTCGATGAGCAATATCTCAGGACCAGAGCCTATCCCCTCCTGAAGGAACTCTGCGAGTACTGGCAGGACGAGTTGAAAGAGCTTGGCGATGGAACGCTGGTCTCGCCCAACGGCTTTTCTCCCGAACACGGGCCGAATGAGGACGGGGTTTCGTTCGATCAGCAGTTGGTGTGGGACGTTTTCACCAGTTACATCGAGGCATCGGAGGTTCTGGGTAGGGATGAGAACTTCAGAAAGGACGTGGCTTCGATGAAGGAACACCTGCTGGGGCCGAAGATCGGCAAATGGGGTCAGTTGCAGGAATGGATGGTGGATCGCGACGATCCGAAAGACAAGCATCGCCATCTGTCGCACATGATCGCCGTGCATCCCGGGCGCCAGATATCCCCGCTGACGACGCCGAAACTTGCCGAAGCTGCGCGCGTGTCCATGAACGCAAGGGGAGACGGCGCCACGGGCTGGAGCAAGGCATGGAAGATCAACATCTGGGCCCGCCTTCACGACGGCGACCGGGCGTACAAGCTCCTGTCCGAGATGCTTCAGAATAACATTTTTAACAATCTTTACGACGCGCATCCGCCGTTTCAGATCGACGGCAATTTCGGTTACGCCTCCGGCATATGCGAGATGCTCCTGCAATCGCACATGGGCGAGATTCACATTCTGCCGGCCCTGCCGCAAGCCTGGCCGGACGGACATGTCAAAGGTATCAGAGCACGCGGCGGATTCGAAGTGGACATCTACTGGGAAAAAGGCGCCATGGCGAAGGCTGTTGTACGCTCGGCGAAAGGCGGCAGGTGCAAGGTTCGATCCGCGTCGCCCTTTACGGTCAGATCTGAGGGCCGGGCGGTTGAACTTGTCGGCCGGAAAGACGGAGTCACGACTTTCGAGACACGCAGCGGCGGTATATATTCAATCAGACCGCTTTAGTTAAGCCGAACCAGCCTGCATCTGCACAAAAGCTCAGCCGGAGAAAATCCATAACATTTCGGGTAATTGCGGGAATTCTCTTGACGTTTGAGAACTGCCGCTGTATCCTGCCGTACGCATATCGGTACGAGGGTATGAAAAGGGTGTGACGGGTGTGGAGGAAAAAGGGTATGCATCACTTCTTCTCGCCCGCCGGAACTGCATGAAGCAGTCGTCCTTTTGCATAAGAGGTTACGGATATGGCCGTTTTTAAGGATGAAAACGGGGTATGGAAACCAGGCGGGTATCCGTATGGACGGATAAATCCGCGAATCCAGCAGGGCAGGTTAGCCCCTGACGGAGGCACTTCAAAGTATCCCCAATTCAACCGCATTTGCGTTCACCTAACCGGCGGACCTGGCAATGCGGCAAGCGTGCGCGCGGCGTCGATTCCATTAGACGGCGTTATCCGGAAAGGAGGTGGCTGCAAGAGAAAAAGTTGACGAAAAAATGATGTAACAGAAAGGAGAATACAATGAAAAGGATTTCAATTTCAGCGGTAGTGCTGTTGGCAGTCGCCGCCGGTGCAGCCGAGGCTCGGCCTGTCTATAGCTACTTCGGCTTAGGTTACAATTCCAATCGTTACCGCACACGCTGGTCGATGTATACACACGGCCTGATTTCCGGAGATTTTCACTATAGTCCGTATGCTCTGGGACACGGCCGTACAGGTCTGGTCGAGGGTCATGTGCGTTACAGCCCGTATGCTTTCGGCGGCGGTCGCTCAGGACTTGTCTCTGATGAGAGGAGCAGGTACTCATACGGTTATGCACCTGTCTTATATCACGTGGTAAATCGCTATGTACCGGTTGGCCAAAGCTGTCAATCGACCAATACTTCGAGGAGTTCCGAATACGGACATCAATCGCGTGCCTTACAGAGGCACAGAGAGACGTTGGAACAGCGCAAGGCCAGAAGAGCGGCACTGGCCGTTGCCCGGAAAAAAAGGAGTGCGGCCAGGGCAAACGACGGAAAAGAGATAATTACTGCATATCTCAAAGGCAACAATATTCCGTTTAGAATAACGAGGATTCTCAGCATTGAAGGAAGAACCGTTAGTGTCGATTTTCTGCTGAACGACGGCAAGACGATGATAAAATACTGGAATCCCGCCGAGATACCTTCACAGGGCAAAGAGCAGCAGCTCAAGAGAAAGTTCTTCGAGAATTATGTACAGTTGTGGAAGGTAGCCCGTGACGAGCATTTGCAGGCGGGCGGCAGCGTTCATCAGATAATCTCGTCGGACCGCAGTGAGATTCTTGCAAAGCTGCCGCAGTGCCCCGATCTGAGCGGCATCGAGAAAGTCTACGCAAGTGCTCAAGGTGAGACTGCGCCCGCAAAGACACCATAGCTTTGAATCAAGGTTGAGAGGATTTGTTTAGCCACACATGGCATTTGCGACCATCCCCAAACTTGTCTCATAGCCGTGCGATGGGACAAGTTTGAGGCTGCCACCCGTCGAACATCTCGAATTCGCATGAGCCAAGCCGAATGGCTTGCCCCGCCATTCTTCTAATCAGATTGAATTGCGGCGGGAGTTTGGGCGATCTTCGATAGAATTCGATCCCTTGTAACGAAACTTGACACTTGCCCCGCCACCTTATGAGCCTCCTTGTGCATGCGCATTTCCAGGAATACATCTGCGCATTTCTCCGCGGCCGAGTCCTTTTGAACGAAACTGGAAATCAGCGACAGTGCCTTGACGGTGTGATAAATGTCACATTCATGGGCGGCATCAACTGCAATCACTGAAAGCGCCCTGTCCCTTGCGACAAAGCTGCTGATTGATCTTGTGGCGACAATACGAGCTTCAAGATCGGACTCTACGTCGCCCGAATATTCCGGCACAGGTGGACAGGGCCTGCGCGGCGGAGGACTTTCAACTCTGACCGAACACCCAGCGAACATAAATACTGAAACAAGCAGAGAAAGCGATAAATATGACTTCATAGAATTTCCTTTCCAACGTCAGCCGTCTAAGTCCTGTTCATTGCCCCTCGAGCCTTTCTGATGACTCTCAGTGCAATCCCATCACCCCTAAAAGGCACGCCGCCACCCACAGAGTAACAGATGTTCCCCAAAATTCAATGCTTGTCAAAACAACCAGGGACAACCACCGCTTCTGTGACAGGCGGCTGTTCCCTATTTTCTCTCCAAAACACCTGAAGCCCGGAGAAGCCGCAAGAAGATTAAGAACAAAACGAGGTGAAGAATTCGGCCTGAGGGGAACGCGGCACACCTCTGTCCTTCCACTTGTCCACTTTGAAACGGGATCTGTCCATTGTTACCCCCGCATGTTCACGCCGAGCAGAATACGTGGGTTTATCCCGATGGGTGAAAAAAAACGCCAATGGCGAAAATTCCCTTCGATTTCGGGACAAGAGACAGCCTTTTTTTGGTAAGATACAGACTGAAACAGTGATCGGGCAATTTAACGTTGGCACGGGGATTTAACATGAAACGACGTGACTTTATCAAGACAATTGGAGCGGGGCTGGCGGCTGTTGCGACGCCGCAGTGGCTTTTTGCAGAAGAACAACACCGCAAACCTAACATCGTGCTCATATTCATCGACGACATGGGCTATAAGGACATTGGCTTTAACGGCAGCAAATACTACCTGACGCCGAATATCGACAAGCTTGCCGCCGAGGGGATGATTTTCACACAGGGGTACGTCTGCGCCGCCAACTGCGCGCCGAGCCGGGCCTGCATGTTATCCGGGCAGTTCACACCGCGACACAAACTCTATGCAGTAAATACAATAAAACGCGGCAACAAGTACAACGACCGGCTGGCTCTTACCGACGTCAAAGAATCAAAAGTGCTGCCCGCCCGAACGGTCACCTTTGCCGAGGCGCTGAAGAAGGCCGGCTATGCCACTGCAATGTTCGGAAAGTGGCACCTTGGAAACTTTGACAGCGAGAACGGACCGGGCAGGCAGGGATTCGACACGGCGCTGCCGACCAATCCGCCAAAAGCGGCTAAGTTCAAAAAGACCGGCGATCCCAAGGAAATCTTCCTCTACACCAGCCAGGCATGCCGGTTCATCGAGGAAAATAAAGATCGCCCCTTCCTCGTATACCTCTCGCACCATGCGATCCACATGGGCATTCAGGCCCGCGCGGAGATGATCGAAAAGTTCAAAGCCCGCAAGACCGTGGGCGGGCAGAACAACCCAGCCTACGCGGCATACATCGCCCACACCGACGATGGCGTTGGGCGGGTAATGGACAAACTCAAAGAGCTTGGCCTGGACGAGGAGACGGTCGTTATCTTTCTCTCCGACAACGGCGGGATCCCGATAAGCTCGCAATTACCACTGCGGGGCCTCAAGGGCATGTACTACGAAGGCGGCATTCGCGTGCCGTTTGCCGTTCGCTGGAAAGGACAAACCAAGGCGAAATCGACCTGCGATACACCGGTATGCGCGGCCGATCTGTATCAGACGTTTCTGGAACTGGCCGGCGCCGAGCCGCCGCAAGATCAGCCGCTCGACGGTTCGTCCATAGTCCCCCTGCTCAAAGGCGACAAAGCCCTTGAAGATCGGCCCATCTTCTGGCATTTCCCCGGTTACCTCTACCAGTCCGGCTGGACCGGATCGCGCGATCCGCTGTACCGAACCAGACCGGTCTCGGTCATTCGCAAAGGCGATTGGAAGCTGATGATGTTTCTGGAGGAATGGTCGCTGGATGGCGGGTGGGAAAAACGCCACACTAACAATTCCGTCGAGCTATACAACATCGCCGATGACATCAGCGAGAAGCGCAACCTCTCTCAAGCCATGCCTGAGAAACGTGATCAGATGCTCCGCGAATTAATGGCGTGGCAGAAAAGAACCGATGCACCGATCCCGAAGGCGCCAAACCCTAATTATGACCCTAACGTGAAACAGCAAAAGAAGAAACGAAGGCAAAAGAATCGCACTTAGCTGTGTACGCCGGGTCTTGCCGAAAACTTAAAGGCCGGAGCATCGCAGGGTTGCGTCAGGCTTTTTTCCTGCCGAGCCAGTCCCGGAGGTTTTGGGCCAGGATCTGGACGTCTTTCTTTTCCATGATGTGGGCTATGGTGTCCGGGCGGATTTTCAACTTCACCATCGCTTTGTGGGCGCGGTCCCATAGGCGGTCGTGCTTGGCCTTTGTCTCTGCAAGGTACAGTTCGGTAACCAGCTCGCTGAGCTTCTGGAGCATTATGGTGTCGAGGTTCTTGTAATAACCTGATATTACTGATTGCTGGTATTGAGAATACTCTTTCTTACCCATATTAACCCTTAGCGGATAGCGGATAGCGTTTAGTGCAGAACATAGAGCCTATCCGCTGTGCGCTCTATGGTATCCGCTTTCTTACCTTAAAGTTTCACATAAATCAAGTTCCCGGTGTCAGGCGTCGGCTTTTTGCTGGCTTTGCGGCATCTGTCGGCTATAATCGTCGGCAAAATACCTCGTATTGCGTACCACATAGATCGCAATATGCAAGGTGAACCATAGGAACTTGTATGCCAAGGACGATTCCTCTTATTATCTGTATTCTGATTTTTCTGCCTGGTCCGGCGGCACTTGGCCGTGCCGTTGGTAAAGCGGACGATCTGCACATTAAGGGCGGGAAGCTAACAAGCTTCGCGCCTGAGGCCGGCAAGGAGATTCTTGTCTTTGAGGGCGGCTTTTCGCTGTCGATCGGTGCCGACAAGCTGTCGAGCGATATAGCGGTTGTGTGGATGAGCCGCGACGAAGGCTGCCGGGTGAAGGTGTATATGCAGGGCAATGCGTCAGCGGAAAAAGGCGAAAAGGCCGCGAGCATAGAATTCAGGCAGACAGCCATTCAAGCGGAGCACGCCTCAGCGGTTGAATTCGACTTCGACGGAGAAATCTACGTTACCGCAGATGAGAGGAAAGTCGCCGACCCCCGAGGCTCGGAGCCTTATTTGACGGCGTATGAGATGATGCGAACGGCCGGGCTTGAGCCTAAAGGTTTCGGTGCCGAAAAGCCGTCTGTTGAATCAGCCGAGCCGGAGGACGAAAAAGCTGTTTTCGAATACCCGATCAATCTTTCGCCTCTTGGCAAAGAGCCTTTGAAAGTAGAATACGACAACAAGCCGGGAATGGGCAGAGTCGGAACGGTTACTTCCAGGTTCTACCTCTGGCAGAAACAGGATGAAAAAGGCGGTCTTCTGGAGTTCGAAGCAGACAATGCGGTTTTGTTCTTAGCCGACGAGAAGGACAAGACGGACCCGAACCGGACCGGCGGTGAGATCGTTTTGCCGGGTGGAACCATTAAGGCGATTTACCTTGCGGGCGACGTTTTGGTTACCGAAGGGCTCAGGACGTTCCGCGCCGAGGAGGTATACTACGACTTCGATCAGTCCAAGATGGTCGCGATTGAAGCGGAGATGAGGACGTTCGATCCGGCCGAGGCAATCCCGATTTACGTCCGGGCGGCAAAAATCAGGCAATTGGCAAAGAACAAGTTTTCCGCCGAGGATATGACTCTGACGACAAGTGAATTTCATGTTCCTCAGATCTCGCTCAATGCCTCCAGGCTCACTGTTACGGATACTACGCCGACCGACCAAAAAGAAGGTGAAGTA
>Ga0180432_10002145_pt1 | contig 29912 bp, 21 predicted proteins | sample SS_ome_10_FD_132414 | JGI IMG/M metagenome (GOLD analysis project Ga0180432, IMG submission 132414) | Hypersaline lake sediment archaeal communities from the Salton Sea, California, USA - SS_1_MS_2 metaG | ecosystem: Environmental > Aquatic > Non-marine Saline and Alkaline > Hypersaline >...
ACGAGCGTCTTCACGTATTCGAGCTTGGGCAGGTACGGCTCCCGGTTCTCGTCGCCGCGGAACGCGCCGCAGATGCCCAGCTGCCCGCCGCCCACCAGCACCAGCGCGTCCGAGAGGCGGAACGCGTCCATGTTCGTGTCCGACCCCTTGTTCGAGGTGCCGTAGGTCAGGCGATAGTCGTGGTACACGCTTTGGCTGAGCGGAATGGGCATGACCTGCGCGACGCCCGTGAGCCCCCGCAGCCGGCCGAGCGTATACCCCAGGTCCAGATCGAAGAGGTCCATGAAGCACTCGATGTACCCTTCGCTCGTGACGATCTTGGTGGGGCCCTTGGCCTTGATCTCGCGCTGGACGCGCTCGACGAGGGTCCGGTACCCGCGCACCCAGTGGTCGTGCCCGCCGGGCGGATGATCGTGGTTCTCGGCGAAGCACGGCAGGGCGTTGCACGCGGTCACCTGGTCCAGGTACGCGCCGTCGAGCTCGCAGGTGTCGATCAGGGAATGCACGAGCGTGCACGTGAGGTCGTGGAAAGGCCGCGCCGTGGGGCACATGGTCCAGGCCAGCCCCAGGCCCGGCCAAACGGTGCCCTCGCCCTTCTCGTCGCGCACGATCCACTTGTCGCCGTCGGCCTCCTGGAAGCTGCGCGTCTCCGAGCTCCACAGCCGGCAGTCGAGGTACGGAATCACGAGCACCCCGAGCTCGTGGAGCTCGCGCACCGCGCGCAGGAGCACGTAGCGGATGTCCTCGTTGTCCGGCGGGCCCCAGGGCACACGCCACCGGAAGACCATCTCGCCGTTGAAGCTGTACCAGTGGAAGGCCATGTTGCACCCGAGCGACTCGCGCAGGTGCCGGATCATGGGCACGATCGCGCGCGGGTGGCTGTTGTTCAGGTACTGGTAGTTCCAGTACCATAGGTCCAGGTCCTTGCATTCCTGGGCGACGTCGGTCCGGTCGCGCATGGGGCCCTTGCCGCACCACACCTGGCCCAGGGCCCAGGACCGGTACAGGGCCGAGGCGTTCCACCACGGACCCGGATACACGCCCACCATGACGGGGTAGAAGCTCGACAGGCCCGCGCCCGGCGCGGTGCGGTCCTCGGGATACTGCTTGGCCACGAGCGCCGCGTGCGCGCCGTCCTTGCCGTCCGCGTACAGGCCGAACCGCTTGTACAGGGCGGCGCTGTCGTGCACGCCGAAGTACAGCCCCCCCAGGTCCGGCCGGCCGTAGGCCATAAACTGCATGGCCCACATCCCGGGATACGAGTCCGCGATGTTCGCGCCGCCCTCGGTGTCGAACGCGGCGTACTCCATCCGGGTCTCGTCGCTCACCTCGGCGCGATGGTGGTTGACTACGGTCACCGGGTCCGGGGTCAGCGTCCCCGAGCTGCGAGGCGCGGCGAGCTCGCCCCCGCCCTCGGGGAAGGCGGCCAGGCCGCTCACTCTCGGGTAGGCCACCTGCCACAGGGCGCAGTCGGTGTCGTTCTCTACCTCCACGGTCCAGGAGGCGAGCGGCTCGTCTTCGGGCAGGCGCACCGTGGCCGTGACCGCGAGCGCCCCCCAGTCGCCGGACACGGTCCAGTGCGCGGTCAGGGCGCGGGGCTCCGCGCGCACGGCCGGCGCGTCGCTCGGGACCACGGCGCGCACCTCGCCCGCCGCGTCTCGCAGCTGCACCTCCCACGCATGGGTAAGCGCCTCCGGGTCGATGGGGATCTCCACGTCGCCCGCGCCGTTCGCCAACCCGGCGAGCCGCCCCCGGTCGTCAAAGGTCAGGCGCACGTGCGCGTTCTCCAGGGTGTGCATCCGATTCTCCTCTTTGCGCGTCCATATCCGCGTCAGAACGTGCCTGTCAGATCGCCCCGGCCTTCAGGCATTCCGCGAGACGTGTCCGCCTCCGCTACGGTGCGGCCAGGGCGGCGCCCATCTCGGCCGCGCGGCGGACCTCGGGATGGTTCGCGTCGATCACCGGCTCGTGGCTGCACGCGGGGACCTTCAACCGCGCCGCCGTAGGGATGTCGAAGTAGAAGGCCATGCGCTTCTCCATCCAGTCGAGGATATAGTCGTACTGCGTCGCGCCGAGCGCGCCGTAGGTGATGCCGGACACGAACCGCGTGCCCGCGTGCGGCCAGTAGCTTTGCAGCGACGGGCTCAGGTAGCAATAGGTGCGCTGGACAAAGGCCATGAGCTGCGCGGTGATGTGGTCGAGATACACCGGGCTGGCGAGCACGAGCACGTCCACGTCCGGGAGCAGCCGGTAGAAGCGCTGCATGTCGTCCTGGATGACGCACACCTTGGCCGGATCGGCCTTGCATGCCTTGCACGCGGAGCACCCCCGGAGGGTCAGGCCCGCGAGCTCAGCGAACTCGGCCTCGGCGCCCGCGCCGCGCGCGCCCTGCAACAGGCCTTGCACGAGCACCGCCGTGTTCCCGCCCGCGCGGCCGCTGCCGTTGATGCCCAGGAACTTCACGCTCGATCTCCGTATGCGCTTCGAGCGCCTTCTCTGCCACCTCGTCCTCTCCCGCTCCCTTTGGGAGAGGGTTGGAGCGGGGTACGCAGCTTACTCACGCCTGCCGGCGCGCGGCCCGGGATTCGCAGCTCAGTCCTTGAACTCCTGGAGCGTCTGCTGCGTAAGCGTCCAGAACCGCCAGTTCGTGGCCAGATGCCAGGCACGCGCGACCTGGCCATCGGCCAGGGCCTGCCGGCCCTCGGCGATCGCCGCACGCAGGAACTCTGTATCCTCTGCGCTGAGCGCTGCAAGGACCTCCGCACGTTCGACCAAGTCGCTCGCCTCGTCGAAGAGCGCGCGCGTGTGCGCCACCTCCTCGACGGGCACGGGCTCGTTGGACCACAGGGCCACCCGCGCGCCCTCGGTGTCCGCGCGGAACGCGGCGATGCCGTACGGGGCCAGGCGCACCGTGATGCTCCCGGGCCCGACCTCCTCACCGGTCACGAGGTTCTCGACTCGCTCGGCGCCGGTGAGCTGGATCTCTCCTTCAATGGGCCAGTATCCCGGGTTGACCACGTACAGGTAATAGCCGCCCCCGGTGCGCAGCTCGCGCAGGGCCAGGTTCGTGGTGAACCCGGTCTCGGCCACGGGCTGGAACTTGCCCCGCGGCAGCCGGCGCAGCACCCGGCTGTACTCGCGCACCTTCTGCTCCCAGCCGACGTTCACGTTCACATCCGTGAACCCGAACAGGAGCAGGTCCGGGTCCGCGCCGATCATGGCCTGGGCATAGGGTTCCTTGAAGTAGTCCCCCGTGGCCTGCGGGTGGAAGCGGCCGGCGGAGGTGTCGATCGTCCACTCGTACTCGGCCTTCGTGCCGGGCGGGCTCTCGTATTGGAGCTCGTCCCACTGGTTCATGATGAACACGGCCCGGCGCTCCGGATGATCGTAGGTGCGCAGCACCTCCTCGCCCACGTGGTGCTCCCAGTAGGCCGCGTACGCGTCCCGCGGCCCGTGGCGCAGGGCGTGGTGGAGCTCCGCGCCCATCATCCATCGGCCGTAGTACACGTTCGGATCGTCGCGGAAGGCCGCCGGATCGTGGCCAATCTGGCGGATGAAGTCGCGATAGGCCATGCCGCTTCGCACGTAGGTGCGCACGTGCTTGGTGTCCATGTACAGGAACAGGAGCATCAGCCGCTCCGGATCGGAGGCGACCAACAGGTCCCGCGCGGGCTGCACGAACTCGCCCAGGCTCCGGCACCGCCATCCGGTCCATTGGGGCTTCACGTCCTCTTGCATCACGAACGAATAACGCTTCTGAAAGCGCTGCGGGTCCTCGGCGGACACGGGCACGTGCACGCCGGTGTCTTCCTCGAACGCGGCGAAGGTGCGGTCGTCGTACGAGTACAGGTACGGCTGCTGGAAATCGCAGTAGTAGCTGGGCATCCACAGGTCGTCCGGGTACATGAGCACCTGCACGCCGCGGAAGCTCTGCTTGTGGCCGAACTTCTTGATCATGTCCTGGATGACGTCCCGGAACCCGGCGCGCACCTGGGGATGGTTCGGGTTCAGCGGATGGATGGGACGCCCGAAGTCGTAGAAGATTCCGCCGGCGCGATTGACCAGCCGCACGGTGTCGTGGCCGCGGGCGAGCTGGCTGGCGTTGGTCATGCCCAGCGACCCCTGCCCCATGCTCCAGTGCTGCGAGTACTCCACACCCACGGCGAACTCCACGCCATTGGCGTCCAGCACCTCGGCGAGCACACTCTTGATGCACCACGGCACCCGGCCCGTGGGGATGGTCACTGGCCAGCGGTACGGGGTGTTGCCCTCGTTGTATTGAAACACGCCCATCACGTGGAAGTCCTGACCCGTGAACCTGAGGTACTGGGCGTAGTTCTCCGTGGCCTCTTGGAACAGGATCAAGTCCTGAATCAACGCCCGGACCGGCACGGTCTCGCCCGCCCTGATCTGCTCGTCGGTGAACAGGCGGCGCTCGTGGCGCACGCCCAGGTTCTTGGTGAACCCGCTGCCCAGATGGGTGCGCTCGGTATGAATTCCGAACCGGCGCGGCGAGTCCTGGGGCAGGCGCATGGCCGGCAACCTGCCGGCGATCCGGTACACGCGCACGCGCGCGGCGGCCGCCGCGGTGCCGGTCAGGCCGCTGGCCACGTCGATGGAGTGCGGGCCGGCGTCCGCGACATGCAGAAAGCGCAGGGTGCGCATCTCGTCGGTGAGCGGCAGCTTCACGCCCGTGCAGATCTGCACCCCGGCCTGGCTGGCGTAGATGCGTTCGGGTTTGACGAGCTTTCCGGTCTCCTCGTCCACCTCGGAGAGCGGGGCCTTGGTCACGGACACGCAGATGAACCGGTCCTTGTCATTGGGATAGTCCACTTCGATCATGTACCAGCTGCCCGGACGTTCGAACTCGAACTCGTACAGGAACGCGCACCCGCGTCCGACCTGGGTCTCCCGATAGCGCAGGCCGTCCCGGTCCACGATCCGCGGCTCGGCGACCGCCACGGCCTCGCGGCCCTCGTACGCGGTCTCCACCCACCGGTGCTCGTCCGCCGGGTCGGTGAAGTCGATCGTGTCCTCGAGCGTCAGGTCCAGGCCCTCGGTGTACGTGCTGCCGTCGACCTTGTCCATGGGGATGGGCCCGGTGACCATGAGCGGCTCGCGGGGGCGCTCGGCCAGCACTTCGTCCCCGTCGCGCAGGCTGAGACGCAAGCTGTACACGCCCCGGTCGCGCTCGCCCAGGTCCAGGACACGGGTGAGCGCCCCTTCGTAGACCTGTTGCAGGGTGGCCTCGCCCGCGTCCACCGCTTGTCCGCCGTCCAGGGTCTCCCGGCGCAGCCACCAGTGGAGCACGGGCTCGCGCCCGGCCCATCCGGACGGGGCCTGCACGCGCACCTGTACGGGCTTGGCAGCGTCGAAGAACAGCTTGCCCCCGTCCGCCGCGCGCAACAGGAGCGCCCCATCGTAGCCCGGCAGGGCATTGCCGTGGTGCATGTTGACGTAGGGAGGCGCTGCATCCGTAACCTGGACCCAGTCCGCGTCGTCGAACCCGGGCTCGCACCAGCCCTCGGCCGCGGTGCGGCTGTAGCGCCAGGCCTCGTCCGTGCCCACGCGCACGGTCTCGCCCGAGCCGAGCACCACTTGCGCCTGCGCATAGTAGAACGGCCGGTGGCCGGCCGTGGGGCCCACCCGCCGGCCGTAGATGCCGATGCAGTTGCGCCCGGGCCGCAGGTACGCGCTGATGTCCGCGGCCGAGGTCGCCCAGTAGATGCCCCACCAGGTGTGCGGAAACCGGCGTATGCCGTCGGTGCGGTCCACCAGCTGTCCGTTTACATACACCTGGACGCTGTTGCCGGCCTCGGCGATGGCGCGGAAGACCTGCGCATTCTCGGGCAGATCGAACTCGTACCGGCAGTAGCCCTCGACCACCGGCTGGCGCACACGGACCGATTCGATGGCCACCTCGGTCCCGGGCTCGCCCTGGACCGTGAGCTCGAATCCGTCGGGTACCGGGAACTGGAGCTCGTACGGTTCGAGCACCACGGTCTGCCAAGCGTCTCCTTCCAGCGTGCCCCGGTACACGGGCCGGTTGTCCGCCCGGCCGTACCCCCCGCGCCGGCCGTCGGCCCAGATCGCGGCCTGCCAGTCGGTCCTGGCGCCCTGCAGGTGCCGCGCGCGCACCTCGATGACATTGATCTCCTCGAAGAGCTCCGGGCGCTGCGCGAGCTCGACCCGGTTGCCGTAGTTGCCCCAGCCGAGGACCGCCTTGTCCGCGCCCAGGCGGAAGGTCAGCGCCCCGCCCGCCACGCGCAGGTCCTCGACCTCGGGGCTGAAATAGGTGAACCCGCCCCGGTCGTCGCCCTGGAAGCGGATCACCTTTTCGTTGTAGGCCTGCTCAGGGATGAGCTGCCGCGCCCAAAAGCAGTCCTGGGCCGTTCGGTCCGCGGGCGGCTCGGCCTCGCCCGCCCACACGGAACCCAGAACCAGTACGACCCATGCGATCACGCTCCCGCGTCCCCTGGCGCTCATGGTCGCTCGCTCCCGTTCTCTCGCACGCAGGGCGTGCCCGGGCCGGTATGCAGCTACGCAGTGCGCGTCACTGCGCGTCCTGGACAGGCTCTTCCTCAGGCTTTCCCTCGGGTGCCTCTGTGGGTTCTTGTGCGGGCTTGTCTTCGGGTGGGGCTTCAGGCTCCGGCTCGCCGTCTTCGGGAGCCGCGCGGTCAGGCTCTTCTGCAGCTTGTTCGGCGGGTTCCTCGTCGGGCGCGCCTTGTTCAGGAGCGTTGTCCGCCTCCTCGGGCGCCGCTGCGGGGGTCTCGGCGGGCTTCTCTTCGGGCGCGTCGGGCGCCTCTTCCTCGGGGGCCAGCTCGGGGGCCGCAGCAGGCTTCTCGGGCGCGCCCTCGGCCGGTTCGGCGGGCTGTTCGGCAGCGCCTGCCTCGGGCTTCGGCTCCTGTTCGGCCGCGGGCTCCTCCTCGGGCGCGGGCTCGGCAGCCGCGTCGAACAGGTAGGTCACGGCGAAGGTGTTCTCGTACCCGGCCGGGAGCTTGTCCTCCGTGGCGAACGTGTCGTCCGAGACCCCGATGTGCCAGAAGGGCTCGTCGGTGTGGTTGTCTTCCTGCACGTACACGTACAGGCTGGTGTGCTCCGGCTGCGTGGTGGCGAATCGCGCCTCGATCGTTCCTTCGGGCGTGTGCCAGCGTACAATCCTCTGCTTCGCTCCGATGGGCCCGGTGAAGAGCGACGCGTCGGTCACTTTTTCGTCGTCTCGCTCCGGCACCCGGACGGTGCGAAGCCCCTCGCCCTCGGCCGCCGGCCCCTCGGCGGGGACGCCGAACATACCCGGATCGATGCCGCGCACCAGCCAGTAGAAATGCTTCGGGTACACATACTTGGCCGCCTCGCGGTCAAAGGTCTCGCGGGACTGGCCCCTGCTCGTGCGGAACATGGGCACAAGGTCCTTGTTCGCCTTCACCTGGTACACGAACGTCACCTTGCCCGGCTGCACGATCGCTTCCTGGCGCAGGTGCACGCAGCCCCGGCTTTCGGCCAGGTCGCCCTCCCAGATGAGCATCGTGCCGCCCTCGGGCCCGGGCCGGCGCTGCATGGGCAGGTCCATGTCCCCGCCCAGGTAGAAGCTCTCCAGGGTCTTCGCGTCCGACCCGGCCACGATGTAGTACTTGTTCTCCAGGATTTGCCGGCCCTGCCAAGACAGGTCCATGAGTTCCAGGCCGTCGAAGGTGAGCCGCAGGTCGCCCGCCGCGCAACGCACTTCGCTCGCGCGCGCGCCCGCGCCGAGGCACGCGGCCAGCATGAGCGCGGGTCCCCATCGCCACGCCCTCCAGCGCATACCCGCCCTCTTCGGTCGGCCCTCGCACCGCCGGGGGTCCGTGCATTGCGCGAGGCGTGGTCGCGCACTTCGCATTGCAATGATAGGCATGGTCAAGACTCCGGAGTCGGCGCTTCGTACGGATCGCGCAAGGCCAAGACTGCGATAACTATAGACCGCTTTCGCCGAGCGGTCAAAGGAAACATCCCCGCATGGTTCGATGGCTTACCGTTGCGCCTCGGCCAGACATTGCGCGAGCCGCGCGGTCTGCGTGCGCAGGTCGAAATGCGCGGCCACGTGCTCGCGCGCGGCCCGGGCCAGACGCGCGGCCCCGTGCGGGTCGTCAAGGACCCGGGCGAGCGCCCTGGCCAGAGCCTCTGCATCCCCCGGGGCGACCAGCCGTCCGGCCACCCCGTCCTCGACAAGCTCCGGAATGCCAGAGAGACGGGTGGAAACCACGGGCACGCCCGCGGCCATGGCCTCCATCAGCGCGACCGGAATGCCGTCCAGGTCGCCGCCTCGAGCCGCTGCACAAGCGAGCGCGAACACCGCCGCCCGCGCCAGAAGCGCGCGCACCTCGGGCTCGGGGCGCTCTCCCTCAAAGATCACCGCGTCCCGCAGGCCCAGCCGGTCGCGCTGGGCCTGAAGCCGCGCGCGCCACGGCCCCGCACCCACGATGCGGCAGCGTACGCGCCTGCCCTGCTCATGCAGTCGCGCGCACGCGGCCAACAGCACGTGGTGGCCCTTCTTCTCGCTGAGCGTGCCTATGCTTACGATCAGGCCCGGCGTTCCCGGTCCCGTTCGCTGCGGCCAGGCGGCCGGGTCCACGCCGCAATGCACGATGCGAATGCGCTCGGCCGCCTCGGGGCACGCGGCCGCCAGGGCGCACCGGTCGAACTCCGAGACGCTCGCCACGAACCGCGCGGCGCGCAGCTTGTGCGCCAGAAGCTGCGGGTTGTACGAGGTGTGCGACGAGAAGCTGAAACCCGCGCCCAGGTACTGCGCGCACACGAGCGCGGTGGTGGCCGCGCCGTCGGCGAACTGGGCGTGCACATGGGGCCGGCCCGCCTCGGCGGCAATCGTGTCCGCGAGCACGGCCGCGCGCAGGAACTGCGCCACGCTCTGCGCGCGCCGCCGCGGCCCGTCCGCGCGCGCATAGGCCGAGAACGCACATCGCGCAAGCCAGCGCAGCCACGTGCCCGGGCTGTGCGCGAACCGCCGGAGATTGGCCCACGCCGTGCGCGCGGACGCGACGCGAGAGAGGTACCGCGTGCGGGCGGCCTCTTCATGCGCGGCCGCGTCCAGGGGCCCGCGTCCCGGGCGCATGGAGAAGACGCGCACGTCCGTGCCCGCCTCGCGCAGGCCCGCCACCGTGCGGCGGGTGAAGGTCTCCGTGGGCACGGGATAGGCGTGGTTCACGTGGGCAACGAACCCGGCCGGAGGCTCACACGCCCGCGCATACGCGTCCAGGAGCGCGGGCACGCGCGCCTGCCAGCCGACGACCGGCGCGGCCGCGGCGCAGCGCTCCAGCCGCCCGGCCTCGGAGACGGGCAGGTCTGCGGCCAGGGCCTCCATCGCCTCGGCCGCTGCTTGCGGTGCGGACGCGACGCGGCCCCACCCCCGCCCGCGCACGAGCGCAGCGGCCGCGTCCACCGTGTCCGTGACCACCACGGGCAGGCCGGCGGCCAGGTACTCGGCGAGCTTCACGGGCCAGGCCACGCGGTTGACCGCACTCGCCTCGCGCAACACGAGCCCCGCGTCCGCAGCGCAGAGCAGGCCGGGAACCTCGCTCTCGTGCGCGCGCACGATCACGCGCTGCCCGGCGGGCACGCCCGCGCGGTCGGCCAGGGACTCGAACCGCTCGGTCGCGGACGTGACCACGAGCAAGCGCTCGGCCGGATGCCCGCCCAGCCGCGCGGCGGCCGCGCGCAGCATGGCCTGCGGCGCCTGCCAGGCCGCGGCGGAGCCCAGGTACACCCATACAAGGCCCTTGCCCAGGCCGAGCCGCGCGCGCACGGCCTCGCGCGCCTGGGCGTCGAACCGGTAGCGCGCCGCGTCCACGGCGCTCGGGACGATCGCGGCCGCGGACAGGTCGCGGCCATACGCGCCCTCCAGGGCCTGGGCGAGCCCGCGGGTAACCGCGCATACCTGGTCGGCCCCACGCACGGCCCCGGCCTCCACGGCCCGGGCGCGCGCGTATGCGCGGGACAATCTCTTGCCCGGAAGAGGCCGGGGCGCATACCCGCCGCTGGCGGCCCACTCCTGGGCCCACAGGCCGCGCGCGTCCAAGAGCACCGCAGGACGCGCTCGCCCGCCTCGGGCGGCCAGGGCCAGGGCGCACGCCTCCGGTCCGCGCGCGTGCACGAGGTCCGCGTCCACGCGCCGCAGCACGCGCGCGAGCCGTGCGGCCGCACCCAGGCGGCGCAGCTCCCGCGGTCCGTGGACCGGGAACGCGCACGAGGCGAAGACCTGCGCGCACGCGCCCATGCGCGCGCGCACCTGCGCGTCGGGCCGCAGGGCCTCGCGCGGCGCGCGGAAGACCACGAGGTGCACCTCGTGCCCGGCCGCGGCCACGCGGCGGGCGCCTTCCAGGACCTGGCTCGTGAACACCCCGGCCATGAGCTCGCCGAACACCACGTACACGATCCGCATACGCGCGCCCTCCGGACTGGCCTGCATAGTATCCGAGCCCACGCGCCGCCGCCAGGGGGCGGGGCTCGACCGGCGCGTTGCGTTTGACTCCGGCCCGGGGGCCCCATACACTCCAAGGACGCGGCCCAGGCCCGGACAACGGGGCCTCACCCGGTGCCGGGGCTTGCCGAGGGGGGATGGCCGTTGCTCGCCGTGCGGCGCGTCTTGATGCTCTTCGTGCTCTTCCTGGCGGTGTGCCTGCCCGCCGGCTATGCCGTGTACCGGGGGCTCACCTCGTACGCCTTGCTGATCGCCTTAGGGCTGGTGCTCCTTTCGTTCCTGATGCGAAGCGAGTACCGGCTGCCGGTGGTGCTCTTGTACCTGGTCGTGCTCCTGGCCGACAGCCACCGGCCCTTGCTGCATATCCAGGGGCTCAAGCTGCGCTGGGTGGTGCTCGGGATCCTGGTGGTCAAAGAGATGACCTACTGGGCCTTCGCCAAGGCGATTCGCGTCCGGCTTACGGCCGCGCATGTCGCGTTCGCCGCGTTCCTGGCCCTGGCCCTGGCAAGCGCCGTCTACTCCGTGGACCCGGAGCTCAGCTTCAAGCGCGCGCTGTCCGTACTCCTGTTTGGGATGGTCGTGTTCCTGTACTTCTGGCGCCAGACCGACCGCGCGCAGGTGCGTATGGATCTGGCCGCGTTTGTCGCGTCGCTCGTGCCGGTGGTGTACCTGGCGGAGGCGGGCTACGCCTTGCTCGTACCCGACCATGCCTTCCTCGGGGGCCGCCTGCGGGGGCTGTCGGGCAATCCCAACGGCCTGGGCGAGCTCGTGATGATCACCCTGCCGCTCGTGTACTGGGACCTGTTGCGCCGCCGCCCGGGCGGGCGGCGGATCCTCGCGGCGGGGACGCTGGCGCTGGGGCTGGGGCTTCTCGTGCTCTCCGGCAGCCGGGCGAGCTTCCTGGCCCTGGGGGTGGCGGTGCTCCTGATGACCTACCGGCTCGCGCCGCGCTACTTCCTGGGGATGCTGTTGGCCGTCGCCGCCCTGTTCGTGCTCGAACGCACCTACCACGGGCCGCTATCCGCCGCGCCCGCGCCGGGCGCGCAACCCGGGCTTGCGGAGCGCCTGGCCGACTACGCCGACCCCGCCGGCCGCGAGGAGGCCTGGGCCAAGGCCTGGCGCATGGGCCTGGAGCGCCCGGTGTGGGGCCATGGCTTCGGCACGGCCAGGCAGACCTTCGGGGAGCTCGAGTTCGCCCGCCACTCCGGCGGGTATCCGCACAACTTCGTGCTGCACGTGTTCCTGGACCTGGGCTTTGTGGGGGTGGCGGCCGTGCTCGTGCTGCACGTTGTGCTGATCTCGTACGCGGTCCGGTGCCTGGGCCGCGGCCGGGCCCGGGCCGAGACGGGGCTCCCCGCCCTGGCGGGCGCCCTGTACCTGGCCGGACTGGCCAACGCCCTGTTTGAGAGCTGGATGTTCTCCGCGGGCAGCCCCACCGCGTTCCCGTTCTGGCTGATGGCCATGTTCGTGATCCGGTACGCGGTGCATCCGCCCGGTGGCGCGCCGCGCCAAGCGGCGGGCGCGGCGCGCGAGGTCCATGCACAGACGCGAGGATCCCAGACCTAGGAGACGCCATGGCGCGCGACCATCCGGTGACCCTGGACATCGTGGTGCCCGTGTACAACGAGGAGGACGCCCTGCCCTCGCTCCTCGACGAGCTCGCCCGCGTGTTCGGCCCCGACGGGCGGAGCGCGCCGGGGTTGGAGCAAGTGCGCGTCCTGTTCGTGGACGACGGGAGCACGGACCGCTCGGCCGCGCGTATCGCCGAGGCGATCCAGCAAGGCGCGCCCGCGAGGCTCGTGCGCCTGACGCGCAACTTCGGGCACCAGAACGCCATCTCGGCCGGGCTCGACCGGGTGGACGCGGACCTGGCGGTGGTCATGGACGCGGACCTCCAGGACCCGCCCGAGCTTGTGCCGCGCCTGGTCGAGCGGTGGCGCGCGGGCGCGGACGTCGTGTACGCGCAACGCCGCCACCGGCGCGAGAACCCGCTCAAGCGCCTCGGGTACTGGGGCTTCTATCGGCTCGTGGCCTGGCTCGCCGAGATGCGCGTGCCCGTGGACAGCGGAGACTTCTGCCTCCTGGGCCGGCGCGTGGTCGAGGCCATGCAGGCGCTGCCCGAGCGCCTGCGGTTCCCGCGCATGCTGCGCGCCTGGGTCGGGTTCCGGCAGGAGGGCGTGGCTTACGACCGGCCCCCGCGGCGCAGCGGACGGGCCAAGTACACGCTCGCGCGGCTCTACCGACTGGCCACCGACGGGATCGCGAGCGCGAGCATCCGCCCCCTGCGCCTGGCGCAGACGTGCACCTGGGTCTTTGCGCTCCTCACCGTGGGGCTTGCGGTGGGCGCGGGGTGGCGCCTGCTCACGCGCCCGCACGAGGCCACGACGTTCTACGCGCTGCTCGTGCTGTGCCTGGTGTCGGCCGGCAACTTCGTCATCACCCTGTGCCTGTACATCCTGGGCGCGTACGTGGGCCGCACATACCTGGAGGCCAAGGGCCGGCCGCCGTATCTGGTGCTCGAAGAGGTGGGCCCGGACCGCGCGTCCGCCGACGAGCGGCCCTGACCGAGAAGGCCGGCGATGAATTCAGCCCACAAGCATCCGAGCCCCAAGCCCGACCTTCGAGCGGCCCCCGGCCGCCGGGCAGGCTACATACTACTGGCCGCGAGCCTAGCGCTCGTGGGCGCGGTGTGCGGCATGCATCACGCCCTGCTGTTCGCGCGCCACGGCGCGGACTACACGCCCTTCAGCCCGGCGAGCATGCTCACCCGCGACGAGGCCGCATTCTACGCGCCCATGGTGGCCGAGAAGCTGCGCGGCCGGTGGACGAGCGCGAATCCGCACTTCGCCGAGGGCAAGGGTCGGCCGACCATGCCCGCGTGGGTCGTCCCGGTGTGGACCTTGGCGCTCCTGGGCCTGGCGACCGGGCTTCGCGCGCCGGAGCTCTTCGTGCTTGCGGACGTCGTATTCCCCATGCTGTGCGCATACGGGTTCTACCGGCTCCTGCGCGCCCTGGGATCGGGTCGCGTGTGGGCGGCGTGGAGCGGGGGCGCGCTGATCCTGGCAAACGACTTTCTCACCCGCGGCCAGTTCGGGCTGCGCTACTTCGACCCGCCTCCGCCCGAGGCGGGCGGCCACCCCCTGGACCCGCTCTTTTTCACGCGCACGTTCAGTCCCTCGGTGGTGCTGCCGTTCATGCTCCTCTTCGTGCTCCTTCTCATCCGCATGGTGCGCAAGCGCACCGCGCCCTCGGCGGTCATCTGCGGACTGGCCGGCGGCGCGCTTTTCTACACCTATCCCTACTACTGGACCGCGGCCGCGGCCATCGGGGGGCTCGTCTTCCTCGGGGCGGCCGTGCGCGGCGACCGCGAGCTCGTCGTCCGGTTCGCCCAGGCCGCCCTCGCCGCGTTGCTCGTGGGCAGCGTGTTCTGGGGACGATTCTTCGCGCTCTACGGCACGCCCACCTGGCGATTCAATGCGCTGAAGGCCGGATGGGGACACGCCGCGCGCGCGGAGTGGTGGTTCCTGGGCGTCTCGGTGCTGGTGGCCGCGTGGGTGGCCCGGGCGCGCGTCGCGGACTGGCCCGCGCGCGCCGTGGCCGTGGGTGGGCTGTTGGCCGGGGCGCTCTTGCTCGTGTTGCCCGCCACGGGCCTGGCGCTCATGCAGCCCGATCACTGGCGGCTTCAGTTCTTCAAGTTCTTCGTGCTCGCCTGCGCCCTCGCGGCCCTGTACGCCACGGGCCTGCACCGCCTCGCGGCGCGCCGTCCGCGGGCGTGGTGCGCGGCGTGCATGGCACTGCTGCTCTTGGCCGCGGGCCTGGGCGCGCACCGGCAGGCGCTCTTCGCCCGCCGCCAGGGCGCGGCCTATACGCTCGCGCCGCACAAGGGCGTGCTCGCGTTCCTGGAGAGCCGGCCGCGCGGGAGCGTAGTGCTCACGGACACCGATGCGCTCAACCTGCTTATCGCGCCCTACACGCACGCGCACGTGTTCTGCCACGTGACCCTGACCGCCTGGACGGGCCCGCAGGAGGCCCTAGCCCGCCACCGGGCCGCGCGGGCGCTGCTGGGGCCCGGCCGCGCGGACTACCTGACCCTGGACCTGTCCAAGGGCGCGGACAGCCCGGCCCTGCGCCGGGCGTTCGCGCGGCGCGCGGACCCCCTGCCGGTCGAAGGGGTGAAGGCGATCCTGTCCTGCTATCGGCTCGACGTGCTGGCCCTGCGCGCAGAGGCCGAGCCCACGATGCTCGCGCATAAGCTCTTCCCACGCGAAGTGTACCGGGACGCGCACTATGCGGTGTATGCGCGGCGTTGAGCGCGGAGGGGACCATGATCCTCTGTCCCTTTGAGGTGCATCCGGACCGCGGCGGCGCGCACCGGTTCGCGGCCGCGCTCTTCGCGCGTCTGGCCGCGCGCGGCGAGGAGGTCCGCTTCCGCGACCGGCCCGACGGCTCGGGCGCGGTGGTGTTCGCGAACAGCTTCCTCACGCCCGCGTGCGATGTGCGCCGGTTCTGGGCTGCGGGGCATCCGGTGCTCCTGCGGCTGGACGGCAGCGCCTATGCCTACGGCCGGTTCGACGACGCGGACGCGCGCCAGGCCGCGGTCGCGCGGTACGCGGACCGGGTGGTGTACCAGAGCGCGTTCTGCCGGGACGTGCTGCGCCGGTACTGGGTCACCGACGCGCCCGGCGAGGTGATCCCCAACGGCGTGGACACCGAGCTCTTCCGCCCCGACGGGCCCCGCGACCCGGCGGTGGACCCGGACCGGCCGGCGGTGCTATTCGCCGCGCACTCGCGCCTGTTGCTCAAGGGGCTGCGCGCGTTCGTGCACCTTGCGCACCAGTGTCCGCAGGCCCGGTTCTACGTCGCGGCGCGGCCGAGCTGGGACGCGCTCCCTGCGGCGCGCGGCGGGGGACTGCCCGCGAACCTCACCGTGCTCGGCCCGCTTGCGCGCGACCGGCTCGCAAGGGTGCTGCGCAGCGTGGACGTGTTCTCTTCGCCCGCGCGCAACGACCCGGCCCCGAACGTGGTGCTCGAGGCCCTCTCGAGCGGCCTGCCCGTGTGGCACGCGCACAGCGGCGGCGTGCCCGAGCTCGTGGGCCCGTGCGGGCGCGTCATCACCCACGATCCGAACCAAGACCTGAACGCGCTCCTGGCCGAGCGCACTGCGCTGGGGCAACGGGCCCGCCGGCGCGCACAGGAGCGCTTCGACCTGGACCTCGCCTGCGACCGGTACCTGGCCGCCATCCGCGCGCTCGCGGACACCGCCCCGCGGCGGCGCCCGCGCCTCGCGCGCGTGCGCACCCGGCTCGCACGCACCCGCGCGGACCGGTCCAGGCTGCGCGTGGGCGTGTTCACGCATGTGCGCGCTCGCAGGCCGCGCCGGTACCACGAGGTGCGCGCCTCGGCGTGGATCCGCGCCTTTCAGCTGGTCCGGCCCCTGGCCCGGCACGGGATCCGCGCGCGGCTCGACCCGCGGCGGGTGGACGGCCTCGACCTCGCCGTGCTCGCGGACCGACCCACGGACCAGGCCCTGGCGACCGCCGACCGGCTCGGGGCAGCAAACGTGCCGTTCGTCTGGGACCTTGTCACCAACACGCTGGACGCGGCGCGCGTGCGCGTGCCCGCGTACCACATCGACGCGCAGACCGTGGAGCGCGCGCACGGCCTGCTTGCGCGCGCGGCCGCGGTCAGCGCGGTGAGCCCGTGGCTCGCCGACCGCGCGGCGGCCCTGCATCCGCTCACCCGGTGCATCCCGGACGCGGTGCCGGAGGCGTGGTTCCGGTCCGCGCCGCGGGGCGAGCCCAGGCGCTGGCCGCTCACCCTCGGGTACGCGGGCACCGCGGACAAGGCGGCCATGCTCGCACCCTGGTGGCGGCACGCGCGCAAGCTCGGGTGTCAGCTTGTCGTCATCGCGGACCGCCCGGCCGAGGGCCTTGCGGGCGCGCGGTTCGTGCCCTGGCGCTACGCGGCGTTCCCGCGCACGTGCCGGGACGTGGACCTGGCGCTCGCCCCGCACGAGGACCTGCACCTTCCCTACAACCGCGGGCACAGCGCGTTCAAGATCGACGCGTTCCTGGCCCAGGGTATCCCGGTCGTCGCCAGCCCCGTGCCCGCGTACCGGGCCGCGCTCGCGGACGCGGACTGCGGGGCGCTCGTGGACTCGCCCGAGGCGTTCGCCGAAGCCCTGGCCGCCTACCGGCGCGACCCCGACGCGCTCGTGGGCCAGGGCCGCCGCGCCATCGCGTGCGCGCGGGCCCGGTCGGTCGCACGCGTGGCCGAGCAGTGGAACGCGTTCCTGCGCGGGGTCCTGGTCTGGCGTGAGGCCTCGGGCCAGGCCTAGTTCAACATAGGCGAGTCTCCACCCCGGGGCGATGGCGGTTTGCTGTTCTCCTGGAAGGTAGCCCCCGCGCAAGGAATCGATTTCCCCTTGCGCAACGCGCGAACAGGCGCTATCCTATTCCCGTGCGTTTACCCGGAATTGTTCGTGCGGCCCCGTCCGCGCACGCGGCGGGCCCCGAACCGAGGCGAAGACAAGGAGAACACGGATGCCACGAGGCGACGGAACCGGCCCCCCGGGGGGCGGCGGTGGCGGCGGTCGCGGAGGCGGCCGCGGACGCATGGGCGGGCCGTATGCGGCCGGGCCCGGCGGCCAGTGCGTGTGCCCGAGCTGCGGCCGGCGCGCCGCGCACACCGCGGGTCGGCCCTGCAACCAGACGACCTGCCCGAACTGCGGCACGCGCATGACCCGCGGCTGACCCCCGCAGGGCGCCGAGCTCGCCGCGGCGTACGCAGGCGACGGGCGCTCCCGCGAGACGCGGTTTGGCTGGCCACGTCCATGAGCACGCTGCCCGAAGACTTCTACGAGCGGATCAAGCCCCGGCTGCGCCGGCGGATCGGGGAAGAGCTGCGCCTGGCCGCGCGGGTCCTGGACCTCGGATGCGGCAATTGCGAGCTCGCCGAGTACCTGGCCGAGGCCTACGACCAGGAGGTTCTGGGCGTGGACCTGAAGGACCCCGCCTCCCCCGAACGTCCCGCCTTGGTCAGCGGCGCGGTGGACTGCGTGCAGGCCGACGCCGCGCGGCTCGGGTTCCTGCACGGCGGGCAGGTGGACGCCGTGGTCTCGGTGTGGGCCCTGCACGAGATGGCCCGCCCCGAGCGCGCCCTGCGGGAGGCGCGGCGCGTGCTGCGCCCCGGCGGCGAGATCCTGGTTGTCGACTTCCCGCGCAACTCCCTGGCCCGGCGCCTGTGGAACGAGGGCTACTACACGGTCGGCGAAGTGCGCGACCTGTTGCGCGGCGCCTCGTTCGACCGAGTCCGGGCCAGGACCATCGAGCGGCGCCAGATCATCTGGGCCACGGGCGTGCGCACGCGCTCCGGGCGCGGTCGAGGCCGAGCGCCACGCGCGCCGGCCCGAGCCACGGGCCGGCGCGAGGCCTGAGACGCGGACCGGGCGCATAGGATCGCCACACGGGTTGTGAAGAGCGTAGCATGTTTGTCGGCCCTACAAAGGAAACGGAGACGGACGAATGCCTTGGGTAAGCCAGGAACTATGCACGGGATGCGGGGTCTGCATCACGGAATGCCCGGTCGACGCCATTGCGCTCGACGGCGACAACCTCGCGCACATCGACGAGCAGGGGTGCATCCGGTGCGGCAAGTGCCACGACGTATGCCCCCAGGAGGCAGTGCGCCACGACGGCGAGCGCATCCCGCAGGAGGTGGACGAGAACCTCCAGTGGGTGCGCGAGCTCATGCGGCATTTCGACACGGAGGAAGAGAAGCGGGCCCTTGCCGAACGCATGGTCCGCTACTTCAATAAGGAGCGCAAGGTCGCCGAGCAGACGATCGAGCGACTGGGCGCCATGTGACCGGGAGGGGCCCGCCTCGCCGAGGTCCGAGAGGCGCGGCCCCGCGCACCTTCAGAGAGGAGGAGAACCGTATGCCGATCTTCGAATACAAGTGCCGCGACTGCGACCACGTGACCGAGGTGCTCGAGTCCGCGGGCTCGCGCAAGCGCCACACGTGCGAGGCGTGCGGCAGCCGCCGCATGGAGAAGCTCATCTCCGCGTTCGCGGTGAACAGGAGCGACGCGTCCTCGGGCGGGTCCTCGGCGAGCGGATCCTGCCCCACGGGCACCTGCCCGCTCTCCTGAGCCCACGGCCCTCCGACGCCTCGGCGAAGGAGGGCCTCGCCCCCCGCCTCACTTCGCCATGGCGGGGGCGGTGTGCAGTTCCATGCCGAACGCTGCGCCGTACCGGCGCACCTGGTCCGCGGCGCGGTCGTTCGTGGCCACGAGGTGCCCGAGCCGCATGCGGGTAATCGCGGCCTCGGCGGCGCGGTCCAGGCGCGCCTGGCACTCGGCGGCCAGGTACAGCGCGACCGCGTGGTAGGGGAAGCGCCGGGCCACGTAGGTGAACTGGGCCAGGGCGCGCTCGTAGCGCTCCTCGCGCAGGTTCGTGTTGTGGAAGAAGTTGAGGTCCAGGTTCGCGCGGTACTCGAGGTCGCGCAGGTCCGCGGCCGAGATCTCGGGCGTATCGAAGAACCGCTCCCGGTTGCATGCCAGGGCCCACAGCCGCGGATCGTCCTCCTTGTAGCAGCCCATGTCGCGGAAGGTGCGGTGCATGTCGCTTCCCACCAGGGGGATGGCGATGTTGAGGTGGCACCAATCCGCATGCAGGTCGCGCGCGTAGCGGATCGTCTCCTCCATCTGCGCGCGGGTCTCTCCCGGGAACCCCAGGATGAAGAAGCACCGCGTCTCCACCCCGGCCGCGCGGAATCGGCGCACCACCTGGCGGGCGCGGTCCAGGTCCACATGCTTGCGGATGACCTCGCGCTGCACCACGGGCGACCCGCTCTCCACGGCCACGGTCGCGACCGTGGTGTTCGCGGCGATCAGGGCGTCGATCACCTCGTCGTCGAGCGTGTTCACGGCCAGGCCGTTGGGGTACTGGAGCTCGAACCCGTCGATATCGAGATCCCGCAGGGCCGCGAGCACGGCCAGGGTGCGGTCCTTGCGGAAGGTGAACAGATCATCGTGCGGCAGAAAGAGCCGCACCCCCCAGCGCTCGTGAAGCGCGCGCACCTCGGCGGCGATGTGCTCGGGCGAGCGCGCGCGCACCCGCCGGCCGTGCACGGTGTGCGCCGAGCAATAGGTGCACCGGTGCGGGCACCCGCGCGTGGTCATGATCGGCGCCCCGGGCTTGACCTCGTTGTGGTAGTCGCTCTGGTGGCGGGTGTAGTGATCCATATCCAGGAGATCCCAGTCGGGCAGCGGCAGGCGGTCGAGGTCCGCGGGCGGCTCGGCGCGCGCGAGGGGCCGGCCGTTGGAGGTCCGGTCGAGGAGCGTCTTGCGCGCGTACACGCCCCGCACCTGCACCGCGGCGCGCCGGCCCAGGGCCCCGACGAGCGCGGGCAGGGCGGCCTCGGCCTCGCCGCAGACCACCCAGTCGAGGTCCGGATCGAGCCGCGCGAGGAGGCGCGCGCAGTTCGTGGCGTGCATGCCCCCGGCCACGCACGCCGCTGCGGGCCACAGGTCCTTGAGCGCGGGCAGGGCCCGGTGGAAGAACCCGTACGAAGTCGAGAAGTTCAGGCTGAAGGCCACCACGTCCGGGCAAAAGTCCACCGTGCGCTGGGCGACCGTGCGCGCAAAGTCCTCCAGGCTCGCGTACCGGCCAATGTGCGCGAGGTGGCGCAGGTAGTCGACCGCCTCCACGCGGCTGACTACGCCCGCGCGCTTGAGCGCGGCGGACAGGTACAGGATACCGAGCGGCGGGGTGTAGAATTGGCTCGCGGCCTGGCGGCCCGTGCGGGCGCGCTCCAGGCCCTCCACGGACACGGCCGGCAGATGCACGAACACGACGTTGGGCTGGCGTGTGGGCACGGGCGCGTTCTCCTCGGGACGGACAAGGTCTTCGTCGTTCCCTCCCCTTCGGGAGAGGGGGGAAAGCCAGAGGCTGCGGTCTCCCGCCGGCGCTGCATGCCCGTCGCGGTCCCGCGCCGCGCCGGGCCGGTCAATCCACGGGCGCCACGCGCGTGTTGCGCCCGGTGATGCCCACGACCGCGCCTTGCTCAACGAGCGGGGCGGCCTCGCGGTGGGCCACGAGCCACTTGTTGCGCGCGAATAGCAGGCGCTCCTCGCCCCTGGCGCGCGCGGGGCGGACCACGTCCGTGTTCGTGCCCTGGGGCAGGACCACCAGGGTCACGAACCCCTGCCTGGTGCACACGTGGATGGGCGCAAAGTGCAGGCACCAGGCGTGGAACTCCACTGTCAGGCCCCGCGGCAGATAGAAGACCTCGGCCTGCGCGGACCGGTACGTGGGGCCCGTGTGCGTCCAGCGAAGGTCGCGCAGGTCGCCCACGATCACCACGGTATCGGTCACGGCCACGACCACCTCCACGCCCTTGTGGTACTCCAGGGCGTCGAGCCGACTGTTGCGCCCGTAACACCACCCGATCTGCACGGGCATGCCGCCGTAGACCCGATGTTCGACCGCTCGGCGGAAGGCCTTGTCCCGTTCCAGGCCCGTCACCGAAGGCTCGTAGACCACCTCGTCGGCGACCCGCGCGTTGCGGCGCGCGTAGCCGACCGCCGCATCGGCGCGCATCCCGCGCAGCACGCGGCCGTAGCGCTCGAAGGCGCGGCTCGTCACCTCGCGGATCGTCAGCGTCGGGTTCGCCGCGCGCAGGCGGCGCAGCACGGTCGCTCGGCTCATGCGACTCCTCTTCCACACGGGCCCGCGGGCCGCGGCCTCCCGTACTTATGGTTTCGGCGGAAACCTACTCGATGTTGAGGATTTCGGCCTGGAATCGGTCGAGCGCCATGCGCACGTGCGGATCGGACAGGGCCTGGCGCTTGGGGGTGCTCTCGGCGTCGGGTTCTTCGGTGGGCGTGGGCGGCGGGGGCGCCTCGCACGCGGACTCCGTATCCGTAGAGGGGGACGCGCGCTCCGGGGCCGAGGCGGCGGGACCCGCCTCGCGGGCGGGCGCGCTCGCCTGCGCTGGAGGCGCCGGCGCGGGCGCGTCCTCGCCGCCGGACAGGGCGCCGCTCTGTGCCAGCGACTCGATGCGGCCGAGCACCTCGCCCACCGAGGCCACGCCTTCGAGCGCGGCGAGCCGCACCACGGCCATCTCCAGGGGCACCTGGGGGTTGGCGAGCGCGCGGCTTCGCACGCGGGTGCGCGCCTCGCTCAACACGTCCAGGGCCAGGAGCACCTCCTCCAGGCGCAGGGCCTGGGCGTGGCGTCCGGCGGCCTCGCGCGCCGGGCCGTACAGGGACAGGCCTTCCGTGGCCCCGGTCACCTGAACGAGCATGAGATCCCGGCCGTAGGCGATGAGCTCATCCAGGAAGTCGCCCGCCCCGCCGCCGCGGACGGCCACCTCCTCGACCACGGACAGGGCCTTGGCCCCGTCCCGGTCCGCGATGGCCTGGTACACGGCCACCACGGACTCGACCCCGGGCGCGCCGCGCACGCGCTCCACGTCCTCGCGCGTGATCGGCCCGGTGGCGTAGCTGGCCAGCTGGTCGAGGAGCACCAGCGCATCGCGCACCGACCCCGCGGCGAACGCGGCCACGGCCTCCAGGGCCTCGGGCGCGGCCTGCACGTCCTCGCGCTCGCACACCCGCTGAAGGGCGGCCTGGATGTCCGCGGGCGGGACCAGGCGGAAGTCGAACCGCTGGCAGCGCGAGATCACGGTCTCGGGCAGCTTGTGCGGCTCGGTGGTCGCGAGCACGAACTTCACCCGGGGCGGGGGCTCCTCCAGGGTCTTCAGGAGCGCGTTGAACGCGCTCGTGGAGAGCATGTGCACCTCGTCGATCACGTAGATCTTGAACCGAGCGCGCGCGGGCACGTACCCGGCCTGCTCGCGCAGCACGCGCACCTGGTCCACGGAGTTGTTGCTGGCCCCGTCGATCTCCTGCACGTCCGGGTCCGCGCCCGCGGCGATGTCCGCGCAGATGGGACAATCGGCCGGAAAGTCCACCGACGGGCCGCCCGTGCAGTTGAGGGCCTTGGCGAAGATGCGCGCCATGGAGGTCTTGCCGATCCCGTGCGGCCCGCAGAACAGATACGCATGAGCCACCCGGTCCGTGCGGATGGCGTTCTTCAGGGTCTGGCTCACGTGCCCCTGGCCGACCACGTCGTCGAACCGTTCGGGCCGGTACCGTCGGGCAAGGGGTTGGTAGGTCATGGCGGCTCTACCGGCCGGTGGGCGCACGCGCCAGGGGGCGCGCTCGCCGGTCCGATCCCCGTTGGGCTGCTCTCTCACCCCCACAGATCCCGCCCCGGACCGTACGGAGGCGCCGACCGGGTGACCTACGGCACATGGCGGATCACGCTTAGGGCTGCTCGGTTCCCCGCCTGACCCGGTTCGCCGTCCGCCATTGCATAGGGTCCGGTGCAGCCACCTCCGTACGGTCCGGGGCGGCGCTCAAGCGCTCTCGCGCTTGCGCGGCTCCTCTTCCTCGTCCTCGTCCTCCGCCTCGGCCGAGGGCTCGGGGGCCTGGTCGGCCTCCTCGGTCTCCTCGACCAGGGGGAACCGGTCCGCGCGCTTCTCCCGGAACGCGGGCCAGCCCTCGCGGACCATGTCCTCGTCCACGACCACCTCCACCGGCTTGCGCAGCCGGGGCAGGTCGAACATGAGGTCCACCATCACGTCTTCCACGATCGCGCGCAGAGCCCGGGCGCCGGTTTTCTTCTCCTGGGCGCGGCGGGCGATGATGCGCAGGGCCTCGTCGGTGAACGAGAGCTCGGCCTCGTCCATGTCGAACAGGCGCCCGTACTGGCGCACGAGCGCGTTGCGCGGTTCGAGCAGCACCCGCACCAGGGCGTCCTCGTCCAGGGGATCGATGGAAGCCATCACCGGCACGCGGCCGATGAACTCCGGGATCATGCCGAACTCGAGCAGGTCGTCGGTATCCACCTGGGCGAGCAGGCGCGAGAGCTCCTCCTCTTGGGTGACGTCCTCGCGGTGGAACCCGATGGACTTGCCGCCCACCCGGCGGGCCACGATCTCGTCGATGCCGTCGAACCCCCCGCCGCAGATGAACAGGATGTGCGAGGTGTCGATCTGGATGTAGCGCTGCTCGGGGTGCTTGCGCCCGCCCTGCGGGGGCACGTTGCACACCGTGCCCTCGAGCATCTTCAACAATGCCTGCTGCACACCCTCGCCGGACACGTCGCGGGTGATGGACACGTTTTGAGTGCGCTTGCCGATCTTGTCGATCTCGTCCACGTAGATGATGCCCCGCTCGGCGCGCTTCACGTCCCCGTCCGCGGCCTGGATGAGCCGCAGCAGGATGTTCTCCACGTCCTCGCCCACGTATCCGGCCTCGGTCAGCGTCGTGGCGTCCGCGATGGCGAAGGGCACGCCCACGGTCTTGGCCAGCACGCGGGCCATCAGGGTCTTGCCACACCCGGACGGCCCGATGAGCAGGACGTTGGACTTGTCCAGCTCCACGTCGCTGGCGCTCAGGGCCGAGTGGAGCCGCTTGTAGTGGTTGTGCACGGCCACGGCCAGGATGCGCTTGGCCCGCTCCTGGCCGATCACGTACGCGTCCAGGTCCTTCTTGATCTTGGCGGGCGTGGGCACCTCTTCGGCCTTGAGCTCCTGCTCGGCCTCGCGCAGGTCCTCCTGCTCCAGGATGGAGTTGCACAGGGTCACGCAGTCGTTGCAGATGTACACGCCTTCCTGGCCCGCGATCAGGCGCTTGACCACGTCGTAGGAGCGCCCGCAGAAGGTGCACCGCTCCTGGGTGCGCCCGCCCTGGCCGCCCTTATTCGGTGTCCGGCTGCCCTTGGCCATGATCGTCCTCCGCTCAGCGGCACGGCCGCGCCGCGCTCAGGAGTCCTTGTCGCCCTCGCTCGGCGGCGTGGGCACGGTCTCGAGCACGGTGTCGATGAGCCCGTATTCCTTGGCCTCCTCCGGGCCCATGAAGAAGTCCCGGTCCGCGTCCTTGGCGATGCGGTCCTCGGGCTGGCCCGAATGGTGGGCCACGATCTCGTTGATGCGCTTCTTGAGCCGGTCGATCTCCTTGGCCTGGATGTGGATGTCCGAGGCCGAGCCCTCGGTCCCGCCCCAGGGCTGGTGGAGCATGATCCGGCTGTTGGGCAGGGCGTACCGGTGGCCCTTGGTGCCCGCGGTCAACAGCACCGCGCCCATGCTCGAGCACTGCCCGATGCAGTAGGTGGCGATCGGGTTGGGCAGGTACTGCATGGTGTCGTAGATGGCCAGGCCCGCGGTGATGCTGCCGCCCGGGGTGTTCAGGTAGATGCTGATCTCGGCCTCCTTCTTCTCCAGGTTGCAGAACAGCATCTGGGCGATGACCGTGTTGGCCACGTCGTCGCTGACCGGCCCCCCGATGAAGATGATCCGGTCCTTGAGCAGGCGGCTGTAGATGTCGTAGCTGCGCTCGCCGCGCGCGGTGCGCTCCACGACGAAGGGAATGAGCGGGCTCATGCAAGTCTCCTTATCGCGCGTCCCGGGCGGATCCTGCGGCTGCGCGCCCGGCCCGGGCGCTGTGTACGTCTAGCTCTCCTTCTTTTCGTCCTGTTTCTTCGCGTCCTTTGACCGCTTCTTGGAACGGCGCCGCTTCTTCGGCTCCCGGGCCGGGGCGGCCTCGGGCTCTTCGTCGGTCTCGGCGGGGGCCTCTTCGCGCCGGATCTGCGCGGCCCCGAGCACGAGCTCGGTGACCTTCATATCGCGGATCTCCCGGCGCACGGCCTCCATGCCGTCCTGTTCCTCGATGCGCTTGGCCATCTTCGCGGGCGTGGTGCGGTAATGCTGGGCGAGCCGGGCCACCTGGCTCTGCACCTCCTGGTCGGTGACCTCCACGCCCTCCTTGTCCGCGACCGCGTCGAACAGGATCATCCGGCGGATCGACCGCTGTGCGCCCTCGCGGCTGGCGGACGCAAGCTCATCGCGGCGCTCCTCCAAGACCTGGGTGGGCATGCCCAGCCGCGCGAGCTCGGCCTGGTGGCGCGAGAGGCTCGCCTCGGCCTGCCGGTCGACGAGCGCCTGGGGCACCTCGAACGTGTTCGCCTCCAAAAGCTTGTCGAGCATCTGGCGCTCCAGGTCCTCGCGCGCGGACTGGCGCCGCTCGGATTCGAGGGACTCGCGCAGCCGTTCGCGCAGGGCCGCCGCGTCCGCCACGCCCAGGCGCTTGGCGAACGCGTCGTCCGCGTCCGGGACCCGGGTGCGCAGGACCCGCGCCACGGACACCGTGGCCGTGGCCGGCTTGCCGCGCAGGTCCTCGCGCGGGTGGTCGTCGGACAGGGGGAACTCCATGGTACGCGTCTCGCCCGGCTTGACGCCGCCCAGCGCCTTGACGAGGTCGCCCGCCTCCATGCCGAACAGGGTGGTCCCTTCCACGCGCAGGGCGCGCTCCTCCTCGTGGAAGAGCTCCTCCTCGCCTACGCGCAGCGCCACCTCGCCCTCGACGAGGTCGCCCTCCTGGGCCGGCTCGTCCACGGGCACGTGGTCGGCGAACCGCTCGCGCAGCTCGTCCAGGCGCGCCTGCACCTCCTCGTCGGCCACCGGCACCACGCGCTCGGTGAGCTCCAGGCCCTTGTAGTCGCTCAACTCGAACTCGGGGCGCACGTCCAGCTCCGCGCTGAACCGGAACGGCTCGCCCCGCTCGCACGCGATTTCTCGCTCGTCCATCCGGGGCATGCCCAGTGGCGAGAGGGACTGCTTCTGCACCGCCTCGGCCAGGCCGCGGCGGAACAGCCGGTCGCGCACCTCGTCGCGCACCGCGCCCAGGAACCGGCGCTCGAGCACCCTGCGCGGCACCCGGCCGCGACGAAACCCGGGCACCTGCGCCACGGTGCTCACCTCGCGGAACGACTCTTCGAACGCGGCGTCCACCTCGCCCGGGTCCATCTCCACGGACAGGCGCTTGCGGCACGGCGCAACGTCTTCGACCTGCACGTCCATCGGTGTCCTCTGGCGTCTGTAGCCTGTATATCGCGTTCGGCCGGCATCGCCCGTGGGCCCGGCCCTGAAAGGGAACGGGATGCCGGCCTCCACGGGCGGCATCCCGCCGGCGACGTCCTGACGCGCGCATCCGCGGCGCGAGCGCTCTACGCACCCGCGCATCCTGCGACCTGCGCGCCTCTTCCGTATCCGCATTCTAATTGCACGGCAAGACCTGTCAAGGGCTTTCGGCGCCCCGCAGGCGCGCTGCGCGGCCGATTGACACCCGCCCCGCCCGGCGCTACCATGCGCGCGCCCGAACGGCAAGGGGGGCGGCGGTGCGCACGATCAAGCTGGTGATCGAGTACGACGGCACGGCCTACTGCGGGTGGCAGGTCCAGCCGCACTGTCCCAGCGTGCAGGCGCGCCTCGAGCAGGCCGTCGCGGACCTGACCGGGGAGCGAGCGCGCGTGCACGGCGCCAGCCGCACGGACAGCGGCGTGCATGCCATGGGCCAGGTGGCGCACTTCCATACCGCGTCGGCCATTCCGGGCGCGCAGTTCGCCCGGGCGCTCAACGCCCACCTGCCCCGCGACATCTCGGTGCGAAGCTCCGAGGACGCGGCCGATGATTTCCACGCGCGGTTCCACGCCCGCGCGAAATTGTACCACTATCTCGTCGAGAACGCGCGCACCCGGCCGGTCCTGGACCGCCACCGGGTGTGGTGGGTCTCCTGGCCCCTGGATACGGACGCGCTGGAGAAGGCCGCAGAGCTCCTCGTGGGCACGCACGACTTCACGAGCCTGGCCGACGCGGGCCGCGCGGGCGAGGAGAACGTGCGCACCGTGCACTGCGCAACCTGGTCCCGCGCGGGGCGGCGGCTCACCTTCGCGATTGCGGGCAACGGGTTTCTGCATAAAATGGTCCGCTGCGTAGTGGGTACGCTCCTGGAGGTGGGCCGGGGCGCCCGGCCCCCGGAGTGGATTGCGCAGGTGCTCGCGGCCCGGGACCGCACCGCGGCCGGGCCCACGGCCCCGCCCCACGGCCTGCACCTCGTCCGCGTGGACTACTGACCCCGGGCGGACAGGACACAAGATGGAAGAGTCGACCACCGTGGTGCAACTGAATTGGGTGGACGCAGCGACCCTGGGAGCCATTGTCCTGGGGCTGATCGCCGGGCTCATGAGCGGGTTCTTCACCCAGTTCGCCGGGCTCCTGTGCCTGGCCGCGGGCCTGGCCGCGACCATGCTCGCCGGGGAGGTCGCCGCCCAGGTTCTGGGCCAATGGGTGGCCCAGCCGTCCGTGGCGCGCTTCCTCGCGGACCTCGTCCTGTTCGTGGCCGCCGCGACCCTGATGCGCCTGGGGCTCCTGGCGGTCAACCTCCTCTTTCGCAAGGAACACCGCGTCACCGGCGCCGACACCCTCAGCGGCGCGGTGTTCGGCGCCATCAAGGCCGTGCTGTTGTGCGCCATCCTGATCGTGTTCGCGGGAAGCGGAGACGTGCCCGTGCTCAGCACCGCGGTGCAGAGCTCCTACTCCGGCAGCGCCGTGCTCGCGGTCACGGGCGCCCTGTCCGACTGGGCCGACCGCAGCGACGTGCACCCGCCCACCCCCGAGGAGGCGGAGGCCATGCTCGAACGGCTGCGCCGCCAGGTCGAGGAAGGGCTCCAGGAGGAAGGCGCCGAGTCCGAAGACGGCGAGGAGGACGAGGCCCCGGACGACGAGTCTACCGACGGCCCCGTCCTGCCCCCGAGCGGCTATGAGGAGCCCTAGGCCCGGCCGCGCCCGTTCGCAGCCGGTCCGCTCCCAAGCCCGCGCCCGGCCGCGGGCAGGACCAGAGGGGGACGCGACGATGCCCGTGTCCAGCGGACTGCCCGGGGTGGGCGAAGAGGACGTCGCGTTCGCGCGCGACGGGCTCACGCTTCGCGGCACCCTGGCCCTGCCCGAGCAGGGGCCCGCGCACGGCGCGGTCGTCACGATCCACGGATGGGCGGCCACGCGCACCGGGCCGCACCGGCTGTTCGTGACCCTGGGCCGGGAGCTCGCCGCCCGGGACGTGGCCGCGCTTCGCTTCGACCTGTCCGGCCGCGGCACGAGCGACGGGGCCGCGCGCGCCACGAGCCTGGACCACATGATCGCGGACACGCACGCGGCCGCGGACTTTCTGTGCGCGCGCACGGGCCTGGCGCGGGTCACGTTCGTGGGCCTGTGCTCGGGCGGCAACGTGGCCATCGGCGCGGCCGCACAGCGCCCGGACCGCACGGGGGGCGTGGTGTGCCTGTCCACTCTGCCCTTCGCCCCGCCCACGGCCCGCCAGGCCCGGCGCAAGGCCGCGGGATACCTGGCCGGGTACGCGCGCAAGGCCCTGAGCCTGCGCACGTGGCGGCGGCTCCTGCGCGGCGAGGTGAGCCTGCGCGGGGTGGGCCGCACCGTGGGCGGCGCGCTCGCGGAGGCCCCGGACCTGCGCCGCCTGCGCGACTCGGCCCACGACCTGATGGCGGCGTTTGCCCGGTTGCGCGCGCCGGTGCTGTTCGTGTACGGTGGGGCCGATCCGGAAGGCGCGCAGGCCCGCGAGCACTATCAGGCCTTCTGCACCGCGCAGGGCGTGCCCACGCGGTTCGAGGCGGTGCCCGGCGCGAACCACAACTTCTACGCGGTGCGCTGGTCCGAGGATCTGCGCTCTCGCGTGCGCGCATTCGTGGACCAGGTGTCCGTGCTCCCGGCCCCGCGTTCCCTGGCGATCGAGGCCACCTAGTCCGGCGGCCGGCCCAAGGACGACCATCCGCAACGCACCCAGCCAAGGAGACCCCCATGGCCGACAAGATCGAGCAGTACAAGGCCGCCGACGCGCCCCTGCCCTCGTCGTACCTGTCCTGGGACCTGTTCGGCGCGGGCATCGAGCACCTGGGCCGCGCCGGCAAGCCCGTGCGCCTGCCCCTGCGCCCGCCGCGCGACGACGAGGTGCTCTTGCGCGTGGACGCGATCGGGCTGTGCTTCTCGGACACCAAGCTCATCTGGGCCGGGCCCGAGCACCCGCGCATCCGCGGCCGCGACCTGGAGAGCGATCCCACCGTGCCCGGGCACGAGCCGAGCCTGACCGTGGTGGCCGTGGGCCGGGACTGGCGCGAACGGTTCCGAGTCGGCGAGCGATATCTCGTGCAGGCCGACGTGTACGTAAACGGCGAGCAGAAGGCCTACGGCTATGTGCAGCGCGGGGCCCTGGCCCAGTACACCTACGCCGGGCCGTGGCTGTTGGACGGGGACGAGGGCTGTTATCTCTTGCCCCTGCAGCCGAGCACGGGGTACGCCCAGGCCGCGCTCGTGGAGCCGTACACCTGCGTGGAGGCTGCGTACCGGATTCCGCAGCGCACGCACACGGCCGCCGGCGGACGGATGCTCGTCGTGGCCGCGCCGGGCGCACAGCCCGCGGACCTGGCCGGGGTCTTCCCACAGGGCGGACCGAGCCTGATCGCGGCCCTGGGCGATGCAAAGGTGCACAACGCGCCCGCGGACCTTGCTCCGGTCCTGGACGGTG
>Ga0180432_10002146_pt1 | contig 29909 bp, 43 predicted proteins | sample SS_ome_10_FD_132414 | JGI IMG/M metagenome (GOLD analysis project Ga0180432, IMG submission 132414) | Hypersaline lake sediment archaeal communities from the Salton Sea, California, USA - SS_1_MS_2 metaG | ecosystem: Environmental > Aquatic > Non-marine Saline and Alkaline > Hypersaline >...
ATTTAAGAAAATTACATAAGGTAGAGTTCGATGGCGTTGGTTTATTATTTGCAGTGAAGCCTGCTTATCGAAATGCTTTCGTGCTTGAAACTGCAATGCAACAAATTGAGAATCTTTTTAATCAATCGAACAGAGAATTAGTGTTCGCTAATATAAATGATATAGCATCAAAATGGACGAAAATAGGACAATTAATTGAAGAAACTGTTAGAGATAAACAAAGTGGAGGAAACATTGAAATGGATAAAAAGGCTAAAGACGCTTTGTTAGCTAAGTTTAAAGAAGATGTAACAAAAGAACTTGGCGAAGAAGTTGTCAAAGACTGGTCTGAAGAACAGTGGGAGGCCGAATTACAGAAAAGAGCCGAAACTGAAGAGAAAACAGATAATAAGGCTTCTGAAGAAAATAAAGAAGAAGCTAAATCTGAAGAAACTCAGACTGAAGAAAAGAAGGAAGAATCTGCTTCTTATGAATGTGAATGTTTAAATTGTGGCAAAGTTTTTGCTTCTGAAGAACACTGCAAGGAATCTAAATGTCCCGAATGTGGCGGAGAAGCAAGACGTAAAGATAGACCCAGTAAGAAGAATCAAAAAGCTGAAGAAGAAACAGAAGAAGAGACAGATAAAGACGAGACAAAAAAAGAAGAAGCACAGAAAACTGTCGTAGAACGAGAAAAGAAAACAAAAGAAACAAATGAATATGATGACGAGACTAAAGAAGAAAAATTAAAAGTTGAGTCTGAGACTGTTGTTACTCGTGACGGTAAAAAGACAATGGAAGAAAAAATAAAGACTGAAACTGCTTATAGTTATGCTCAGGTTGAAGAAATTAAAGCTGATTATGAGAAGAAGTTGCAAGAAAAAGATAAAGAAATTTCTTTCATTAAAGAAAATGCAACTAAGATTGCAGAGATTCGTGCTGAATTTGGCGATTTTGTAAAAGATTATTCGGACGAAGATTTATTTAACGATGATAAAATGGAAATTGCTAAATTGAAAAAAGAAAATGCCGAATTAAAAGAAAAGAAAACTGAAACCGCTTCTGAAAAAGAAGAAGATTCGGAAAAAGAAACAGAAAAAGATGATGATACTGATTTAAAAGCTACCGAAGATGTCGAAAAGAAAGTTGAAGAAAAAGAAGAAACGTCTGATGATAGAATTAAATCTTATCTCAAGAAATATAACAAGAAATAATAATTAACTAACCACAGGAGGAGTTCATAAAATGGACGAGAAGAAGTTAATGTTAGCTCGGGAAGAGCTAAAAGCAAAGTTACAGTCTATTGCAATTACTCGTGACAGTAATTCTCAAATGGAATTAGCTAAAATTGCTAATATACCTTATGATGCAGAATTGCCTGTTCCCGAAATAATTGAAAAGGTTTGTAATGTAGAAAGAGTTGGAAAAGGTGAAGATTATGAGTATTTTTCAATCGGGCCCGATACAAAAACTGTGTATACCATTAGTAATGGTTCTGTCACACAGGCCAATGTAACACCCGACACTCCTAACGATTTAACATTCAACAGCTACAACGGCCCTGCCGAATATGTATATGTTGAAAAACTTTTAGAAGCTAAATATGATGTTATTGCTAAATCTAATAAGAAATTGCACGAAGGCTTAGATCGTAAAGAAGTTAAGGATGTTCTCGATGTTCTTATCGCTTCTGCTGAAGGTCAAAGCCAAACATTTTCTTTAGATTCTGGAGATTCATATATTAAGCTTTCTAAATTAGATGAAATGGTTACTGCTATTGAAAAATATGGTACCAAAGTTATTGTAATTGCTGGTTCTACTTGCGCCGCTGATATTCGTAAGTTGAATTACAACGAAGATAAAAATCAAGCAATTGATTTGAAAGCTTTTGGTATTGATGAAGTTATCAAAGTTCCCGCTTTCACTTATACACATAGCACTTCTCAGACCGTTTTGGCGGCCGATAAGATGATTGTTGTTGCTTTGAGTGATTCTGAAGGTGGACGTCCCGTTGACTTCGTGCGACGTAAAGTTGCCGATGTTTTCAATGGTGGAGATGACAAAGAAAGAATCATTGTGGCTACAGGCCCAAGACTTCAGGTTGGTTCTAATCCGAAGTGGGCTTACGAATTGGCTGTTATGGAGCAATATGGTGTTGTTCAGCCTAATCCGTATGCAGTTGCAGTGTTCAAGAGAGCTTCTAGCTACTCATGATAATATGAGGGGATACTTAATCCCCTCCCAAAAATTAAATTAAAATAAACAAGGATTAAAAATAATGGCACAAGTTACAACAAGTGATGTTATAACATTGATTCGTGGGTTGATTAAAGACTTGGCTCAGACTGATGGAAGAGATTCGCATACTTATGATTCGGACACTTCATTTTCTCTGAGTAAAGATTATGTTGTCGAGAGTTCTATAAGCGTTTATAAAAATGGAATTGAATTAACTTTAACAACAGATTATACTTATAATTCCACTACTAATAAAATTACTATAACAGCTTCATTAACAAAAAATGATGACATTTTAATTACTTATAATTATTATGCTCGTTATTCTGATTCAGAGATTACGAGTTTTATTAAATCTAGTTTAAGTCATTTTACAGCTCGCAGATATAAAAAATATTTTTATATAAATGACAGCGATGAAATTGTTACTTTAAACGGAGTTAATCCAACATATGAAGAAGGTGATGCTATTGCACGTATTACGGCAATAGAAATTGATCCTCAGAATACTCGAATTCGAACGCCCGAATTTACTGTTGAATCTGTAGAAAGAAAAAGTAAAAAAGAACAAATTGATGAAGTTTTAGATTCTTTTATGAGAAGTTATGGAGTTGTTGATTTTTTGGAGGATGACGCAAATGCCTAATTTTAAAGTTAATGTAGATTTTCCTCGACAGATTGCACAGGCTGATTCTGCCGACTTAACGTTGACAGTTGATGCAGATTTAACTGGATATAAATGTAGATGCGAATTTTTTGATAGAGACGGGAATTCTAAAAAATTAGCCACCGTCAACGCCGGCGGAGCAGATACACAAGTCTTAATCAGTGCGGGAGCATCCTCATCTACAATTACGATTTATTTGCCTAAAGACGAAACCGACGATTTTAATTGTCGTTCTTATATTGAAGTAGAAATTGAAGATTCGAATGGAAAAGTTTATACTATTTATAAAGATGAATTTAAGATGCTTCAAGAGCAAATAACTTGGACAACACCCTAATAAGGTTTTTTATGCGTAACGACATTTATAAAAAAATTAAACATCAAATTAAAGATACAGTTTTTAAAGATTACTCTGAAAATATATGGATTTATTTTAAAGCAACTAATACTAAAGGATCTAGTTATGATCCGTTCAGAGAAACAGGATATACAAAAACTTATCAATCTCCTATAGCATTAAAAGCTCATGTACGATCATTATCTAGTAGCAGTTTAATTGTTCGTGAATTGGGGTTGTTAGAATCTGGAGCGATTGAAATTTTTATTGAAGATTCTGACATTAACTTAATTAAAAATTGTCAAAAAATTAGATATAACGATGAATACTATACCCCATTTCGAGATGCTTTAGGGAACAGAGTTCAAATTAATAAAGCTTCTTATGGTTTCGCTAAAATAGTGTTATTTCGAATAGGAAACGATTAATGCGAATTCGAGTTAGTATTAGAGATAAAGTTGGAAAAGATTTTCGAGTTGAAGAAAAAATAAGAGTTGAGCGATTAGAACAAACAGATTTAGAACGACTTGCTAAAGAAACAGAAAAAATTATTCGTGACACGATTACACGAAAAATTACACGAGCGGGTTCAACTGGAAATTTAGCTCATGGTTTTTATGCTCATTCTTTTACATTCGGTAGTCGAAATGGATGGGCCGTTGGAGATATAAACGAGTTAGACAAAATTTTGCCTTATTGGAATCATCAAGATAAAGGCTCAGAAGCTATAGGAGCAAATTGGCGACACGTTCTACCAAAGGGTAAATTTATTAATGATAGATGGGTAGAAAGCGAAGATGGTTATTATTTTGTACCATCAAAACCTATACCTGCTAAAAATTATATTGCGGAAACAATTCAACAGATAGAATCGTTGTTACCGTCGATTTTAAAATAAAAAGGATAAATATGTTATCTTGGGGACTTTACAGAAATCTTGAAAATAGTTTAAAATATTTTTTAGATACACAAATTGCTACTGACAATGTAACAGATATAAACGGAAATGCAGTTCCAGTTCGTGTCGGAAGAAAAGCCGATAATGATTGGACATTACCATGCATTTCTCTTTATATTGAATCAGAAACAAGTCCAAGATTAGAAATAGGTTCCAATAATAGAGACGATCGTTATTTATTGATTGTCGATATATATGCTACCAACGAAGGAGAAAGACTTGATATTGCTCGTTGGTTAAAAGAGGAAATAAAAAATGGGTTTCGTTATTATTCGTATAGTCCTAATCTTAGTAATCCTGATTCTCCTACTAAAGTGGCAGGAGGATTGGTTAATATAAATTTTTTAACAAATGATCGAGTGAATTTAGGTCAAAATGTTGATTCTTTTGACGCTCATCGTCATCGTATAACGATAAATACTTGGATATCAGGGAGTTAATAATGGAAACAATTGATTGGAAATTAGCGAGTTTTAGTTTAGGATTAATTCAATTTATCGGAATGATGACTGTTTTTGCAATAATTAAATTTAATGATTTAAAACATCTTGATGAAGATGTAAGAGATTTAAAAACAAAACAACATGAATATGAATTGAAACAAGATGAACGTCATATTGAAAATATTAAATCAATTGGCAAATTGGATACCAAAATTAGTGAATTAGTTGGTAAATTTAATGCTATGAATAATATAAAATCGGAGGATAATTAATTATGTCCACAGAAATAAGACATGCAAGTGCTGTAAAACCTCGCTCTATCTGTGTTAATAAAGATGTTACACCAGATGATTGGGATAGATGTCAAGCTTTTACACCAGCTACTAATCAACCAATGGAAAAGGTTTATGAAATTGGTAGATTGAACAAAATGGATTTTGATAAAGATATTTTAGAAGCCACATTATCCATTACTCAATTAGAATATGGAACTATTGATTCGTTTTTACAATTAGCAGGTGTTTCTGCTGAGCCTGGCGCAGGATTAACATTAAGCGATTTTGATGATCCTAGAATCGATTTTTATTTACCAGGAAAAGACGAATATGCAGGAACAGTTGAACAAACACTATGGTTACAACATATGGCTTTAGATTCTTTTGGTTTGAATATTAATGCTGAAGAAAGAATTGAAAGAACTTTTGAATTAAGTGGCGATTATTGTAAAATAGCCAGAGAGGGAAATAAATATCTCATTTTTAAAGAAGATGATGCACCTTCAGGAACATCGGGTAATTATGTTATTGATGTTAGCGATCCTGCCCCAGTAGAAGATCCAAATAATTCAGGAGTTTATATTCTTGATTTGTGGAGAATTCGAAGCGGAACCGCCACTCAATTAACTTTAACAACAGATTATACTTATAATAATTCTACAAAAGAAATTACTATTTTATCTGGATTAGCAAGCGATAATTATCGAATTTGGTATACTGCCGCTTCTTATGGAACGGGCGGTGATCCAACCTCATTAAATAATGTTGATGATTATTTTCTTGGTGCAGAAAATGTTACAGTTACTATTGATGATGGCACTCATACTGCTGTCGAGTTAGATAAATTAACATCTCTTTCGATTGCGGCTACTTTAAATCGCATCGAACAACCTAAAATCGGAAGTACAGAAAAGTTTAGGGATGTTCAAAATAGAGACGTGTCGGTTTCTTTAGAGGGGTATGTGAAAGATTTTACTATCTTGGAAGCTTTAATGCAACAGGCTGGTCAAAGTTGGGCATTAATTGATTTCAGTTCTTTTGATACAGTCGATGTGATTATAAAGATTTACGAAACATCGAGTAAATCTTCGTTTTTAATTGGTTATAAGGCTACCGATTTAGAATTTTCTGATGATACGCAGAATTATACCGCAGATTCATTTGCTGATGAACCAATAAGTCTTAGTGGAGATGCGCTTTTGATTACTACGACCGAAGGTAATTTATAATATAGATTAATTTAAGTTTGGAGGTAAGGAATGTATTCGATCAAAGAAAGTGTGTTGAAGTCTATTTTACAAAAAAAGTTTAACTCTTTGGTTGGGGTTTGTATGGAAGAAATTGAAGAATTTCAGAGAAATTATAATCTGAATGAGATTGAAATTAGATGCTTCAAAAAATTAATGAAAAAATTAAATTATGAAGCTATGAGAGATATTGAAATCTTAATTTCTTCTTTTTCGAACGGTACTAAAATTAATGTGAATTTTACAAAGCCCACTATTTCGAAATAGAGAAGTGGGCTTTTTCTTTTAAGGAGATGGTATGGATAATGCAGAATTCGATGTGCTTATAAAATCTTTAGCTGTAATCAATCAAAGATTAAAAAGATTAGAAGAAACACTAGAAAAAATAACAAGTGATAATCATGTTCATTATCATTTTGAAAATCATAATTATTTAGATGAAGAAGAAAATTCAGATTATTATAATTAAGTGAGGTAAAGGTATGGAAGATAAAGTTAATATACAAGAAGTTTTTGAAGAATTAAGCAAAGATACACTAAATCCTGAACTAGTAAAAGATAATAAATTGCATTTTAGATTGGAAAAAATTCTTTATAGAGTTATTATGCCAAGTCAAAAGATTTTGGCAGAAGCTAATCTTCATAAAGATTTAATGCAGGGTAAATTTATTCAACAAAAAGGATTATTTTCAATTAAGAAGTTGAAGAAAATTTTAAAAGAAAATCAAGAAATTGATATTGACGAAATTCAAAATGAAATTGATAAATATGAAAAAGATTTACTTCAATTGCATATTTCTCTTGCACATAGAAAAGATACAGATAAAAAAGGGATAGAAGAGCTTAAAAATAAAATAAACGAAGTAAAAGAAAAAAGATTAACTTTAGTTTTAGAAAAAACTAATTATTTATCTTCTTCTATTCAATATAAAGTTCAAGAAGAGTATTATAAATATCTTACTTCTCAGTGTACAGAAAAATTAGTAGCAGAATCTAAAGAAGATGCAAAAGAGGAGAAATGGGAAAAAGTTTGGAATTCTTTTGATGAGTATCAAAATGATAATTCTAAAATTGCTTATGTTGCTATTGGACGGTTAAATGAGTTAATGTTAAATGTTTGAAACGATAGATGATAAATTAAGAAAACTAGCCAAGTCTATTTATTGGCAAAATCTTTATAATGCTTCTAAATCTTGCAACGGTATTACTTGTTTTGATAATTGTAAGAATTTTTCAGGTTTACAAGTAAGATTATTACATTGGCTTTCTGTTTATGATATGCTAGAAACTGAATTAGCAAGACAAGAAGATTCTTATTTGACCAGAGATGTAATAGATGATGATATTCGTTGTGACGCTTATTTAATTTATCGTAATAAAAAACATGAACATCTTTGGAAAAAATATAGACAAGATGAAAAAATGTCAGACGTTAAAAAGCGACATCCCAAAAAACATAGAAGTGGCAAGTCTCAATTAATTAATGTTGATTTAAGGAGTGAATAATATAAATGGCTGGTGAATACAATAAAGTTATAGCTTATATCGGTGATAATCGAGATGTATTGAGAAAAATTCAGCAAATTGCTGTAGCGAATCAAAAATTAACTTCTCAAATAGGACAGGACTTTACTCGCAGTGCTAAAGTGGCTGGAGATGGTTTTCGTTCTATCAAAGAAACTTTTAAATTTGATAAAGAAACGCAAGCATTTTCGAAATTTGGAGGTTCGGTTGATTCTTTTTCTCAGAAAATAAAAGGTGGTAATGGACAGCTCGTTCAATTTACTCAAACCACTAAAGAAAATGCCAAAGGAATAAAAAGTGTAACTAATTCTTATAAGGATTTGGATAAAAATACTGTTTCTTTGGGTGAAAATATATCTCGTTTAGCCAAAAGAGCCGCTTTAACTATTCCTTTATGGTTGGCATTAAGAGGTGTTATTACAGGTACAATTCGAGCTATAGGCGATAGTGTCAAAAATTTAATTGAATTTGATAGAGCTTTGCAGAAATTAAAACGCAATTTACAAGGGACTCCCGAAGAAATTCAAAGAAGTTTTGATATCGCCAGACAAGAAATTACGAAATTTGCTATAGAGACAGGTAAAAGTACAGAAGATGTAACTCGAGCTGTTCAAAAATTTGCAACAGTGGGATTTGATTTTGAGACATCCATGCAAGCGGGTTTAGATGCAACTAGACTATCTGTTTTATTATTTGGTGAAGCCGAAGAAACAGCTAATGCATTTGCACGTGGTTTAAGAGCGTTAGCGAGTGATGTAGAAGATACCGCTCAAACTCAAGATGAAATTAGTCGAGCATTGGCTCTAACATCCGAATTATGGGAGGTTAATGCTTTTGAACTAGACGAATTAAATCAAGGCTTTTCCAAGTTCGCTGGAACTGCCAAATCAATGAATTTTACGATAGAAGAAACTTTAACTCTTTTGGCAGCTTTAAGTACAAGAGGCTTAAATGCAGAAAGGGCAGGAACACTTTTAAGAACTTCTACTCAAAAATTAGAACAGAATTTAGATAAAGTTGCTAAAGTTTTAGGTATTCAAGTAAATCCAGAAGTTGATAGGACTTTTGATGTTTTTGTTCGAGTTACTAATGCTATTTCTAAACTTAAAAGCGAAGCAGGTACAATTTCTCCTGCCGTTTCTAAAGCAATAGGCGATTTATTTGGCGGTGTTAGAGGTGGCGAACCTGTTCGTGATATTATTGCCGACATGGATAAAGTTAATGAGGCATTTAATAAATTTGCTAAAGTTCGACCAGACATTATTGGTTTTCGTAAAGATTTTGAAAAAATGAATGATACAATTTTTCGTCAAGTCGAAATAATGCACAATTTAAATAAAGAAACAGGAAAAGCATTTTTAACAGGTATAACAGGTGGCAAAGATTTTCTTGATAGTTTGAAAATTATAAATAATGTTTTAGGTAGTTTACAAAAAAATGCTGAAAGAACAGGTTCAACATTAAAAAATATGTTTCTTTTGGCAACTACTGGTGGTGTTGGTTTTGGTTATATAAAATTTCAAGATGCAAAAAAGAAAGCAGCACAAGCGGCAGAGAACTTGCAAATAGAAATTAGAGATGCTTTACAAGGACAATTAAAAGATTTAGATTTACGTAATCTTATTATAAAATTAAATAAATTAGACCCAAAAAAAACAAAAATTAGTCAACAAGTGTTTAATGCTTTAGGAAAACAATTACAAAAACAATTAAGTGATGCTTTTGAAGAATCGCCTATCGAGGTAGACGCTCAAGTACGTGCAAAAAATTTACAGTATGAGAATGATAGACAAGAATTAGCGGAATTATTATTAAAAAGCGAATTGGAATCTTTAAAAGCGATTGGTGCTACAAATTCTGAGCTACTTAAAGCCGAAGGAACATATAGTAAAATTTTAGGTCTTGCGGAAGAAGAGAAAGACATTCTGCAAAGAAAATTAGATTTAGAACGTTCAATCAACGAAGAAAGAAGATTACAGTCTCGATTAGGTTCAGATTCAATCAAGTTATTTAGAATTGCTCAAGAACAAGGTACTGATGTTGCCAAAAAAATTGGTGAAGTCTTATCTGGGCAGTCTGATTTTACTAATTTTGTTCGTCAAGGTGGACAAGCCTTAGAAGTTTTTAAGGATAAATTTGCAGACATCTATGAACAACAACAAGCAATGGCGTTTTTTAAAGGTAATGTAGTTCCTGGTACTACAGGATTACGTGGCGGTTTTGGTATTCCTATAGAAGAAGAAGCTGTTCGTAGACCAATTAATCGTGCGGCTTTAACATTGGCCGCAAGTCGTGAGGGATTATTAGGTACAAAGGGTCTAACTCCGACACAAATTCAAGAATTTCAAGCAAAAAATTTAAATGTAGAAACATTAAATTTACCTATTGGTGGCGGTAGAGGTTTGCAAGTTTTAGGTAACTATCTAATGCAGTCTTTACCGACCAGGCCAGTAGCAGGAGCATTAACAAATGCAGATATAGCTCGATTGCCCAAAGAAGTTCCAGAAACTAGAATAGAATTAAATTTTAATGCAGGAAGTTTTGTTTTTCATGGTAGCCCCGAAGATAAAGAAGCGCAAGAATCATTTAAACAGTCTATAATCAAAGCTTTTAATGATCCGTTATTAAAGAAAAAAATGTCCAATTTACAAGCAGGAAATAATCAAACAAATGTATTTTAAGGAGAGATAAAAATGGCGTTTGTTCCCACAGCGAAAATTTATGCAAGCGACGGAGTTAGTCTTGTTTATAATATAGGAAATATGCTTGATATACAGGGTTGGCCTAATGATGAAAATCCCGATTCTGTTTCTTTATCTAATTTAAGAAGTCAAGGAGAAATAAATATTCAGGGAGGAAATAAATCTTTTTCGATAATTATTACAGGGAGATTATCAGCCGCAAATTATACTGCTCTTATTTCTGCTTGGAATACATTACAAAGCACAATCGCTTTACATACGGCTTATTATTTGAAGATTGATACATCTGTTTCAACAACAGACCCTATAAAAGTAAAAAGAATAGCCCCAATTGAAATAATTAGAACAAATAACATGAACACTTGGCTCTATTATAATCTAACATTAAGAGCCTTATCGTGGACTTAATTCTGTAAGGGAGAGATAAAAATGGCAACAAGTTTAGATATTTATGTTAATACTGGAACTCAAGATACTGAGTTGGGTACATCTGGTGTTGAATTTACACAAATTGATGTTGATAATGATGAATTAATTTTTTCTGCTGGAAGTTCTTCTGTGGCCGACGGAGAAGCGATTCCTTCAGAGACACAACTTAATCAAGCCGGAGTTCTTTTAACAGGTGCAGAAATTACAGTTGATAAATATTTTTTATCCGATAACGATGCTGGAATTTTAAAAGAAATTCATAATATGGGCAATCAAAACAAAAGATATGTTGTTGGGTGTAGTTTTGATGGAGCAACGGCTTCAGAGCCGGTTCTTGAGATATGGGATGACACTGATTTAGATTCGACCGATTTAGTTTGTTTGGGAGAAGGAACACCCAGTTCAAGTTGGTTTAGAGGAATTACAACAACAGATGGTGCACCTGGTGCAAGTTGGACAGGCTCAAGATTAGCGGGAAGTTCTGACGGATATTTTCTTTGGTTAAATAATGAGAATGGTGCTTTAAGTGGTGCAGATGTTTTATATTGTCAAATGAAAATAGTGATCCCTTCAACTGAAACTGATGCCGGCGCAGAAACCCCCGTAATTTGTATAAAATATTCGACAACATAATTTTAAAGGATTTACGATGACATTAATTAAAAATTATAATTTCAGTGAAAATGCAATTAATTCTTTTATAGTTGACGAAACAAATGGAGAATTTTTATGGATTTCTTTTTCACAAGACGCTTCTGGTAATTGTGCATTACAAAAAGTGTCAGGTCATAACCCTTTACAGAAATATTTTGATATTGATGTGGCTGTTGACGAAATAAAAAGAATGTATATTTCAGGAAGTTATATTTATTTAGCTTACGATGATGATACTTATATAGGAGCGAGATATTCTTTAGCTAATCCTCTGACAACTTCTACAGATTTTTCTTTACCAGCAGGAATTACCGAAGCTCCGATAGATGTTTTAGTAAGTGGATCAAATGTTTTTTATTTAATACCAGGAAATACAAGCGGCACAAATGCTAAAATTGTTGTTTTAACAACTAGCGGAACTTTTTCCGAAACTATAGATTTAAGTACAGTTACAAATGCAGTTGCCTTTTCTATTGATGATTCAGATAACATTTGGGTTATTACAAACGAATCGCCCGCAAAATTAGTTCGAGTTTATGATGATGGCGGTTATACATATACCGTCACAACTTTAGGTACATAATGGAGGATTTTTTAAAATGAAAAAGAAGTTAGATAAAAATCAAATGCGTTTAGGTTATAATGCTATAGTTAAACGAGTTGATAAAAAAACCGGCAAAGTTTTAGATAGTGAAAAAATTCATAATACTATTGTGAATACTGGATTAAATTTGGTTCGTGATTTTTTAGGAGATGTTTCTGTTAATTCCCCTAAATATATTGCTATCGGAGAAGATAATACGGCTGTGCAGAACACTGATACTGCTTTAGGAACAGAAAATACAAGAGCGTCATCTTCTATTAATGTTGGAACTGATTATCAAGCCGTGTTTAGTCACACTTTTAGTTTTGGTTCTTCTTATACTATTACTGAGGCGGGTTTATTTGACAGTGCTACAGCTTCAGGTTCTACAATGTATAATCGATTTGTTTTCAGCGGTAAGGCTGTAGATACTGATACGGATTTATCTGTAGAAATTACACTGACTATTAGCAGAACATCTTAATTAAGGGATTTTTTTATATGGCTAACTTAATAGCACAATATAAATGTAATGATAATGCGGCTAACACGACTGTCACCGATTCTTCTGGAAATGGTAACAATGCTACGTCAGTAGCTAATACATCTACTATGAGCGTTTCAGGAAAATTAAATGAAGCGTTTCAAATAGATAGCACTGTACCTGATTATTTTGATCCTCCAATAGCAACATTAGATAGAGATAACATTGCTTTTGCTTTTTGGTTTAAATCTTCTACTGACAGTCCAGGGACTATCGCTTTTCTTCGAGATGCCGCAGGGAATAATCTTAGTCAGATTTCAGTTGGCAACGGAGCCACAGGTTTTTTAACGAACGAGCTTATCACTATTCAGACTAATCGGGGGGGAGCCACCGATAATCGTTTAGGGTACGAAACAGCAACCAGAAGTGAACTTTTTGATGGTAATTGGCATCATGTTGTTATTAATTGCGGATCAAGCAGTTATCAGATTTATATAGATAACAGTTCTAAATCTATAACTGTTGGAAACGGTTCCAATGACGGGGATTGGGGTGCAAGTCTGACAGCATCGCTTGTTCGGGTTGGTTCTGATAATGTTTGGAATTTTAATTTAAATGCTAGTCTCGATGATTTTAGAATTTATGATGACGCTTTAAGTGCAGACGAAATATCTTTACTTTATAATTCTGGAAACGGAACAGAACATACTAATTTTTTGCGACAGATTAGTGAAAGCGATACGGTTTATTTATCTGATGAAATCGATACAGGAATACAAGAATTAGATGAATCTGACACCCTTTATTTGGGAGATTCCATTGATGTTAATGTTTCGTTAGAAAAAGTTACAGATAGTGAAACGCTTTATTTGTCAGATGCTATTACTGTTACTATCATCGAAAATATTAATAATCCTGTTCGAATTCTTCATTACAATCCGCTGATAGTTGTGACAAATACTAATCCTGTTAAATTAGGAATTATTACAATTACAGACCCGACAACGCCCACGTGGGTAGTTTATGAATTAGCGGGTGTAACAAATGCAAAAGATGTTGTTTTGAATGACACAAATGATTATTTTTATGTTGCTTGTGGTTCTGGAAATGTAGCTAAAGTTGAAAAAGCCGATCCTAATAATTTTAGTATTATTAATACAGGAGAAACAGATACTTTTGTAAATACGAATTCTTTAGATGCGTTTCTGAGAACTTACATTTCTACAGACGATTCTGATGGGGAAATCGTTGTTATTGACGAAGCTGAAATTAAAAAAATTAATACTGATTTAAGATGGATTCAACAAATTGAAACGATTGTTTCTACACGATTAAATACAATTTTAGGTAAACTTATTAATACTGACTTTCGTTGGGTTGCAAAAACAACGAAAAAAATAAATACAGATTTACGCTGGCTTCCTTTAAATCAGACTTATGATCAAGTTACACAAAATCTAATTGTTTACAGTGATATAGTTTTAAAAATTAACGGAACGGATTTGTGTCCGTTGAACGATGTTAATATGAAATCAATTCGAATTGAACATGACATTACCAGAGAAGAAGAAGTTGGAAGTGTCGCTACATTTACATTAAATCGACAACACGACAAATTAGATTATGACAATCGGGGAAACAGTTCTCAAATTACAAATAATAATGCAGTGATTGTTGAAATAGATGGTCAAACAGAATTTACGGGAAAGATTGCTAAATTACGAGCGAATAGCGAAACAGAGACGGTACAAGTGACTGCGATAGGGACAAGACCTTCTGATCGACGACAAACTGTTTCCATTCCGTTGCCGAGCGTTAATGAAAATTTACATTTGTATCATTGTTTAATTAATGATGTTGATATTGATAAACCGTACATCGATTCTACCGATGAAAATCCTGCTTATTATAAAGGTGTTCAAGTAGATTTAGGAACACAGATTGAACAGAAAGTTCTACGATATAGTTTGATTGGAAATACTACTAGTTTAGCAACTAAAATTGAAAATGGTAATTTTACTCCTAAACAAAATTGGACTTATTTTTGGTTAGCCGCTTTTACTAACTTTATTACGGGCTTAACTAATGGAACTTTGAAATATTTAGGAACTTCATTAGGGAGCTTATCTACAGATTCTTGGAAACTTGATCGATGTTCTTATAAATATCAAAAAGAATTAGATGATGTTGAAACAGATTTGGGAAATTATCAAGTCGGTTCTGCTCCTTATTTAGAAGTTTCAACTAAAAATGGTAAGAAAATTACAGTAGATAAATGGGTAGATAAAAAAGACGGTCTTTATTTAGTTAAAGATGCAGGATACGATTACGAACAATATGCTAAAGATGTGGCTGATTTAGAATATTCGAAATTATTAAATATAAATGGTAATGTTTTACCTGCAACATCTGCTCAAATTACTCTCTCTTTAGATGGTTATTATTACTATAATGTCGCTTTATTAACTCGTATTAATGTTACGAATACAACTACATCAAATATTTATAAAAATACTAATGGTTTTCCCGTTGCAGTTAAAACTATTACTATAGATACTTCTACAATGACAGTAAATTTAACTTGCGATAATCAATTATCACAAATTGAATTGGACGAAATTGACGATACTTATCCCGATGAAAATTCAGACGAATATGTATTTGCAGAAGATTCTCGAAAAATTCATAGTAAATTTGATCCTAATACGTGGGGATATCCAGCATAATGAAATTAAATTCACGCAAAAATAAAGAAAATTATATTTGGAAACAAAACAGTATTAATCAAAATAATACTGAAAATTTATCACGTTTACAGATAAAAGTTAATCCAGTTATTTTTAATAAAAAGATTGTTGAAATCACGTTATTAGAAAATTATGTTATCGAGTTCAGTGCCGGGGGTGTTGAAGGATAATGCCTACTATTGAAAAAATTGGAGATGTTAATTTTTCGGTGATGTTTGAGGGATTACCTGACTGGGCTATTCCTATGATTAAAATTGTACCTATTTTTCATACCTTGGATGTTTATGTCAATCAATTAAACGATTTAACATTCATTTATGATTTTAATTATTTGTGGGAAAAATTGGATAATAAAAATTATTTATTAAAAGTTAGATTATCCGCACGTCTTTATGACGGTGGTAATAAATTTCCATTATATGTTGACTTAAAAGCTTATTTTTTCAATTCAAATCGCTATGAAATATATCAACACAAAAAATAAATTACAATCAATTTGGAAAAATAATAAAAATGTTATAAGAGATTTATCTAATAAAGAGAATGAAATAACTCAATTCTTTATGGATAAAAATAATCTGCAAAAGATTAAGACTCTTTATGATTCTGGATGGGTTGCAACTACTCCTACCGCATCGAGTGCTGTTCGAAATGCTACTCCAGGCGAATTATTACCCGAACGAGTACTTTTAAATTCGTATTACGATTTTAACATTCCTGAACACTTTCTCCCTTTTGTTAATGTTAGCGTTATGACGAAAACTGTTCCAGAAGTTTCTTTTCTTGGGGTTTTTCCTTTTACAGTTGAAGGTTATGATAACGATTATATCGAAGTGAAAGGTAATGGAAGTAATTTAATTTATGCAGGTTATCCTCGTTCAGTTTATTATGAATATGACGAATCCGATTTAGCTGATGAAATGTTTCAAGAAAGTTATACTAAAAAAGTTTATCGTGCTGTTATTTATTATACTTCAGGCGGAAATGAATATAAAGTCGATGGTCGTTTAATTAAAACTACCGTTAGAGAAAATGGAAGTGTTGTTGGTGGAAATCAAGAATATGACGAGTGGCAAGTGCGTATCGACTCTGGTTATACAGGATATTTAAATTATAGCGAATATCACAATTTAGATGAAACAGAAATCGACTGTACTGCAAGAAAACGAGAAGTGCGTTATAATGTAAATCCTAGTCCACCCCCAGATTATTTACAACAAGTCACTTTAGATGATAATGGAGGTGCCGGTTATAGAGTAACTAAAAATTGGTCAAGTGTTGATAGAGAATATCATTTAATAAAAAATGCTACTTTATATAAAAAAATAGATGGTTCTTGGGCTAATCAAGGAACAGGAGATTATACTATCGATACTTTAAGTGGACATGTAATTACCGAACGTTCATTTCAATTTGTGGGTTATTGGCTTTTTTATAGTTCCACACGAAATACTTTATTTGGTACACAAGAAGTTTCTCCGACTGTTGAAGAGGGGATTTATAATAAAATAGAATTAGCAAATTTACCCGAAGATGCAGATAGAATATGGACAACTATAACATTGAAACGAAATCCCGAACCCAGACCAGAAAAAACTCAAGCTGTTAGTTATTATGCCAGTTCTCAACGAATTATTAATTTTAAAAGATTCGAAGATAAATATCGACTCTATTTACAGGGGTATTTAGTATTTTCTGCTCCGTCTACCGTAATTAATCCACCCCCCGCAGAGAAAACTAGCGGAGATCATCGTCAAGTTCCAGAATATAATGATACTTATTCGCAAAATGCTACAAGTTATACTGCTTCTGAAAGTCATACATTAAAAAATCGTGATTTTTGGGGAACAGCTAAACAAGATTTAGAATATAGAATTAAAATTGATATAATTAATCCTTTTTATTGGAAAGAGTTAAAAAATTATGACGTTTGAAAGTTTTATAAATACAAAAAATAAATGGCAGAAAGTTTACAAAGAAGTTTCTGATCAGATTCAAGTCATTTCAAATCAAGACTCTAATAATACTCAAATCAAAAATAATGTCTCTCGATTAGATTTAGATTTTGGTTCTTTTTCCAAGATTCGAAATTATGATACTGCATGGGTAGACGCCGATTCTATAATGTCGGGAGATACAATTTATCGTCTTTATAAAACGTGGCAAATTAACTTCCCTTCTTTAGATATTAAATATCTTTCTTTTTTTAGATATGATATTCTGGCGAAATTAAATACTTCGGATACGGAAGGAATTATTAGTGGAGATTCTAACTTTTATGTGCCTTATTCTACATATTTTTCTAAGAGCTTTGTGTGGGATATAAAAGATTTGGAAAGTAATCCAAGTTCAGATAATAAAAACGCTACATTAAATGCTTCGATTTATATAACAAAACCTATTTATTTGACTTTGCCGCTATTTAAATTCAAACTTTTGATTAAGTTTTTACCACTTAGACATTGGGATTAGTTTTTTCGATGGATACTTTAACTTTTGGAAGTTTAACTCCACATTTCCAAAGTGCATGATTAGTTTTTTGCGGTTTACCGAATTCAAGAGTAAACCGCTTTTTTTCGGTTCTGTTACGTTTGGGTAAAGTTTTTATAATTAAAGGTCGAAATTCTTGTCCCCATTCATTAATAATTTGTGCAGATTTCCCTTTACGATGAATCGAAAATTGATAAACTTTATTTCCATTTTTACCAAATAAATTGATTGTATTTGTAAGTTGACCTCTAGCACCATATAAAAATTTATATCCCTCTTTTAATTGAAAATAAGCTTCAAACCCCTGTAAAACAATGTATTTCTCATTAGCAAGTCGATAACTCATTTTCATAATAGGAACTCGAGGCAATAAATTCCATTCACATTTATCTTGAGAAATTTGTTGTCCGTTAATTAAATAAACAGTCCACATTATTCTTTCTCCGATTTATTTGCAATTAACACAATAATTAAACCGATTAAAAAACTTAATAACACTTTAATCATTGGTTATCCTTTCAATAGATAAATCATCATCTTTCTCCCAAACACTCGTCACACAACTTTTTTCATATTTTAAAATATTATCCTTTGGTGTCTTTCGTTTAGTCATAATATCCTTTCCACAATGGCTTGAACAACATTAGTTGTAATTGCGTTACCGAGCGTCTTATAACGCTGTGTATCTGATATTATAACTTCTTTTCCATTCATGTCAAGTCCCTTCTCCGTCCATCCATCCGGGAATCCTTGGAGTCTTTCTGCCTCGACAGGTGTTAAGCGTCTGATACGCACTTGCTCTATATATTGCCCACATCCACCAGTAGTCGGCATACAAAAAGCCTCATCGTTCTTGCATAAAGTTCCAGACCCACCACTTGAATATTGTAAAGATGGTCTGTTTGGATTTCTTGTTTGCTGGTTGATTACTAGTAACGATCTCTTACGCCTCTCATTATTTTTTTTGTTCGTTCCTTCGATAGGAAATACTTCTGGTCGACTTGTTCCTCTAAGATGTCCGACAATGAAATATCTTGAAAAGTCTCCGAGGTGTTTGGTGATGTAAAGAGAATTGCTTTCCGAGAGAGTATATTTTTCTGCTTTCTTATTGATTCTTGCATATTTCGTACCTTCCTTGATTAGGATTAAATTTGATAATGTTTCTTCCCATAAGTTCCTTGACGAGTTTCTCAAGTAAACGGTGAGCGTTAAGATGCTTAGAAGCATTCTCGAATAAGAAAAGGTTTCCCAATTCATTATTTCGTTTATCACAGTCAATATGGTGTACTTGTTCTGTCCTAAGTAATTTTCTTCCCATTCGTTTTGCAACAAGGACTCTATGTTCCGCCATAAATTTACCCTTACCAATGGATATTTGCTTTCTTCCAAACTGGTCGAAATGATAGCCTTTGTACTTTCTGCGAATAGGTTTTGGTTTTGGCTTATTTCTTTCAAGATTAGACAACTTAATATCGAGTCTTTCGATTCTGCTTCTTGTAGCTTTTTCGCTTCTGTTAAGTTTTTTAGCAATATCTGGAACAAGAATTGTTCTATATACTTTTTTAATGTATTCATCTTCTGATACTGACCAACGATTTCTTTTAAATGTGTGCATATAAAAAATATCCTTTCTCTGTTTTGGGGAACACCATAATTCTTTGAGTTGTAATTATCATAGTTTATATAATACCCCAAATTAGATAAAGATTCAACCACTTTTTCCATTACCTTTCCTTTTGAAGCAGAAAGAATACCTTTTACGTTTTCTAGTAAAGCAAAACGAGGTTGCTTGGATTTAAGACACCGTATGATTTCAAAAAACAGTTTCCCTCTTGGGTCATCAAGAGAGAGCCGTTTTCCTGCAATAGAAAATGATGGGCAAGGAAATCCACCGACCAAGAGGTCAAAGTCTGGAACAGTTGTCCAATCAATTCTTGTGCAATCTCCATAGTTCTTGTGTCCTTTAAAGTGTTTTTCATAGATTTGGATGGCGTATTTATCGATTTCGGAGAAACCGACACACAGGGGCGATTTGCTGTTCCTCCACCCCCGCTCGTTCCCGCTTCCAAGCATTGACATATCATCTGCGGAGTGTGAAGCTTCGCACTTCCACCTTTGAAAACTCTTATTGATCCCAAGTTCAAACCCTCCTTTAACCGATGCCTGAAAACATCGAGAAATATTTAAATTGTTTAGGCATCATTGGGCATCACCTCCTCGTGTGGACAATACCCATAGATTCCTCTAGCCATATTACAATTATGGCATAGCACTCTGAAACCTTTTGGGTATTTGTTCCTCCGTAACCACGGTGCAATAGACCTATCAGGCATTTGCTTGCGGTGTTTAGCACCATCATTGTTAATATGGTCAAAACATAAAAACTCGATATGTGTTTCCCCACAACAAGCACATTTGCCACCATAGTGTTGGATAGCTTTTATTCTTACTCGCCGCCTATATCGTTTATTCTTTTCTACATACTTCTTCTTTCGTTCTTTAGGGAGATTTTTATAATACTCTCTTGCATCAGAACGAAGTTTATCCCTATTTTTTTCTCTCCATTTTCTGCTATATTCTTTTAAATATTGTTTCCTATCCAAAAAACACTTCTATCCCCGAAAACATTGAAAAGTATTTCATTGTTCTTTTCTCACTTTATACCTATTAAAATCTCCATCTAATATTTCTTTGATATAAGCAAATGCATGTTCTTTTCTTATAAAATACATAGTTTTGTCGTGCGAACCAAAAACAGTTCCTAAACATTCGACGCCATCAAAAATTAAAATAAAATATGAACCTCGCATTATTTTTTCTCCAGTATTTTTCTAGTGAGTTCGCATCCAAACAAAGCCCCAGTTATAAAAGCCTGATATAACATTTTATCAATACTTTTGTTCGCAACTTTAATATCGTTTGCTTTTTTAAATTTATAAAATTGTAATTTTACTTCTTTTTGAAATTCAGAAATCATAATTAATCCTTTTGATAAACAATTTCGTAATTAGAATTAGCTAATAATTTTTTATACCATGTGTGTGTAGTAGCCTCTGAATGAGTTTGATAATCAAATTTTTCTCCTATTTTCCAATACCAAGATAAAACTCGATTAATACAGATTTCAGTTTTTGGCCATTCTAAATAACGAGCAAACAGTTTTATTCCAGTCAACCAAGTTAAAAACTTACCAAAACAATTTAAAACATCGTACCCTCTTCCTAAATCTTTTAAAGATACTTCTTTTAAAACTCTTTGTTCTTCGATTGTTAAATCTTTTTTACGAAAGATAACTTGTCTTTTATTTAAACTCCAATCAGATAATTGAACTTTTGCTTGTTGTTCGATAATATCAACTAAATTAGTTTGTCCATTAAAATCGTTATTTATCACCATAGAAGCGTGATAATATTCAACTTTTTCTTGTGTATCTCTAATTTTTCTCCAAAGATGTTGAAAAACTGTTGGTGCAGTCATAAAAAATTTAACAATTTTTGGGCCAGTTTTATCTGAATCACTTAAAATAATGTCACCTATTTGTGGAATATAATTCATTTTTTTCTCCAGTTAATAATTCCATAAATATTTAACGTTAAAAGTCCAATCGAACAAAACAATAACGCCCAATTTTGCATTAAAATAGCTTGAATAGCATATAACAAGTTGGCTAAACCATTAGAATAAAAACCTAAAACATTCTTTTCAGCTAGTGCATAAACACCATAAAAGAAACATATATTTCCTATCCAACCTAAAATTTGTTCAATCATTTATAATTCTCTTTCGCTCTTTCCAAATTTTTATAACTAACCCAACCAGAAATATTATACTTTCTTTTTAATAATCTTTGTCCTTCACGAAAATTAATATCTCGATACTTAGTTTTATATTCTTGAGATCTTTCAGTTTGTTTTGTTAATGTGATGTAATCTGTCCAACCACACTTTACATCCGCCTGTTTAAGTCGCCAAAACATATCCTCGTGTTCACATAATTTAAAATTTTCATCCCATTTAGTTTTTAACAGAACATCTGTTTTTGCTAAAAAACAATTTCTCATTATATCAACATCCCATAAATTAATAGGATATCCTTTCTTATCTACGAAACCAATATAATGAATTTTCTTTTTATCAATAAAATCTAATTCAAATGAATCGCCTTTAATTAAATTAAGTTTGGCTTCCCATCCACAGATACTTGGGATTAATTCGATTCCGATAATATCAAAATGTCGATCTTTAATAATTTGCATTAGATTACAAATATTTTTAAAATCATTATTAAATATAAAAGAATCACTTCCCAAAAAAACATAATCACATTTCTTTTCTTTAGCTAATTCAACGAGTCGATTTCTTGTATAAGAAAGTCCACAATTAAATGGGTATTCTCTATAATGAAAAGAATCTCTCATTTTTTCTTTCATTTTTAAAACCCATTGAGCTTTTTTGTCTGAAGGTCTGCCTTGATCGCCAATTAAAATAATACAATCTTTTGTATAATTATCTACAATAGATTGTATTGATTTATACAATAAAGAATCTCGAAGAAAAGTAGAAATTAAAATCGCAGTTTTCATAATTAGTCCCATAATGAGAAGAAATATTTTTCTAGTAGTCTCCACCCTTTACGATACTTTTTACATTCTTGTTTTGTCATTAAATATAATTTTTCTAATTCACGTTTTTTACTTTTACGATTAAATGTCTTAACAAATTGCGCTTCTTTTTTTCGATCTTTTTCATTTTCAATATAAATCCAACGATACTCTTGAATTTTTCTAGCCGTTTCAAAAGTAAATATAATAGTATTTAATATTTGATTCCATTTCTTCTGTGCTTTTTTAAAATCTTCATCTGAATCACTTTTACATAAGCCCACGGGAACACCTAATTTATTATTCTTTAAATGATTTAACATTTCTGGTAAAATTTTTGCTAAAAACCAAGACATGTCCCAAACATCTGAATCTGCCCATCCTCTTTTCCAGCGTTGAGTACCATATTTAAACCAATCATAAAGATTTTCGGGTATTTTAATAAATCGTTCAATATTTATTCGAACTGTCAACCACAATTCTTTATACCAAATATCTTTTTTCTTTAAACTGGCAATAAACTCTTCAGTTGTTTTATAAGATTTTCTTTTTATCATTTTTGTATTATCTCGTTTTAATTGCCATATATCATAAATATGTTTCCAATTTTGATAATTAAACGACACGTAAATCCATAAAATAAATAAAATAGTTAAAATTGGCATGAGATTGTCTCCTTTAAATAGTGATTTTTGTAGGGTTTTGCTCTATAGAAATCAACAATCTATAAAAATATGATACTAGATATGAATAAGTAAAAAAAATCGCTTAAAACGTCGTTCTAGCGTATTTTTTGACGTTCTTTTTCTTCTTCAATCCATTCTAATATTCTATCAATAGATTGAAATTCATCAAATTTCTTATTAATTATTTGTTCATTTAAAGCGAAATTAATCGCAATCAATTTACAAATACGTTTTAATAGAATTTGATTCATTTAACTTTCGCTCCTAAAAAATCAAGATAGCCTAAAATCTTTATTCCAACCACTTTATTACGATGTTTCGTAAAATAAAGCAATTTTTTACTCTTTTTGTGATAAACAGGCTTTAATCCCATCTTGATTAATTTAATAATTATTTCGTTTCGATTGTATTTGTTCATACTCAATTATAACACACTCTTTTATGATTTGTCAAGATTTGTGCAAAAATAAACCTAAATTTTTTGTACCAGATGGATAAATTATCTTTTTCTGAACATTTAAAATCTTTTTAAGTTCTTCTTCTGTCCAATATGAAATATGCGCTTCAGCTTGATTTATAGAATCGCTTCTATGTATCCATTCTTTGCCTAACGGAATGTTAAGCAAGAAGTAATTACTTTTCTTTTTTATGTCATCTAACAACTCCAAGGCTTTTTGTTTATCAATATGTTCCAAAACGTCACTCATAAAAATTAAAGAATAAGAATCAACTTCTTTTATTTTTTCTTCAGCTTTTCCGATTATAACGTTATTGTAATAATAACGAGTAGCAACATTTATGTACGGTTCAAAAATTTCAATACAGTCTATTTTCGTTTTCCAATCTTTTTGCTCCCATGTGATTTTTCCAAAAATATCAAGGTATTCTCGAAACAAATGCCCCCATTTGGCAAAACCTGCTCCTATTTCCAAAATTGATTTAGGTTTAATTTCCATAACCCATCTAATAATGGTTCCTATTTTATCTGGATTACTTGTTGGCATTTTATAAATCCTTTCCAATGTCTTTTAAATATGGCAGAACAGGATACGGTACTTGAGTTTGATGATACCATTTTCCCCATACTTTGGTTTTTTTGGGCCACGGTAAAAACGATACTGTTATTTCAGAATGTGGAACTTTGGTTGTAATTTCATCAAGAGAATCTTGTATATTTTGTATACCTAAATAAATAATTTTTTCTTGAGTATAAAAATACCCATATTTTATCGCATCATAACATGTGGTTCGTAACAAACAAAAGGAAATGTTTTTTGAATTTAATTCGTTCACAATAAAATTATAATTTTCTAACATTTTCTCTGTTATAGTTTTTTCTTGAGATGTTTGTATTGGCAACTTAATGGGTTTCTTCTGAATAAAATACTTTTTTATATGACGCTTAAAAATCTTTTCTCTTTTTTCCAAGACATCATCAACTAAAAATCCCTTAACACTTTTATCGTAATCTTTATATATAGTAAGATTATCTTTCATAAACAAAATCGTTTTATAAATTGAATAAATTGAATTAGGATTAAATAATTCTCCATTGATACCCGACTTAATATAAGTGTTCATTGGCGATAAATTAGAAGTTGCTACCGGCGTGTGTGTCAACCACGATTCAAACCAAACTAATCCCTGTCCTTCGTAAATGGATGCTAAAAGAAAAATATCCGATTCGTTGTAAATTTTATTTGCTTCAACTGCATTAACCACCCCACGATGATCAATAGTTAAATTGTTAGTTGCAAACGACATCAAATCATAAGTTTTATTTGTAGCAAAATCAATAATTGTTTCTGTTTTACTCCCTGCTACAATCCATCTAATCGATGTTTGTTTTGATACTAATTGCAGAGCTTTTGCTGTATTGTACCAATTTTTTGAAGGCGTCATTCCTCGTCCTAATGTAGCAACTACTAATTCTTTGTTTTGGGATTTCTGCGGCAGTGGATAAAACACATTTGGAGACAATCCAATAGGTACAACTTCTAATATCTCGTTTGCGCACGTTTCTTGACAAATTTTTTTCACAGCATCTGAAATACAAATAACTAATGTGCATCGAGCCAACTGAGATAATCGTAAATTTTTTGTACTTACGGGCATGGCGATTAGGGGTAAATTTAATTTCTGACATATCGAAACACACGAATCTAGTTTTTTTGTTTCACAATTCCAAGTAAATACAAAATCAATGTTGTTTGATTTTAGAATTTTTAAAAAATCTAAATCATCTTTACAATCATACACATTAAAATTTTTAAAAGTATAATTTTTAGTTTCGTGTTGATTTAAATTTATAACAATGTTTTCGTGCTGGGGAAAATAATTAAAATAATGATTATACCGTTCATCCGACCACCCTTTTATTTGTTCATAAACTTCTATTTTATCCCATGCAATAACGGCGTATTTCAATTTTCTTTTCTCCTGATTTCTGATGTCTCTTGTATAGGTTGTTCTTATTTTTTCTTTCTCATAAAATATTTGATAACCCTTCGTTCGATTATTTTGATAATGATTAGAATAATAAGTGTTATCTGTTTTAGAATTATGTTGACACTGCACATTAGCTGTATAAGCAACCTTCCAATGAGAATCTCTAACCTTGAGAAACCAGGGAACGTGTTCTCCAAACTTTAATTCATCGTGCCACTTGATTTGAGTTAACATTTCGGTTCGTGCTAAAAAAAAGTTTGTTACACAATCCGCAATACAATACGTGACATTGTTTTTTGTTGTAAATTGAGTTTTAGTATCAATCACATAATCGTAATAATCTTTTTGTTTATACAAATCTAAATATGGAAATCGATTTGAAAATTGTCCGGCGCACAGCCCAACGGTTTTATCATTCAACAGAACTGATTCTAATGTTGAAAAAGGACATTTACTATCAAATACCGTATCGTCGTCGCAAATAAAAATGTAGGGCGAATCAACTTTTCGAATAAGACGATTTCTTGTGTTAGCTAATCCAGAATCATAGGGAACGTTAAAATAGACGTGACCTGTTCGTGTTAAAAAGTTCTTCAAAAATTCGTTTGTGTATTCGCTTTGATCTCCAACATAAATTTTATACATTCTTTCATCTGAACATTCATAAAGACTTTTAACTAAATCAATTATTTTCTCTTCTCGATACAGCATAGGAATCACAACAGTAATCTGTCGATAATTTGAATTATGAATCAAATTGTCTTTTGAATAAAAACCAGAAGAGCGAGGAATAGAGATGTTCTTTTCTGTAGATTTCGTTGAGAAAATTTTACCGGCGATTATAAATTGTTGTTCTACAGTTTTTTGTTTACTAATTTTATGCTTGACATAATCATAAAAATATACTTTATTCTTTTTTTGTTTAATAAAATAAATACCTACCATTTCGTCACCTGACCAAATCTCTATTTTTCTTCGCCAAACTTTATGTACAGTATTTTTAACAAATTCTCTGACTTGCCAATAATACTTTTCGTGAACAGCAATAAAATTCTTTTCGTTTAATTTTTGCCCATTATTTAATTTATCTGCCGTGTGAAAAACCGCACAAAAGGGAATTTTTTCTTCACTAAATGAATTTGTCACTTGATAAAAAAACATTCTCATCTATTTATCCTCGCAATATGTCCAGAGAATCTATTTCGTTTAATCATTACGTTCGATGTATTATCAACTATATTTGTATCCTCATAAAAAACAGAGTTTTGGCATTTAGTTTTTAATGTTTGTTTATTGCAGGTTAAATAAATCGGATGGTCAATTACTATTCTTATTGTAGCATTACACATCAAAACTTGCCACATATCGGTGATTTTACAGGGGATTGTCTTTAGATGCAAAATAAACGGCTCTATGGTATCAGTATAAGTTTTATCAAAATACAAATTATACATTTCTTTTGGAAGTTTATTTATAATCCATTCTAAAGCATCAACATTTTTCTGATCAACAACAATAGCAAATTGTCGATAATCCTTACAAACATTTTCGGCGTCGTTCCAAGTCCAAGTCGGATTTGGTATTTTCCAATCGCCATAACGTCGATATAAATGAGCGTCGATGTTTTTTGGTGCATTGAATGTGGAATTGTAATATGTTATTTTTTGAAGAGGAAATATTTCTGATTTTAAATATTTGGCGTTTCTTTCTAAATCATGTCTGCCGGAAAATTTATTCATAACATAATCGTGAAGAAATAAAAAATTATCTGCTTCAGAATAACAAAAGAAATCAATATGAAACTTTGGATTTTCTTTGTCATAGATTGCAATTTCACCATGCCAAATTGCCTTGAATGAAATTCTTGAATCGTTTTTACATAATTCTAAAATGGTATAAAAATCTTTTAAAAATACACCAAAATCACAATCAACTTCATTGTGCTGAAGAATGTCACCCCTTCTGTATTCTAATAAATTTCCAGTATCTAACCAATAAACAATATTATTACTTTCTAATAAATTTTTTATATAGACAACAAAATTTTTACTATCCATTATCATTCTCCAAATCTTCATAATCAAAAATAACACCCTTTAATCGTAAAATTTTATAATTATTTTCGCTGGCTATTTTATAACAATATTCTTTGATCAATTCATAAACATCTTGATTGTTATTCACATTTGCACTTAAATCTTCTAAATCAATCATAAAAGTGTCTGTGTTGCAGGCTTTCATTATTCGTTTTAAATTTTTTATACCTTTAGCCGATTCTATTTTAGGAATAATCTTAATACTTGATTTAAGAGTGTCTCGTAAATTTTTTAACAAAACATCAGATTCGGCATTACTAATAGCAAAAAATAAAATTTTGTCCGAATGTTTGTTAGCAATTTTTATAGCTTCATCTAACGAAAATGTCGCTTTCGGAATCTTTGTGCGACCAAACGGATAATCAAAAAAGATTTTTTTAGTACATTTTGCTATTGCTTTTTCGACTTTATCGAATGTATTTTCCCATGCCAAGTTTATTCGAATGATAGTGTTGTTTGGAAGTTCTGAAAATAGAGAAGTTGCATTATTTGATAGAATCATGTTTACTCACCTTCCAATAAATTGTTAAATAAAAGATTGCTATTAGTCCCGAGAGAGTGTATTTTAAAATTAAAGGTGGTTGTGTTATTAAAATTGCATAAATTAGCGCAATAATGTTACCAATTAAAAACAAAACATACATTTTTGCACTTACCCCTTCGACCGTTTTGGTTTTTATTGTTTTTATTATTTGAGGTAAAGGCATTACGAGAAAAATTAAGGTAGCTACCCATCCTAAAATTTGCACAATCATTTTTGTTTTATCCTTTGAATGATGTCGGATGTAGAAATGTGAGGCGTTCTTTCCAATATACAAATAGGTATTTTTAATTTAATTGCCGTTTCGTCTGAAATATGATTTTGATCAATTCCTTTAATAAAAACTTGAGGTTTCAACTCTATTAAATTTACTGACGGATTAAATGTAGCTTGAGGAACAATTCGACAAGCAATCCCCAATTCTTCTACCCAATCTCTTCGTTCTGCATAATTTAAAATAGGTCGTTTCTTTCCTTTTTGTTTCTGAATAGCATAATCCATAACAATACCAACAACCAATCGATTACATTTTTTTCGAGCATTCTTTAAAAAACGTATATGCCCTATATGCCCTAAATCAAATACACCGCAACAATATCCTATTTTCATAATTTCCTCAAATTTCTTTATTCTAGCCACATTTGATATAGTAGTTTTATTTCTTTCCAATTAAAATTTTCATAGATTAAATAATAGACTGCTACAGGAACTAAAAATAACGAAAAAATTAAAATAAGTGCTATTAATAAAAAAATTCTTAACATTATTTCTTTTTTAACTGTTCTTTTTGACGTTCAATACTTATTAGTATTACATCAACTTTTTTGGCATAATGTTCAATTATTTCTTTACTGAATTTTCCATTTTTCGTTAATTCTTTTTGCCATCTTCTGCGTTGATGTCGATTTAAATTAGATTGTTCTTTTTCAAGTTCCTTACTAACGTAATTTAAAAACATACTACCTTCTCGAAGTAAAAGATAATATCTTTCCATTTTTTCTAGTTGTACTTTTTGTGCCTTTTTTTGTTTTTGTCTTTGAATAAATGCTTTGATTTTTTTAAACATTGTTTCTCCTTTCAAATTTCCAGATAATATCTAAAACCTTTCGTATCTCTATCCCAACGTACTGCAAGTCGACCACTTTCTGACCATCCTTTACATTTAAATGCACCTTTCTCTAAATCTTCTATCGCTTCTTTTATTTCTTCATAAGTGGGAACAGATTCCTTGTGCTTTTCTATATTAATCCATTTCCAGTTTTCACATTCAAAAATACGAGCAAGTAATCCAATTTTAGCCAAATTCTCATAATTATTTATCATGTTTCTTTGGTCTCCCTCTTTTTTTCTTTTTTATAATAACTTCTTCTTTTTTCGAAGAAGATTGATTAGTTAGAATAATTGGCTTTGAAACGCTTTCAACAACTTCTTCTTTGTGTGTAATCCAAAAAATTTGACGCTTTGTATCTTTTTGCATTTCTTTTATAAATTCAATCATTTTCTTTAAAGTTTCTGGAGAATCTAAATGTTTTTCGGGTTCGTCCAGAAATAAAAATCCTGGCATTTTTGAAATTTCGAGTAATACTAATCTTAATGCTAAAGAAACGACATCACAAGTTCCTCCACCACGACAATCTAAAATGTCATGCGATTCTTGCATGTCTGGTGTTTTAACATTAAATTTCAATGTAGGAATGTTTCCATGTCTATCAAACTCAAGAGCTAATTAAAGAGATGTTTGAACAAATTACAACAAATGCTTTAAATTATATTCATCAAAG